>Ga0209671_1001947_pt1 | contig 18258 bp, 12 predicted proteins | sample WorMetHERISLAND2_2_FD_187401 | JGI IMG/M metagenome (GOLD analysis project Ga0209671, IMG submission 187401) | Marine gutless worms symbiont microbial communities from Max Planck institute for Marine Microbiology, Germany - Olavius geniculatus... | ecosystem: Host-associated > Annelida >...
AGATAACTCAAAAAGTTATGGACGGATCTTTCTGAAATTTTGAGGGTATGTCGGGCATGGCATAAGCTACAAGTGATTAAATTTTGGGGGTGATCCGGCAGGAATCCTGGATTCTGAATCACTTTGAAATTTTCGCTACCATTGCGTAAAAGGGGGCATAAGCGAACCGCTGCAAAACCGAAGATGTGACGCCACCTGGCGAATAGCTTTGCCTTGGCGGAGGTACCTGCAGGCTACGACTGCTTTCTAGTTACGAATGATTTATACGTCGTATTACCGCGGTTGATTCCGCTGACATTTCTAAAGCAACATCGTCAAAACTGATGCTCGTATCATACCGCGTAGTTTTTTTCGTTAAATTGGCACATTTTTGGTCCCAAATTTTGCCGTTCGTGCTCGCAAAGTTGTGAGTAAAGGTATGTCAACAGAGGGCTGCTAAAAGTGACTGGATTAGTAGTACTCAACATTCGTAAATTCGTTTAATAGTTGGTCACTTTGCAGAAAAAAACTGCAAAGATAATTTGTGTATCAGTGTTGACAACCACCGCTGGCTGTAAAAATGGCCCCAAAAATCAATCCTGTGGCCATGGAAATAAAACGAAAAACAATGTGCTAACTGTTAGCGTATTATTTATTCAGAGATCTAAATTTTCTTTTGCTATTTATGACACACCGTGCACGCAACAACAAGAACAGGCGGTGTTGCTTGTCTTGTCGAAAGCAAGGCTTGTTTCTATGCAAGAATGATCGGTCTCCATAATATCACAGAGAATCCCGATCCTGTCGTCCGCTGTCGAGAAACTTTCGTCGGTCCGTCGCATTTCATCGGACGCAGGCAGAGTGCGCCGAGCAATACAGAGAGACCGCGGCACGGTTACTCGACTGACTGGTAGCCATTAGGTGTCCGCCGGCGGCGCCGTCAAATTACCGATGATCGATATGTCGTCCGAGCGACGGCAAATTGAGCGAAATCCGATTAGGTCGGAACATATCACCGGACGCCGCGACGTCTCTATCTGTTAAACGGATTACGTCAATTTGTGGCCGTCGCGAATAATTCTTATCGAATTTAGCGACTGTCGAGAAAGAGACTGAGCGCCGCTAGCAGCGACGACATTCGTCTTGTCATAGCAACGCTCTTTGACCTCCACCGGCCAAGGTCACAGCCTCCTTGTGTCGCAATTAATGGCGGGAAAAGCCCGCGAAGAACGGACTAAATAAATAAAGATGTTCGTCAATGTGAACGTGAGCGAGTTGAATTTGCGAAATGACTTCTATGAACACATCAATGAGGCTGAAACGCCACCCTCATGTTACACTTACTTAAATATTTCCGCCTCAACTTAATTTGCTACAAAAATAAATATCTTCTTTGTTCGCTGATTACGCCGCCCGAATTTCTAAAAACCTTTAAAAATGCTGATATTAAACACCTTCGCGCAACAGACAGTACAACAAGCCTAGCTGTCGCTAGGATAGCCGACTGTACCAGTTATCAGTGACCTTCAAGGTCATCCAAGGTCGATAATTTTTGTGTCATCTAAAAAGGCGTATACCACTTCCTATTAGTGATTTATAGTACCCTTGGCCGTATCTCTCACCGTTTCCGAGATATGGCCAGTTTGCCGTTGAAAAACGCACATTTTTCCTACCCCCTTCATTCAACCCCAAGTTTGAAAATGTTCCCCTCGGAGTAGGTCGCTGAAATTTTGCATGCGCGAGTTTCACACGCATAGCTAATTATTCATGTAAAAAGTTTTCCCCTATGTGCTGCTGACGCTCTGTAAAAACAAATATGAACGTTTCCCATGGCTCCAGTAACCGGTGTCGGAATTTCGGATCAAAAAGTCAGAAGTCGAGGAGGTTAGTTGTGGGGTTAGGGTTACGGATACAAAGACGCTGACAACGATATCGTTATTGCCCTCAGAAACGCACAAGTACGATAACTGTGACCATAGTGCTATGCGGTATCGCCATCCCGGAAGTGACGTCATCTGTTCATTAATGAATGCTAATATGGCGGGTGTTGTTGGCGTCGACCGGACGTCATTGGGGTCGCAGCACACTTCACTCAGTCGCAGGCGGTTGCACGACGTGTTGACATTTCATCGACCACGCGCGTCGTCACTTCAGCGCTGTGCATGAAACATTGTCTGTCGTTTATAATTCTGTGGTCCGTCCTGTCAGCACTCTGCAATCGCGCGACTGTTCTGGTCATGTAAAACGCGGACAGTGCGTAAACGATGCGGGGACTAGTCGTCAAGAAAAAAACAGCGCCACGCGTGTGCCTTGTCTTGTTTTCAGCATCGCTTGTTGCGATGGCAGGGGTCATTCTGTCTATAGCATTTAGGAGGGGGATTCTGTCCGAGGGGGTTGTCCAAGAGATTATGTCTGGCTGATTTTGTCTCTTTCCCTCCGGTACAACTCTTTGCTGTCTTTGTTAGCCCGATCCAGTTTATCTTTGTCGTTTCCAGTGTTAGGCCTATGCCCTGCGCAATTTGTTCCATTGCTATATGAATTCTGGGTGCGCGAGCAGTCAGTCCAAAATACTTCATTTTCCCTTCTTTCGCTCGAGGTTAAAAGCTTTCTATGTTTTACATTCTTGTCTATTCGTTAAAACGTGTAAATCAGAATCAATCCCATTACCAACACTGCGGTACCTATAGATAAGACCGCTCTGAGACAGACCGGTCAGTGCGCTCGCCATGCAGACGAATGATTTAATTAACCCCAAGGTGACACCGCGATGCAGCAATTAACTTAATTTGTCGAAGCTGCTTTCCACGATATTGCACCAACACCGTCTCAGCATTCTCCCACTGTTCATCTATATCGCCACAAAATATTGACATAACAACAATCTACAACCTCAACCAAATTACGATAGAACATGTTTATCTCGAACGGAATAACTTGAAAAACTTACGGATTCATAAAATTGGCACATTATTGTACAGATAACGCAATGAAGTTTTTTTTACCGAATATCCAAAATAAACAGTTTAGCTTGTAAATGAAAGTTCAATAGCTACTTCTTGAGTGGCGGGCGACTAGGTGGTGACATCTATGTACCTAGAGCAGGGGCGTTTTCGTAATACAGCCGACATGTGCCAGGAGGAAAGCTGCAAGACGTCGGTTTTTTGTCTGCATCAGCCGAGCAGGCCCGTCAAGAGGGGAAGGGAGGAAGTTTTTCCCGGGCCCCGCGACATTTAGGGACCTGCCGTCGCTCAAAAATATACAGTACACCAGAACGCGCCATTTTATAAAGCAAAATTCCAAAATTTCTCCCCAAAAACATTCTCGCAGAGCCTGTCTGGAGAGAAAATGCTTTCCCCGGGGCCCCGCTGTCACAGGCTCTCGACGTCCCTGCAGCCGAGATTCTCGTTCGTCCATGCTTGCCGCTAATTAAACCGGCGTGTGAAAAACTACAACAATACCCTGTTGTCAGCCGTATGCTGCAACTGCTGGTGACAATGCTTCTGCTGCGGCAGCGTGACGATGTCGCAGATGCGCATCTCTCGGATGCGGCGACGGATTCAGTGGCTGGCATTGCGCCGCGTTCGTGTGTATGCGTGTGTGAATTAGTAGGCGACGAGACGACTTTCGACCCGACGGGTTAATTCAATTTGAAGCTCTTTGCGATCCACGCGGCGGCGAATGCATTAGACCGGCCGCGGCGTCGCCGATACATCACACATTAAGTGAATAGACAGAATTTACATTCATCGATCAGCCAACCGAGCGCCCGGCTCAGTATAGCGTTTTATTCACGCATCGTTAATTGACACCGTGACCCAGGCCGATCTGTCTGTTGCCAGCACGCAAGACGCCAAGCAGCCTCTTTTGATTCCCGCAATCGGAAAACATGGTGGCTAGCTGTCCTCGGAAACGATCAAAAGTCTCATTTGTATTTAATTTATGTCAAAGACTGTTGAGAAATGTGTCGCACTGTTGCATGTCGCAATAAAATAGGCCTACAATTTAGTGCTAATGTATAATTTGTTAAGGCTCAGCCAGCTCTTATTGAACTAAGGTTTAACACTTTGAACATAAGTTCAAACATAATGGATGCTTTTGTAATTATTTGTCAATTTTTGTTCTAGTGCTTTATTTGTTGTTTTACTACTCCTGTTTTACGACAAAAATAATCGTGTCATAGCACTTGAATTGGCAGCTTTAATATAAATAATTGTTTGTAATAACGTAGTTATTTTTGCGTTACCTGTATGCATGTGTTATGCTGTACAACTGTGAGGAATGAAAATGAATATATTATTGTAGTTAAGTTTGAGTTCACACGTCCATAGGTATGGTTATCTCGCAGCGAGTTATACCACAGCGTGTTATCGTAGTACACGTCGCTTCGTCTCAGAACGTCGTCGTACGACTTCCGTACGATTGTCGTGGGAATCTAGCAACGCCACAAGTCCGTCGTCCGAGAAGTCGTCGTCGTCGTCGTTGTCACAGGCCCAGTCGTCGTAGTCGTCGCCCGTATCAATCAGTCGCATTGCATCGCGACGCTGCTGGTCGCCACATAACTAATCAACGGTTTGCCGTAGCCTGTCAATAGCCAGTCAGTCGGCGCGACCGATCGCACGTTCTGCCGCCCGCACTGATATGCTTGGCACAACGGAGACGAGACGACAAGAGCAACAGAGGCGAAAACGAAAATGAAAAAAAAGAATTCTAGCTGAATTAATTACGTCGACTGAAAATAAACCTTTGGTAGCCGAGATTGCCAGTGAGCTAATGTAATACCGGGGTTTGAGTTTGACTGATTAACGCAAGCGATAACGCGGCATGTAGAATGTTTAGACGACGACGAATAAAATAGATGCATCTTACTTCATGCACATTAAGCGAGTGAGCTAAAAGTAGCTAAAAAAATTACTATACAGTAAGCCTATAAGCAACTGAAACTGAAAAAGTTTCATACTATCAAAAAAAGCTACCGCAGCTTCTTACATAAAACTTCATTGTAAATTTATTGCAGAGCGTGACAGTGAAAGGATTTTTAAAATCGGTCAATTTGGGTGAAGACATAGAGAGAGGGAGAGAGAGAGTATTTATTTGCCAAAACACAAATACAATGTTATCATACAATACTACACACTGTAGGCGGGCTGCCAAAAAAGCAATCGCTTATCAACGCTGGCCACCCATAAAACTATAAGTAATTAATTAATAACACAGTATCCAAAGATAAATAAAAGAAAAGAAAAAAAAGGAAAGTGCAATAGTCAGTTTCAAACAATATGATTATAACAAATTACAAATACACCGTGTCCAGAAAAAAGTCTACACTTTTTCCTAAATAACTTCAACAAATGTAAATTTACTTTCATAATTTTGGCACACATTATCACAATGATACGCTTTACTAAAACATTTAAAACTTATCCTTAAATTTTACATTTTAGTGAGTATAGCTAATGTAATCATGACGTCATGAAAAATGCCATTTTCGCGGAAAGCTAACGTCTAAATGAGCCTCTGCAATACAAAAACCAAAAAAAACACTAAAAGAAAATTGCAGTAAAAAAATTGAGACACTGTTGTCATAGAAATAAGTTACTTTTTATCAAAAATTTTAAACCTAATCTTGATTTTCGCCATGTTAAGTGTGGCCGTCGTTGTGCCGCAGGCGTTATCAGCGAGCAGCGTCATTTCTGCAGCATGCGTTAGCGTCGCGGCAGTGTACATTTGTAACAAAGTTGTTGACTCAAAAGTTGGTTAATAGCAAGGTTTATCATTGCTGCTGACAACTAATGTAGCTACAAGCAAAAAGACTATTTTTTCTGCATTTCTGTTTATTCTGGTATGGAGTAAAGTAAGAATACGAAGAGTGTTTTATTATACACGGCAAAGTGGCGTCAGTATTCGGACAAAGTGGATTATCAGTACACTGGCAGTTGCGCGTTACTTTCTTAAATGTTGCTTAGCAGAAATTATAAACATTATGTTCAAATTTGTTAAAGCTATTAACCGAAACACTGTTAGCGTTTTTTCACGTTGAATACAATAAAAACAGCATTTTCAATGACGTCATGATTACGTCAGCTTTACGTAGTGACATGGCAATATAACAAAAATATTTCGACAGTTTAATAAAGTGAACATTCAAGACGACTCATGCTAAAAATTATGAAAATAGGTTTAAGTTTGTCAAAGATATGTCGAAAATACCGTAGACTCTTTTTTCCGGACACGGTGTATTGACAAAAGTTAGATGGCACTTTTATATGGCCCACAATGTACATCTATAAGCGTTTTTAATACCGGTAGGCCTACGTGTCATGGTAAGTTGCATTTCATAAATTCATTTAATTCATCTTGGTCATACCCGGTAATAAAAGTTAAGAGCTTATAGTTTATTTTCTATGCTATATTTGCGTGATAAATTCCACACGTTACATATTTCAATGTCACTAACGGTAACAGATCTCTATAGTTGTCCTGTTGCTGAAGTCAATTATGAGTATAATGTAACATATACAGTATATATTGCTGTATATCTGTCTACCTGTATGCGAGCTTCGGAAAGGGCGAGTTTCTGACTGAGCTCCTCACGCATGAACGCGTCCGGATAATGCGTCTCGTCAAACAATCTTTCCAGCTCGTTCAGCTGCTCCATCGTGAAGTTCGTTCGACTTCGACGCTGCTTCAGCTTCTGCTGCAACGCCACGCCGCTTCCGCCGTGTTCTGACGTCATATCGGTCACGTGACGCTCGCCGCCATCTTGGACGCCATCTTGGAGGTCCAAGTGATGATGCTGCATCTTCCGGTCCTCGCATCTGCCGATGTACGAATCTCGGTCGTCAACAGCTGCTGTCACTGCAACAATGCACTATTGCAATGAATAGCAATCAGCAATATCGTCTTTATGCAACTCGGACGATACAAGTAAAACGTATATACGCTTCTAAAATTATAACAGATCCTTCACCACAATGCTTGTTTCTGACAGTCGTCGTCGTATTACGGTACTTTTTCTTCACGCGTGACCTGTCTATAACGAACTTAATTGAATTACATTTCATTCACACACGTTTAATTTGTCGTATTTTATATTCAAATACCCATAGCAATAGCTGTCGTCCGTTTAGTGGTGAAAACGTTTCGTCACATTTTTGCGGGTTATTCTGTTTCAACCTGTGCGAGTAAACCCAACAATTTTCATTGCAATTTATGACATTTGTTCTTTGTACTTTTTATAAGCAATAAACAATAGGCCCCTAAATCCGTATACAATGCTGTACGATGCTATATACAGGGCATCGTCGGTTCAACGGCGTGCTCTAAAATGTTTCCGAAATGTAATTTAATGAACGCAGTGGCAACTGGAAATAAGTACGTGCGAAATCATGGCGTGCCGAATGATGTAATGTTGATCTAGCGAATGGACACCGGCAATTAGACGGGCCTTAATTTTCGCGCCACATCGTCGCACGACATCTGTCGGCTGTAACATGACGCGACGCTCTTTAACCCTTTATCGACGTCGACGCGAAATGGCTTTTTACGCGCGACAGCAAGTAATGCTAAGCGCGTCTTAGCTATATGATAGGCGTCCGTCCGTCTGTCCGTCACACTGCTGTATTATGTCGAGATGATAACATTTTGCTGGTAATGGCCATGTGACTAATATAGGCATATATGAATATTAGGCCTATTGTACATGTATTTGCTTATATTTTTCTCTTTAATTGTATGTTATCTATTTTGTTGTTTATTATCTATCAATGATGGTAAATTAAGATTTTTATTCTGTATGCAATGAACACACTCCATGGGGTTAAAGCGGACTGTTCGTAGTGTGCGGTAGAGACGGGACTTAGCCGTGGACACCGGCAGTGAAGCGAAGGTCAGTGTCAGATCACCGGCAGTGACGACATAATAACAACAGTGAGCGACTGACCGATGATCGGCAACAAATTGAACCAAGACAGAGAAAGAATCAATAATCGCCTGCCCCGCAGACAGCGACAGAAGCTACAAACTGCCTACCGGTAATGTTCGTCGCTTAATCGACCTAATCTTGAGCACACATTGCACACTGTAATTGCTTGCTCCCGCCGTATTAGCGCCAGCTGCCACGCTGCAGCAGCATGGGTGACGTCAATGATGATGAGTGATGACTCTTGACGCTCAAGTGACGTCACAGATGCGTTTAAACAATGCACCGTCAATGGCAGAATGTGACTACATCTAAAATAGGCGGCAACGGAGCACTCCAGTCACAAAACTCAACTACGTTTTTAACAACGTCAAAGTAATTGAAATTTAAACAGTATGACTTTACCCTTTTGTTTTGTCAGTCCAATCGAATTAAACTTAATCGTAAAGCTCTCTAGTTCTTGCCTTCATTTTTCGCAATTTTAATCTGTGACGCATAGGCTATTTCAACAACAGTAAATTGCACCGAAATTACTGGAGATATATAGGGACAACAACACTTGCGTATAAAATTTTTAGCACAGAACGTAGATTTTAACTTCTTAGGTTCAAGCAGTTCTCCGTACGTAAGCCTCAAATTTGGGTACCCTTTCATAAATATTATTATTTCATTGGACTGATTTCCCGAGTGGCGGCACCGATGCTGTCGCAAGTCATGTGAGCATTGCTCAGTTTACTTGTTCTGCCCACTAACTTTTTTTATCTCCACAACTGAGCTGTTCCTAAAGGTTAGGTCTAGTAAAATGCATTTTGCAGTCTACACCTTTGGATTATCGACACACAATCGACTTTGCGATTGCGACTTTGCGTTGGCGCGGTGTCACTGGCTGGACTCGGCGCAGTTAATCGTCATTTCAAGCGCGCCTCTCCAGCGACCGACCGCTCGCCTAGACATTCATCTGTGTTAGAGTCACTGTAGCCCTGCAGCCCAGCGCAGCTCGATCCTAATAGAGTCGCATTCCGTCTAATGCACTTGATTCAATTCTGACGACCGAGCGACACCTCTCTCACAGCGTGCGACGTCGCACACGACAAACAAACAACCGCGACGCGACGACGACGACGACGAAATTAATGAAATCCGATTAGCAAATACTGCGAGTCGGTCTAGAGCTGTTCGACCGGGTCATCGACTTATATTTCTTGTACTCGCTACTTTGTGGCATGCTGCAGTAATTTCTTAATTCACGTATTCTTTTTACAACGGGAAACCGTTTGCGCGTTTTTGCACTGATTGTACTCGTAAGTGTTATCACAACGATGGATGATTGTATGCTTTTTTGCACACCATGTTATCTGAAACGTAAGTTGTTTAACTTAGGCTGTAAGACTAAACTCGAGTATTTTTTACAAAACGATTGTTACTGTAAACAGAAAATCGCAATTAATATAGAATATTTGAGTTACTGGTATGACTGTGTATAGTAGTCGATGTTTTTTCATAGTCGCAATTCTCTAATTAATATTATGTTAGAATTGTTAGCACGTCACTCACAGAGTCACGCTGCTGTGAGTAAAAGTATCCCAAATTTTAATCTTTGTTTAAATAATTGGCAAATAAATTACATATTCACGTCACGATTTTCCGCATCTGCACAGCCCTGGCGACCGTGCGACATCCAGCAAATTGCGATTCACGTGCGTTTCCCACCACTTTATCTTCCAAAACGACGCTCGCTAATCGGTTTAGTGCTGGGACAAATTAACGAAATAAGGTTCTCCGATGAGGCGACCAACTATATAGTCAGGCGATATGTGGTTATTAATTCATTAGGAAATACTCGAGTGGACACGACACTCATATGCACGGTTATTTATTTATCTGCTCTTTCCATAACGAAATGGATGGTTGTCGCATCAAGGCTTTGGCGTGTTGCCGAAATAAGCCTGCATCCATGTCGTCTGTCGGGTGCAGCAAGCGTCTTACGTTTTTACCACTGCCGGTTTGCAATCCACAGTATACGGTTTGAATTTGATCAATCTTCGTTAGCAACTTATCCAATGATAACCGAGACCGGTTTTCCGTTACTGTTCACAGCTTTTCTTGATAAACTTTGCTTCATAACCACTTTCTTAAAGGAGCAAATGTCAAATGTCAAAAGTAGATTTATATGGTGCATTCTCGTAAAAACCTCTAATGCGCAGCTTTTTTATTACAACTGTTACGGCAATTTTGTTTATTTTTTTTGCTAAAACTATATTCTGTTATTTACACAATAAGCCTAGTGATGTCAAGGATGTCAATATGCCATAGTAGGAATTTACAAAAAGCTGTTTGTATCGGTATCAAAAACTGACATCTCCTCAGAATATGACGTTTTTTCTGTGCCAATTTTTTAGGCGCGGTAGCATAATGCTTCGCGCGTTTTAGCCATGGCCAAAGTGTCTGTCTGTGTGTCTGTCTGACACACTGCTGTATTGTGTCAAGATGTCGAAAGCTAGAATCACGGAATCTTCACCATGGCTACCACGAGAACTCTAATTTTTGTGAAAAAAAATTTGATACCGCTAAGTGAGTGGGTTCCCTCAAACAAGGGCGCGAAAAAAAGTGTAGCTCTTTGAAGTGGTTATTTTACCGATATTGGCTCATCTAGCATGATAACGGTCGCAGATAGGCAGAGATATGCTGTTTATCATAACAAGCACTCGTGACGAACTTTTTAAAGCTATCAACATCGATGACCTTACACGACCTTGACTCCCTCCGGCCTTCCCAAAAAAAGATGTTATTAAATTTTTTCGCGATTTCGGGCTGCGACATACCGTTTAAGAGTGAATTGCGCCGAAATGGCTGAAAATAGACCGAGACAATTTGTATATAAAATTTTCAGCATTAAACGTAAATTTTAGTAGTCTAAGTCCGACCCCTAGGTTTGAGGAGGCCTGCGCACACGGGCCTCAAAGAGGGCCACCTAACTAAAAGTGGTTATTTTACCGCTATTTATTCGTGTATCGTGAAAACGGTCACAGATAGGTACGGACCTGCTGCACATCATGACGAGCACCAATGGCGAGCTTTTAACGGCGTTAACATCGATGACACTGAATGACCTTGGGCCCAAAAGATAAAGGTTTTTTTAGTGTTTTTTTGCAATTTTCGGCTGCGGCGCACATTTCAAAAGTGAATTGCGTTAAAATTACTACAGATAGAGCTGGACAACCTGCATAAAACTTTTTAGCATAGGCATATAACATACATTTTAACCATTTGAGTGTTCAAGGATTCTTCCGTACGGAGGCCTCAAATTTGGGTACTCCTTCAAGACGCATTAATATTTTATTGCACGCTGTACAGTGATTGCCCAAATGGCAGGACCGATGCTGTCGCGCGTCACGTGAGCTTTCCTCAAATTACCTGTGTATATTCACGAAAAGCTCTTTGTATCGTCGTCAAAAATGACATCTCCTCAAAATTCGATTTCTTCTTTGCGCTAGATATTGTATACTTCTTTCGGAGTAAGCAATGATCATTAGACACTAATTTGTATTAGGCTAAAGACAATTTTAGTTGAACGCAGTTATTTACGATGTTTTATGGAATTTCGTTTGATTGGGACATAATGTACGACATATACCGGGTGGCGCAAAAAAAACGTCCCGAACATTTGCATGCGTTATTCAGCCGAGTGGACGAAATGAATTAACACAAAAACATTTATGTAATGATTAAAAATCAACGAATACGTGTAGGAATTTTCGCCCAAACACTTCTGTATTGGTCGTGATAAAACAAAATAGCGTTACACGCCATGAAGCAATTTTTGAAAGCGGTTCATCATTTGCGTTGCTGCTCGTACGCAGGCTATGCCAAAATGTCACAGTAGGCCGAATCATCAGTAACTGATCAGCAGAAAAAGTGCTGAATAGGTTCTTTATTCTCCTTTGCCACTGCTGCTAGATGCTTTCCCCACTGCTATACGGCTTTTCTGATTCTGGCTGTCTGATGCAGCATCATGCCATTTGTCTGAGATAACATGCTGAAGATCTTTGAGTTTGCAAACGGTTTACGTTTTTCTCCATAGACAAGTTTTTGCAAGGTATCCCAGACTGAGTAATGTAGTGGATTCAAATCTGTTGAATGTGGTGTCCATTTTTGTGAGCTGAGGAAATCAGGCATGTTTTGTTGAAGAAAATTTTGAGTTGCTTTGATGAAATGTAATGGAATGCTGTCTTTACATAATTGGATTTTTAACTCACCGTACGTCATTAAGCGGCATTCAGTGGTGTCATAAGTGAGGTCACTGAAATTTATAAGCAAGTGATAGTATATTGTATATAGTATATTGTTTTACAAATGTACAAAAGAAAATTTATCTCTGTAAAGTATACGCGCCATTATGGTTATGCAAAGTTCGAGACGTTTTTAGCGCCACCCGATAGGCCTATTTAACAAAAATATGCCCTAGAAAAAAAACTGCAGTTTGTGCACGTGTTAACGGTAAGTAAGTAAGTAAGTAAATAAGTAAGATTATTTAGAAGGCGCAATTTGACAATAGCCACAATGCGCCGCGCTCTCAACGCACGAACAAAAATGTCTTAAACTGCTGTTTAAACTGTTCAAAGTTAATGTCAGTTTGTCTCAGATGAGCTGGCAGACTGTTCCACAGCCTAGGACCTGCAGCAGCAAAGCATCTGTTTCCATAGCTGCTGCAGGTCCGTCTGACGACATATGTCCTTCAGTTGGCAGAACGCAGCTGACGACGACTTTCATCGGAAACCAGCTGACAGTCGGCGACAACGGCGACATGCAGCGACTAACTGATCGCTCACAACAAAGAAAATAATATCATTGAATATCACATCGTTTAATTAGTGTCCATGTAATATTAAATAACATAACCATCTTACGATGTTTGAAAAATAAAGACGTATACAATGCAATAAGTTTAACTAATATGCAGCTACCGTACAGTACAAAGATGGCGTCCCAACTGACCATGATCTCTGGAAAACCTAGTGCCGGCTACAGCAGCTGCAGGCGCTTCTGTCGTCTCCATAGAGATGGCGTCACTGGGTGTCATGGCAACGGCTGCGCCTAGTGACGCAAGTTTCTGCTGCTGCTGCAGTGAATGTTTGACGTCATCAGCGTTGCAGAACCCCGCCCTGACGGTTGGTGCAGCTGATGACCAGTTGTCCAGTTCCACCGTCGACGATGTCTGCCACACATGCATGTTATGCACACTTTAGCGACACACCAGCGATACATGCATGTTTCATTCAGTCACCAAAGCATGTAAGAATTTGGTGAATAGAAGATTGCCCGGAAAAATGCAAGGTTCTAATTGCCACCGCTGCTAAAATGTAGCACAGCTAAGGCTGTAAATAAAGCGCTTCTGGTCACGACTCAGACACATGTACAGCAATTCTGGCGTGTTTGCTATTGCATTATACATCAATTAATTGTTATACAATTTCACTGTATAATGAGAAGCGTTTGAATCAACACTTGGCGATATAATGTTTAGATACATCGTTGTTGTCTGTGTATAAAATGTAAACAGTAATTGCAACAACATTATTGCATTCTATATACTGCAAAATTCTATCAGAACTATGTCAATATTTTGATCTGCCCAGTGTTGTGATTAAAAAAACAAATAAAGACATTTGTGACCGTTTTAAAGTAGTTAAATAAACTTCGTGTACTATATAGGTAAGATTTATTTCAGTCATTCCTTTTGTTGTTTGTTGTTTGTTCGTTTCTCCCACTGTTTATGGCAAATAAAGATGTTCACAATTTCTAATCATAACAGTGTTAAGAAGCAAAATTTTCTCACGAGGCTGGGATGCTGGCGACGATGCGACGTGACGAGCGCAGGTTTCGTCGGCTGCTGCAGAATGATGTGGCGGATGCCGTGAGACAGCTGAGGACCAGGTCTGCGGGAACCATCTTCGTCCACAGCCTCCACATCGATGTTCTGCGCCGGAGACGAAGTACCGGGTGCTGAGACAGTTACTGATGATGATGATGATGCCGCAGGAAGATGATGACGGGCAGGAGAATTTTCCAGCTGCGTCGTTTGGGGTTCGAAAGAATCCGACACGAATTGAGCCAACCTCTCCATCCGGTCTGTCACGTGACCTACACGACTTCCGGTCCGATTTGCTATTTTCCACGGTTCTAAGTTTGGTAAAGATTAATTATCTATTAATGCTGCCACTTCCACAGGCCAACTTTGTAACGCCAAAAGCTGGCTAGTGCCTCTTTTTCGCTCAACAATTCGGCAGCTTTGTCAGCGCGCCTGGAGAAATTCCGATTTCGGAACGAGCAGAAAGGATGACAATCAGACTTGCGATTCAAGATAGTGGCAGCGGCATGTAGCGCTGCAGGTTGCGCTTTTTTGCTGGCAACCGACATGCGCTGACAGCAACGACATTGGTCACTGACTGAGCTGCCACGCCTACCTGGTCAGCGCTGGCTGCACGGTGTCGCCGTCTCGCGGCACCGTTTGTGACAACGGCGTCAGGGCCTAGACTATCTGCCGAAACCGACAGATTGTTCTTTTGTGCACAATGCAACGCTTGGCGGCCTCCTAAACGTCAGTGCGCTATCATGATCACCGTTTCACATTTATTAACCGATTTATGGCACGTTTAACGTCGAAAACATGTTAGGCTAAACATCATTTGACCATCAAAGCAACTGTTGGATTTTGTGCGTACTGCCGTTCTACACTATAGAACGATGATGATAATGACGTTTATAACGAACTTGAACAATGTTATGTATGAAAAACTAATGAGTTGCAATTTTGCACAACTGACGTACAAACTTTGAAAAGTAGGCAAAAGTCGGACCTACACTTTGTCATATTTTCTGATACACAATAACTGGTTCGCAATATAACGCTCTGCGTTATGCATGAATAGAACATATATTGTGCTACTATTTATAGTGAATAAAGATGTATATGTATAAAACATTTTCGTAAATCGACTGGACAAGAAGAGAAGCCAACAAATTCGCCTCAACGTCCAACAGCATTGATTGAAAATTTTCGTTTAACCATTTAAAACAAACATCTAAACTGCAACATCCGTCCGTGCTAGGGAGAACTGAGATATCAATTAGTTAGTTAGTTAGCAAAAGGCTGTACCAATGAGCTTCCTATTAGCGAGTCCCACGTCCAATTATGCAGCGGTAAGCCTGCTGCTCACGTCTCCAATCTGCTCCGTCAGTTACAGGCGGCCAGCTAAGCCAACAGGTGAATAATGAATATAATTGGCGTTAATCCTCTGCGTGCTGACTTTGATCACCTTACCGTCAATTAGAGGACAGTGAATTGGCGACGACGACGCTGGTCTCCGGCTATCGGCTCTGTGGTTCAGTAGCCGCAATGCCGCTCTATCTCAGTGGCGTTTTCTCTACGGTACGAGAACAACCCCCGTAAGAACGAAAACGAAAACGATAAGACTGGCGTTTCGTTGACAGAAAAAAACTGGAATAGAATTAGTTTAGCTAACGTTTTCGACAGCAAGTAAGTCTACGACGTACCAGTTGAACTGTAGGCTAAGTAGTAAGTAACTTTTTACGTTTGTATTATAATTCTATAAATTAAAATACTGAATTATTAAACGCTAAAAATCAGCTTATATTTGGTTAAAAATTAGTAGCCCATGTTGTGCGCATTGTACGTTTTTGGCACTTATTGAAGAACAAACAGTAGATAACAATAATTCAATATAATGTCAGTTGAAAGTCAACTGAGTTTAGGCTATCTCATAACTTGTTTCTCCTGTTCTAGGCGTTTCTATTTTTTTTCTTTTGAGTAGTAAAATTTTTTTAACATTAAAACTCGTGAACTTACCAAAAATTATTATTATTATTTTGTCAAAACTCAAAAAATCAATCAATCGATCAACAAATGCTTTTATTTTAGGCAACAAGCACGCATAAAAACTAAATTAAAACATAACACAAGTCATGTGGTTATACCAAATAGGTATCGTTTAGTAAGTTATACATGCAGACCACTACAATGCTAGACATTTACCGAGAAAAGTAGATAACAAAATATTATGACCAGTATTGGAATCTGTATACTGTATCTGTCCATGACTAAAGCATCACCGCTATGCCTATAGACAGAGGACGTCAAGTCTGGTCGTTGGTCGACGATGCCGTGACGTGCGTCCATACATCACAGATCCACGGCTAGTGCACGGAGACCGTCAGACACACAACGTGACGACTCTGTCATCGCTGCTGTGCTAATTACAGATCGTCGTTCCAGTCGCTAATTCATGCCTGCGACGCGCCAATCTGCAGAATTGGATGTCGAACCGCGACCGACGCTGCACAAGTATATATACGGCACATATTGCCGACCGCTGCCCACCTTAGCAATACATCACGTGGAGGCTTATGTTTGCTTTGTAGCCTATTAGGCCGATGGCGACGCTTCAGCACAACGGAAATGTGGCGAAATTCGATCACATTATTCACATAGGCCTACAAAATCAAAACCGCTCTAAGCGTCGGCAATATTCTTCGCAGGTGATAACGTCTACGAAACGAATCTGCACCGACTTTTGCACTAATTTCTTTACGAGGGCTTTTATACACAAATTGGTCTTTACTCAGAATTGTAACCTGTGGTGGCTTACAAAGGAACAAAATCTTAAAACGTGCAAATCAAACCTCAATGTTTAATGACAGAAAATTTAAATAAGCATCTATACGCTGATGCTGTCACATTACAGTGAAACAGTAAACAACAAGGTATGACACTAAAAGTTACGCAGCACTGCAAGATATTCAAGGCTTGGATCAGAAACCTTTTAATTTTGCTGTTAATCGACATGTAAATATGCCCTATCCCATTTTTGCACACGTTAGCGAAAGAGTGCAGGGTATAAGTCTAATGCTGACAGTTATCCAAAAGAAGAGTTGGTTTTTAGCTACGTGAAACTCGATGCGGCGTCACACTACCGGACTGCTGCAGACGCCCAGGCAGATGCCGAGAAAACATAGGAATATTACGCCGTATCATATCGCACTGCACTGCATGCTCCGGTACATAATTTAAAGAGCAAGTGCCATTATCACCGGCAGTGTGTGTGTGTGTGTGTGCCAGTTGATGATCGTCAATCATTACGCTGTATAGGCTTACACATTGGTAGTCCGGATAGGCCTACTTATCGTTTCTGATCCAGTCACTCCCACGTTTGGGAACATCTCAAATGTGCCTTTACGTTGCGTAGGACGGTAACTTGGTTGTAGTTTGAGCCAGCGTTTTTTTATTAATAACACCGACAATTTCTAACGCGCCGTAACACAGGCACCTATTACAAGGGAGCGAAGAATTCTCTTCCTTGGTTCTGAGCGAATTTGTGTGGCGAAAGTCTACAAAAAGATACCACATAGGCTAACTCAGCGGCCTCTTCCTTAAAGCCCCAACAAAAAATTGTAGCGAGTGTGGGACGAAGAACAAAAGTACGTGTGGGTAATAAGCCTTCGTTCCTCAGCTCACATGCAACAAGGAGGAATAACAGCAAAACGTGTGGCAGGTCAGACTACATTTTACGTAAATAGGGCACTCACTATAACATGATGTTAATAATGATGCTAACAGCTAATATAAATTGTTGACAACACTGCACAAACTATGACCTATATCTTGTGGCTACGTGTGCGTGGAAAGAGAATGCTTGTTGTATTTGTTTGCGCAGGTCCATCCGTCATCAGCGACAGCAACTATACTATACAGTCTCACCTCCAGTACGGCATGCTACCTACTCGCTTATCATCATCATCGCTGCTCTGCTGTCCGCATCATCACGCCGTGGTCGGTCGGTAGGCGCTATTTAAAACCGCGCAGCAGCCGCAGCAGCAGCAGCAACAGCTGACGACCTACAGTTAGCAGTGAGCCGGGTGTTTAAACTGCTACCCGAACACGTAATAAACGCGTGTTGGGAAAAACCCGTCGTCAGTATCAGTGGTGTCATGTTATCAGGTCATGTGCAAAATTTATACTGTCCCTCTTACATTATAAAAGATTATGGGTGCATTACGTAGGACCTACAAAGTGCATAGTAATTGATGAGAGAGAAGTTTATTTGCCATATCAGTCACAACTAGTACAATGACAATTTCACACAACGGCAGGCTGCCAGAAAGGAAAACTTCATCACAGCTGGCTACCTATGATAACTATAACCAATAACTGTAAACAATATAATAAAAATAATAATAACAAACAAAAAGACAGACGAATAATGCAACCAAAATGATTAATAAAGAATGCACAAAACAGATATTGCAAATTATGAAGAAAACTGGGTTAGTTTAATATTAGACAA
>Ga0209671_1001948_pt1 | contig 18255 bp, 7 predicted proteins | sample WorMetHERISLAND2_2_FD_187401 | JGI IMG/M metagenome (GOLD analysis project Ga0209671, IMG submission 187401) | Marine gutless worms symbiont microbial communities from Max Planck institute for Marine Microbiology, Germany - Olavius geniculatus... | ecosystem: Host-associated > Annelida >...
ATATATAACAGTGACTTATCGCTAGTTTGGGCGCAAATGAGGGACTAAAGTTAAGTCTCCCTCGTGACCAGGCGTAACTGGTTTAGTCCGGCGTAAAAAAGTGGTTAACGACAAATTATGAGCATCGTGCGTCATGCAAGACTTTATGGCTAGCCAGTATACATTACTGACACAATTCTAGTATTAGAGCTTGAGGAATCGAGCATCTGTTGCCTAATTTTGTTCGCACATTTTTGCGTCACGCATTTCTACTGCCCGCGTTGCTGTAATTGGCTTATCATATAGGCCATAGGCGTCTTGAATATTAATGAACGGCCGGTGGCTGCAGAAAAGTGAGCAGATGACAACTTTGCCAGTGGCGTATGCGTCAACATGAGAATGGGTGACTTCATGCTAGGAAATTCCAAAATAAAATTACCCGACATCAACTATGCCGAGACTCACTAGTCCGAACGCTATGCCGTCTTTTTGCATATCGACTAACTTCATCGTTTAGTCTCGGACTTTTTAGTCCCGACGTAGCCGATAGTCTCGGCGTAAACTAAGACGTTTTTATGCATACGGCCCCTGGTTTGTGGGATGGCCGTCCTGATAGACCACATTATGTATGTTGTCTATCTGTCCATCCGTCCCATACGGACTCCTAACACAAAAATGAAAAGGCGTAGGCAAATGAGAAATGCTGTGAACGTTTCCTAGGACAGGAGTAATCAGTGCACCATTTTTCACTTCAAACGGTCTAGGTGGATGGCTGCATAATATGTCGGTAGCGGGCTGATGTACATTTTAGTTTTGCTTGCTTATGATGTGTGTGTGTGTTGATGTAGCGTTGATGCAATGAGCGTGATGAATGAAATGGTTGAGAGCAAGAACATTGAGGTGCTCCAGCTAATGAACACCAGTTCCACACACAATGTCAGCTCCGATCAACTCGACACAAGTCTTGTCTCTACCACCACAGTTCCACAAACCGGTATGCTAATACATTTATAATATTACTTTTCATCGTTATTTTTACAGTTCTTTTCTGTTCTCCTTTTTCTGTTTCCACTTAGTTGTATTTGTAGTGCTGTCAGTGTGTTTTGCCGAAATAAGCTTACTATTAAGGCCCAGTTTCTGGTTCTCAACTGATCGGTTAACCAATCCAGTAATTGATTAGCTAGCTTAATACACGTTTCTGGAATGACTCACCATTACTGAGTGGTTTGTTATTAATTGTCGTTGTTAGCTGTTTGTCCAATAGCAAAAGACTGGTATGTCATACTGTTGTTGTGAAATTTTTTTAGTGTGATGCTAGTTGAAGATTTTTTGCAGAGTAGTCTATTCGAGACATTTATTGATATTTATTGCATATGTTTATTATAAATAAAACTGTGCTACAAGCCCGTCGAGTTAAAATGGTGTCAGCTAGCAGCAGGCAGCCTAGAGCGCTAAGCTGTCCTGTGCTTACATCACAACCTGCCAGTGACTCAACTGTTAACATTCATTTTGTAAACCCAGAGTTAGCAAAGAAATTTACTTTTAGGTGTTGTGCTGTACTGATGCAGATGAGCTCCGACAGACACTGTCGCTAGTACATAGGATACTGGATATGAAGCAGAAGACTCTGCAGGAGTTGTATGGTGAAAATGAAGCCAACAGCATGTGCCTGCTACAGGTCTGTAGCTAATGCATGTCTGCTGATTGTCCAGGATCAATCCATACAGACGTTACTATACATTTGTTCCAGTTGCTTATAATTCAGACTTTTGTAAGTTAACACTGATAAGTAGACAGCATCGTGCGCTCTGTTCTAAAACAACCATTGGTTCGAGCTTCCTGTTTCTTGTTCTCTATTTTTTTTCCTTTCATCCCCTCTTTCCAACTTCTACTTTTCCCATTTACTTCTTTTTCCTTCTTTTCCTTCCTGGTTTCTTTCCGTTAAATCCAGCTAGAGTGTTAAGGGAACACTGTAACCCCCACCCCAGCAGCAATGACAGTGTGCCAGTCAGCATTCTTCCTGACCTATATGCTATTCTATAGAGGTTAGATATTTACATAAATATAAATATTGATAAACATATGTCTCATTCAGAACAGATGTTTTATTAGTGTATAAGCTAAAATTTCAGCATGTAATACTGCTGTTGAGTTTGGTGGTAAGGTGAGTAAAGACCTTAAATTGACTGGCAGGGAATGTCCGACTTGGTGTTAAGCATCATAAAAATGTGGTGAGGAATGTCCTACCCTGTGGTGGGTAATGTCCACTTTTAACTATGTCTGTCCATTCCCTAGTATCAGATAAGTTCAGTGGGATACGGGGATGAAGCTGTGTCTTGTGTGAATTATTAAGTTCACTTTTCCTTGCAGCCCAGCCCACTTCAGGAGTATATTGTGGTCCGGCCCATCCCATACATGGGCCAGGACTGGAAGGTTATGATTTGATCATAGTACTGTAATTTTTCTGTTTTTGTGTTGCGGTGAATTTTCTTATTGGCTATCAAACCGCATGGTACACTATTGCTAGGTGTACATTGTACACAGTGCACAAACATTCTGTTGTCGTGGTGACAGGTGAATGACGAAGATGACGATGTCATTGATGCCGCGTTGAAACAAGTGTCCAAACTTGAGCATCTTATTAACAATCAGCCTGCAGAACAATCTCGTCATCCACCTTCAATAACGTCACCTGACAGTTCTGGTATGCCATACGCCAGCACATAGTCTGTTGATTACTGGGTTTTCTGCATGAATGTCATAGCCAGTGTGAGGCCAAGCCACAACCAAGTGTGAAAATTGTTTATTTCTCATATTTATAATTTCATATGCCTCCCTGTGTGTGTGTGTGTTGAATTGTGGTTTCTCACTGCAGATTTTGTTGCATTACTGCCAAGTTTTGAGCAGCAGTTTTTCTCTGTGCATTTTATATACTCTCGTAAATGTGAAAACTTTAAATCACTGCCATTGAGCTGTTAGAATGACATACTGTAGCTTAAAAAGTGACAGATTTATTTATGTAATTCATTTCATGACTAAAATCCGAGTCACCTTTCAGTTAAGATCCAAAGGACCCACACCATCGCTCATGTTCGCTCATTTTAGTGTGTTTTACAATCAGGTGGTTTTTCGGACTACATATCCACGTCAGCTTCCAGTTAGTAAAGTGGCTTGCCCTAGATAAGATTGTGTACCATAGTGTGTGTCTTAATTTTTTTTTAATATTTGGGTTTGTTTTCTGTGAATTTTTTTGAATATTTGGGTTTGTTTTCTGTGCTTATTAGGGCTTGATTGATATCAGCAATCAATTCTTGTATCTGCTGAACTGTGTAATTTTTTGACGTTTGTGGTTGCCTTCTAATATATATGTTATTCTATGCTTTTTCTTGATGTGAATGAGCAGGCTTGGATACAGGCAACTTGTTGGCCAGTGATGCAGCTATACTGCCGGCCTCAGAGCTCATTGATGTCAGTCACCAGCTTCATCAACAGCTGATCAATCTCATGGTAGGTCATTTGTCTACTTCTAATGGTTACTATGCTGTTTCAGTATGTGAGCAGATGTTTGAAATGCGTAAAAAATAAGGCCCATTGGGCAGCATCGAACTTTGTTCCTTAGCCGTTTGCCTGACACGAACTTATGCTGCAAGACTACGGATACGGTCATGCCTTTTGCTCCCTAGCTTCCACTGGCATTTACCGTGCACTGCACCAGTACTGGCCAGTTGAGTTGAATCGAGTTGACAAAGTGTTCATAGCGAGTTTGTCGCTATGAACAGGCAAAAAACTCGACTCAACTGGAAAAGCTCAGTTTTTGTCATTTTTCGACATTCTGAACAGTTCAGACTCAGTTGAGTTGAGTTGAGTTTGTCGCTATGAACACGCGAAAAACTCAACTCAACTCAACTCAACTGGAGTGACTCACACTGGACCAATGGCAGCATGCCGTGCTTGGAGATTTCCTACGCTAAGCATTGCAAACATTATAGCACCAGTATGAGGCCAATAGGCAGGCCTACGCACTTTATGATAAAGGAAAGCCGTTGCAGTAATAGCGTTAATTATTCTGTCGAACTTCATAAGGAAAAGAAACAGACGGAGAAGTAGGTAGAGAACATGCGAAAGAAAGCCTTTTCATATGCTGCATTAAGAACAAGATAGGCATATATACGTTTAATTATCCGCGAAGCTTTGCGAGTTGCGAATGTGAACGCCTAGATGCTGGCATTATGGTTTTGGTTTAGTAACCATCACTCATTTCATCACCAAATTCCGTGCAGCTTCGTGAAACATTGGCCAATTTTAATAATTTTTGGCGTGCGACATTAGGAAAAAACTTGAAGCAAGTGACTTTAGTTTTGGCCACCTCGCTTTAATACTGTCGCTACAGTACCTTGTGAAATGCAGAAGTTGTAGTTTGTCCATTTACAACAATGAATTCGTAATAGATAGCACACGCATCAGCTCAGAAATGATTAACTGAAAAGTGACAAACAAGATTGGCAACTATTTTATCTCAAAAAATCATACGTGTCACATCACATCCTCTTTATTGCAGCATGTGCTCAAAATTTCCTCCTCAACATGAATGCAAGTGGCAAACATTGACACCACTCGCAAACAACATGCTCAACAACCTGCATTTCACAAGGTAGTATAGCGACAGTATTAAAGTAATGTTGCCAAAACTATAGTAATTTGTGTCGAGTTTCTTCCAGCGCCACTGAAGTCTTTTTAGCACATACTGGCGCTTTACAAGTCAGATTATTATTATTATTATTCCTGATGTTGCGCACCAAAAATTATCAAAATCGGTCAGTGCTGCACGAAGCTATTCAAAAAATCAAAGTGGCACGTTTTTATGGACCACGATGTAGGTTAAGAGTTGTGGTTGCATAGTGCATTATAGTTAGCTGCAGAGCCATGCAATGTCATCATCAGGTCAACATATTTTTCTAATGTAGTTTTTTGATTTATTAATCTCCATGTCAGTTCAGTGTATTCTCAGTACTATGATCTCTCTGTTGATGGCAGGATGTGATGAGGCGTATAAATGAGCAGAACGATCAGTTGAAGGTGGAGTGCCAACAAGCGATGGACCAGCTCAAAGTCCATGCTAGCGTCGGTAAAAACTCTCGACCATCCAGCTACCTTGCTGCTGTCTCAGCCAATGACGATGCTTGTGTTCAGTCCACAGATGAAGACTAGACTGACTAGCAGCTATAACCACAGAGGAAGGCGCAACTGTCCTTTCCTGTCCTCTCCTAAATTTTAGAATGTTATTCTTGTCCAAAAAATATTCCTGTTGGAAAACTGTGCAAGTTATATTCTATCTGGGATGCAAAGTTCAGGGTGCACTGTGCAAGTGCATCATTTATGTCCATGTTTTTCAGCCTTTTTGCTGCAGCGGAACCCTAAGTAAGTGTCAAAATCACTCACAGAACCCCATGCAATGATTCGTGAGTCCAGCGGCGTCTGCAGTGTGGAAGTTTCAGAGTGTCTGGGGACCGATGTTTCCAGCGGAGTCAAGGAAACAGAAAACCTCTGTGTGTCTGGGGGCAAAACCTCTAAAAGCTGGCAATAAAACAGCGGGTAAAAATTGTTAAATTTGACAGTAATAGATAATATTAGTTAGCAATTTTATTTCACCAGTCGATAGCAGTACGTTATTGTATTCAACCAAAAACACCTTGCGAGGCGGTCACCAGCAGCCGTTCAGCCCCCTGCCGCCATCCCAAAAAAATATCATTGGATCTTTTACGTTTTACATGGATGCCTTTGGGCAGTTCAGTTGGTTTGAGCCCCCCTCCGTAGCTAGCTATGCTGCTGCATGAGGCTTTTTTATTTTTCAAGCAAAACGTTTCACGAATTGCAATTCTTTCAGTACATAAACAAACAATTTAACACTAACACTAATACGTTAGTGTTCATTGTTCAGTGCAAATACACTGTATGTTCAGACTGTTAACAACAAGAAAGATATTTAACACTGCACTAATTTCGAACTAAGTATTTGGTGCTTACTACTTCCTACTGACGTAATTTCGCATGCTAAGTTATTTTTGTCTTTTTCACTGACCAGCCGCGGAACCCTTGGCAGATGCTCGCAGAACTCTTGGTTTCCACCGCGAAACCCCGGTTGAAAATCACTGATTTCTGTTTTCTTTGCCTTGACAATTTTACAATAGTATTACTGGAAGTCACTGAGAATTCAGTAAAATTCATTTAAGGCAGAGTCTGTTTACCTGTATCAGGTGGCAGGTGACCCCACATGATTGCATATCACATGTGAAGGTGTCCTTGATACTTTTAAATACTAATTTTGCTGTCACAAATTTGCAGCTGTCTGTCTGCAAATTTGTGTCCAACTTTATGCTCGTGACACTGCTGAATCTGTGCACATTGCTTACTGTCTGCAATACCAGTGTCATTACCATTTACTCACATTCCAACATGTCTCTGTTATCACTTGTATATATTCAAGTACATTGAGTGATTGTTTTATACGCAGCTTGTGCTCGTTGGAAAATAAAAATCTGCACTTTATTGTATGTAGGCTAATTTTAATGCATGTATCCAACTCCCTTGTTTTTTGTCATTCCAGATGAGCTTGTTTTTTCCTGGCAGTTTGTTAATCTTTGTGTCAGATTATTGGATCTTTAATTTTTTATGTTACTGCGCTTCACATGTCATCAGTTCGTGTGATGTGACATTATTTTTAGCTTTTTGTAATATAATATACATAAGAAAGATATCACATAGGTTCGTCACAGCAGTCACAGCAGCTAGTGCCAGTAGCAGCTGCTGTTTTGTTTGAAGTGTTGTGGTCTTGTGTTGAAGATTATTTGGCCTGTAGAAAATACATTTTTGAACTTGTTAGAGAAGCATGCATTTATGTCTGCTATCAAAGATTGGCAGCCTTTGAAGAACTTTAATTCCATATGTACCCATTGCTGACATGAAAGACGTGGGACAGAGAGAGCTAGTTATCTCCTGTTAATGGTCGTAGCCATTTTGGCTTATTATACTTTTTGGGCCGGCCGTTAAGCTGTAAGGTTAAAGGTCCAGCCCTTTGCTACAGCTGTCAACCGTCCGTCCGTCTGTCCATCTGTCACACATGTACTGTGACTAAACGGTGCAAGATAGGGCGTAGGTTGCTAATGATGATCACTAACAGAAAGTTGCATACTGGCTTTCAAATGACGTATGAATCATTGATCTTGGATAACTTTGAAGGGTCACAACGCAGTATGGAATGGAATGTCTCAAGCTATAAGTGGCCATATCCTAGAAACGGTGACAGATACGGCTTAGATTACTATTAATCACTAATGGGAAGTGGCATATGCCCTTTCAGGTGAATTTTAATTCATCGACCTTGGATGACCTTCAAGGTCAGTGACAACCAGTATGGTCGGCCGCACCCTAGTGACAGCTGGGCTTCTTGTATGTGACTTTTTAAGCGTCAGTACAACCAGCATTTATTTCATGTTTATACAGGTAGACACAGTGGTAAAAAGTAATACATATGGTTTTTGCAAGCACAACCAATAATGTGAAACTGGCTTATAAGCAAAGGAAAATAAGTACATTTTAACAATAACAGTGGCACGATTCACTTGCTAATTTGTGGCAAATTTTTACAGTAGTATGCAGAACTGAGTATTATTCTGTGCTTTTTGTGAAGGCTTAGATTAGTCCGTGTGTTCACAATCTGCTGTTTGAAAATACAGTAAAGCTTTTACTATCTCTCTAATACAGCTTGTTCTAATGTAAGCCCAGTCTGGTATTACAAGCTGGGGTTTCTTATAGTAGCTGGCAACATCTATCAGTATAACTTTAACTTCATTCACAGGTGTTGGTATAATTTTGTTTTATTAGTCATGTAAATAACTTTTGGTGTGAAAGAGAACAGTTTTATGGTGTACATTGTGTGATAATCATGTTGATCTGTCCACATATCAACACGTCCCCATATTTGATCTCAAAATTTGGCATTTTAAATGGCAAAGTCCAGACTTGCTGGTGGAAATATTTTGCCTAGCTTTTTGCACCGGCATGTGTCGGTTTCGGTCAGTGACAGGGAGTCTCCAAAATGTTGAATAAATTGTAGTATTGCACAGCTCTTCAGCAGTTAGTCCAACAACTCAGGCGTGATTCCTACACCAATGGCGTAACTACTGACCATACAATGAGCAGGCCAGTACAAGAACAACAATATTTATAAAGGGGTCGGAGGCAGTCGAGTTGACGTTGTGTGTATTGTAGACGTGTAGTTATTTTTCGCTCTTTGACTATGTCGTCATTTCACCTTAAGGGCTGAAAATGCTCCAAATTATTGTTTGATTGGGCCCCAAGAGATTTTCTCAGAGGGATTTCAACATTTGAAGTTACGCCACTGACTTACTATTAGCAAGCAGTTGCCATTAATGCTTTTGGTATGTGTATGAATATAACTTAATATGAAGTGCCAATGCATTCTCTTATCTATCCATTGCAATCACATGTAGTGTATGGCTGATATATGCTAAGCGTTACTGTTACATGCTGTGTATTGGTGCACCTATTTGTACCGACAACGTGGCACATTAAAAATTGGAACGTAAATGCTTGACAAGGAATCGGACAGTTTTGCAAACAGTTAGCCTTGATACACTGCAGTGAAAGGCAGTTGTGCTAACACAATATTCGTGTTCACTGTTCAAAATAATTTCCCTTTGCCGCAGTTGTCAAAGCTATTCATTTCCGAAACAATCTGATTGTTTGGTCTACAAAAAGCATGTACGTATGTTCCACTTTTTTATGTGGCAGCCTGTATTTATACATTATTGAGATGAATTTCAGCACAATGTACATAATGCACTGATATGGTACAGTGATGCATACACAAGTGTACTTAACATTTTTGTACGTATTAATCAGGTATTAATACATATTTGAATGAGTGACTTGTTTAACAAATGTTTACTTGACAGTAGCCAACTGGCAATAATAGTTACAGTGAATATGTAAGCCTGCCACAGTGATACTCAAAAACGTTGGACCATGATGAACACAGTACATGTACAAATGCTGCGTTGGCAGAAATTTGTATCATAATACCAAGATGCCATCAGTCGTTCTTCAGTGGCATGGACAGCAGCCAGCATCGTTCATTGCATCGGGCATTCAGAAGTTTGCTGACAGATAGGACAAATGTTTGAGCGAAATCGGACAATAATTATGTTGAAAAATGAAACATTATTCTTTAGCATTTCTATGCTGTTTGTCACTTGCAAGTTATGAGAGATTACTGGTGAGGAAAATAATACACGTATAGACTGTGTTCTGTGAACAGATGACGTCACAATAATGACATCAAAAAAAATTCTACATGACCTGGAATAAAATTTCCTACAATATGTATATTTTGTAATTTTTTTTTTAGATTTCAAAAAATAACAGAATGACTGTTTTGTAAAAAAAGTGGACCCCTAAAGTTTTTCGCTGTTTTCTCGGCAACCTTTTGGAATTTTAATTCGAAATTTTACAGCTTTATTAACAAAAACCTACATCTAACTGCCGAGTAAAATGTGATTCTGTTGAAAAGTGACTAAGTTATCGACTGTTTAACATGACTGCCTACCGATTTTTCAGCATTAAAAATGTTCAAGCTACAACACCAATTCAATAACATCGTTGAAATAATGCAGTTAACTAAATGATCAGATGCCAGAATTCCATCATCACTGTGAATGTTGGAAGTGTCCACCGCCAGCTGCAAGCTCCAACACAAGCCTTCAGTTGCTTAATTTGATAAGTGTTTCACAGCCTTGTCGATCGGTCCTTGTGGCAGGTTGCCCCAGATAACCTGAAGCACTTCCTTGACTTCGGCAATTGTTTTCGGCTTTGTTTTAAGCTTGCAGTAAGCCTCCAACATTGCACCCCACACGCGATAGTCCATTGGGTTTATATTTGGCAAATTTGGAGGCCAATGGTTTTTTTGTAGTGAAATCTGGACAGTTGTCCTGCAGTCCGTTCCGTGCGTTGCGTGCTGTATATGCTGGCACGTCGTCCTGCTGGAAGATGAACCCGGTGGGCAGCCGGCGATTGCTTTAAAAAAACAATAATTTAGTGATAATTTATAAACAATATAAATTACTGTTTATCAAAACGCCACTGTGACGTCATAGGCAGTAACGTGTAACAGTTTTTAAATAGCATTTTTAGCTTGAACATTTTTTAATGCTGAAAAATCGGTAGGCGGTCATGTTAAAAAGTCTATAACTTCGTCGTTTTTCAACAGAATCACACTTTACTTGACAGTTAGATGTAGAAGGTTTCAGTAAATAAAGCTGTAAATTTTCATAATAAAATCCCAAACGGTTGCCGAGAAAACGGCGAAAAACTTTAGGGGTCCACTTTGTTTTGCCGCACCCTGTATATGTCCACAATACTGCACCTAGCACTACATTTGTTTCTTGGTAATAAAAAACTAAAATGACTGTCAACAAGAGGCAAGCACATCACTAGCATATACCCATGCCATGCAGAATATTTACTATCTTTGGTCAGCATACCACATTTATAACATAAATTTTACAAATATCTACATGAGCTTTAATTTGCTACAAAGTCCCAGGGTGGATTCACCACTGATTTATTCTACTGCATTTCACGTGGTGGACTAAGAAAAACGTCAAGGTTATCCAAGGTCATCACTCATCAATTGTGGCACTAATTGAAAGGCTATGTATGATTTCATTTTCACGTTATCCAATATCCAATAATACTACAATTTGTGGCTGTGGTCCTATCTTGCTTGTATTAAGAGATACTACAATTTCATTACAGAAATTGCCACTTTGTCCTACCCACATACATTCCACTCCAAATTTGAGGATGTTCTCCTTGCAATACCCCATACTGGATGAACGGATGGACAGGCAGGTGGACAACAAGCACTGCTATTGCATGGCATGGCAAAAACGATATTAAAGCCAAAACTAGAAAGCAGTCATAGCCCGCAGGTACCACCGCCAAGGCAATGTTATTCGCCAGGTGGCGTCACCATATTCACTTTGCCAGCGGTTCTCTTATGCCCCCTTTAACGCAATGGTAACGAAAATTTCAAAGTGATCCAGGATTCCTGCCGGATCACCTCCAAAATTGAATCACTGGTAGTTTGTGTCATGCCCGACATACCCTCAAAATTTTCAGAAAGATCCATCCATAATTTTTTGAGTTATCTTGCTAACACACAGACAGACAAACAGAGAGACAAACAAACAAAAACTGGCAAAAACATTACCTCCTTGGCGGAGTTAATAATTAAACTTGATAATATGGATAGCTGCTAAAACATGTACACTTGGAAAATTGCAAAGCATTACGCAACTGACTGATACAACAATACCATACAACTTTACAATATGGCTTGATCTGACACTACAAATATCAGTTACAAATGTTAGTTGAACCCAAAATACTCGCACAGAACAAAAACGAATGTTTTGTTTCAGAGGTCCATTCTGTGAACAATTTTGCATCTACTTCACTGCAAATCAGCATAACATTTTTAAACTTAGGAACATGAAAACTGCACAATCAGTCAATTAAAAAATTTCTATAGTGCCTTCTACACAGTGCTGGATGGCAGTGCTTAACAACTAAAAACACTAGGCCTAAACAATATAAGAATAACGGAGGACAAAAACAGATCTAAAACTTGTGACATAACTGCACAAATCACTGCATTTTTCTGTTGCTGGCTCTATATTATGATGGTACATATAAGTACATACTGGAATTAATAAATTAATAAATGAATGGTAGTACAAAAAGGAAATATTAGACCAATCTACATAAATTATTACTGACAAGAACTCACCTTAAGTACTGGGCTATTTACATTGTAGAACAAAAACTCCAAATATATATACATATATATATATATATACAATAACATGCTGAATGAGCTTCCTACCATTTCCTTCAGCCATTTAGGTAGACTCAGCCTTTTACCCTCCATGGGATGGTATACTGAGTATCAAGCGTTGAGCTGATACATTAAATAGTGATGGTGAATATAGTGAGGGAACTGTTTATGGGCTCATCTATTGGCTCAAGTGACGGGCTTGTTCCAAAGATCAGCTGTCACCTGGCGTTGTGCTACATTCATCACATGAACCGGGTGAACTGTTCTACTAGTAGTGCACTGCCAGGACGACAGCTCTATAAACAAATCCAAACATACAGCAGAGGGCTGCTGTCTATCACTTCAGCTAAAAAACAAATGGTACAACTGCCAGCTTTTGCTTGCAAGAAAGTCTCTTTAGTTACAATAAATTTTCTCAAGTAAACAATGAGTTAAATTGCTTAATTTTGAGCAACGGTCGCAGCATCTTATTGTACAAAAGTAGCTTAATGGTACACTTGGTTCGGTGCTATCAAAATCACACACACTTTGTGAAAAAACCGCCCTAACAACTATTTCAACATGTTTTCAACAATACCTGACTGTATTGACGAGGCTTTGGAGACATGTTCTCTTCGTCTTCAGACTTTACCAAACGACGTTTTCGTGATTTCTTCCCCAATGGCAGCTGTGGTTGTCGTTTCGATCGCAGTGTCATATGAAATGAGGACAATGGGCCTTTGTTGTCACTAAATTCTTTGCTCCGACTCACACTGCTCATCTTTTGGCACACAATAGCAGGATTACTGACGACATTTCCTGTTTCACATGGCTGCAGTCTTGCATCGATGTTCATGTCACATTCTCTCAGTGTTGTCTTTGTGTTTTCAGTAACAACAGACTTCACAGCATTAGCCTTCTGGCATACTGCAGCGGCACCTCGCTGCTTCTCAAACGTTTCCTGCAGAGTCTTGCCATTGTTGTTATTAATTTCATTAACGTCAACAAAATCGACATTTTCTTCAAGCAGGATAACTGAGTCTGATTCAGAGAGTGGTAATGTCACATCAGCAACTGCGCACGGAGACTGATCTTCATGCAGTTGGACTCTTTCCATCCTAATTTCAATGGCTCTAGTGCTCGCTCTAGTGTCAGCTCGCTTGTATGCTGCATCGCCAATGTCAAGTTGACTTGTCGGTCTGTGTCTGTGACAAACTACACCGATGTTTTCGCTCATCAGTGTGACAATGTCTGAGGCTTCAACAGTCTCAGCAGCGGCTGTCTTCGTTTCGCTACAGTCACTTTTACACGACAGTGGATTTTCATGCTCTATAAATGTTTCCTGTAGACTTTGAGCAATGCCACCTTTCACTGCATTGCTGTTTACTTTGTCCATTCGGTTCTGAGTGTCTACGGTACTCCTGTTATCGCACACTGTAGAATCAGCTCGTTTGCATGCTGCATTGCTAATGGCAAGCTGATTTGTTGTTCTGTGTCTTCGAGAGGCTGCACCAACATTTGCCCTTGTCCGTGTGTATTTATTCTCACAGTCTGTTTCCGCAACAGTCTTACCAGCATCAGTCTGTGCTTGACGAGAATCACTTCTACTAGCGCGTTTGGACATCCTACTGCCAGCGGCCTCGGCATTTTTTCGGACGCTTGACCGGAGTGTCCTTCCACCGAAGCTTGTACATGGCTGTGGAATTTCTTGCTTTATGAATTTTTCCTGCAGAGTGTTGGCAACAACATCTCCAGTCTTCATTGCTCTAAGATCACTTTTGCGAGCTTGTTTGGACACTGTACAGCCACCGGCCTGAGCATCTCTTCTCACTCTTGATCTCAATGTCATGCCACCAGTGCTCGTATATGGCAGCAGAACTTCCTGCTTCACAATGACCTGAAAAGTTGTCATTTTCCTACACGATTTGTTGGTCATATCAAAAGCAGAGTTCGGGGATGAGTTTTGATTCAGTGCTACTGTTCTCTGGTTCTGAACATGACTAACTTTTCTGCACACTTTCCCAGTACTTAACGTATCAGTTGAATTCTCTGTGCAGTGACTGTTCACAGTCTTATTTTTCACAGGCACTGTATCCAACAGAGCACATGATAGTTTGTCAACTTTGGGACGTTTCCGCTTTGTGGCATTTTTGTTTGCTACCTTTGTAACCAGTCTGTCCTCAACAGCAGTTGTGGAATGTTTCTCAGATCTCTGACGATTCCCTGCAACATTGGCCGACACAATGCTAGACAACTTTCTAATCTCAGCATCAGTTTTCATTGTCCTGTTCATCTCCGACCTACTCACATCACAGTGACTGACTGTTTTATTCTCAGAAGATGCATGGGTATCATTCATCGGTGATATCAATTTACTACCTCTTTGCTGCTGTTCTTCTTGACCAAGATTGTCCACGCATGTTTGCTAAACAGACAGTCCAACCACACACAATGTCGTTAAACAAAGTGTATCACCTTCCACTCTCCATAATGCGTTTTACAGCTCGCATTCTGCATGCTTTACTTTGATTAATGCATAAATAAACTGGCTTGATAATATGACCAGTTTCTAACAAGATTTGGTCCTTGGGTTTTCCATCGTGGTCTGATACAGTTTCATATTATTTTGCACTGTGTTTTAACGTATTTTAACTGGCAATGGTGGAAGTATTGGCAGGCGCATGCGGTACCCTTAAATTCTGCTGAACCCCAATCGAAAACACTGGTCCACATCCATATTCCACAACGATGGTACACAGCAACTGATCCATCAAAAGCCAATTTCATCAAAAGCATTATACACCGTGTCTCAAAAAAAAACATGCCAGTTTTATTTTTTAAATAACTTTGCAAAACACTGGCCAACTTTGATAATTTTTAGCATGCAACATCACAAAGAAACTTGACATAATTGACTATAATTTAGCCCACCTTACCTATATACTGTTGCTACACTACTTTATGAAATTCGGTAAGTCGTAATTTGGCCGTTTACAACAATGAATTCATATTCGGTAGAGCCTGTGTCGGCTAAGGTCACAAAATCATTGAAAATTTGTTACTTTATTCAGCATAATTTGTATTTATTTTGAAATTGTACATTGGCAAACTGATATGATGCATCAACAGCGAGTGAGCCGCTCTGTGTCGCACGTCATTAAACATGCTGTTGGTGAGTCGCGTCAACGTCTACGACTTGCATTTGTACTGAAAGAGGACATTTTGAGCAAATGCTGTAATACATATGATGTGATGTGATTTGTGTGAATTTTTGAGAGACAATAACCGTTACTTGTGTTTGTCACTATTCACTTAATCATTTCTGAGCCGACACATGTGCTACTCAGTATGAATTCATTGTTATAAATGGCCAAAGTATTTAGATGAGGTGGGCTAAACTACAGTCATTTACGTCAAGTTTCTTTGTGATACAGCGTGCCAAAAATTATCAAAGTCGGCCAATGTTTCACAAAGTCATTCAGAAAACAAAAGTGGCACGTTTTCACTGAAACATGGTGTACTAGCACGTATTCCTGTTTGATAAATTAGTACTCTTTAGTAGTTTTCAATTTGCAATCTTTTGCTGACTGTTGTTGACACTGCTTGACCTTACAGTGACATTGTGCCACAGCAGCTTGCCAAACACTTTGCACAGGGATAAGCAGTGTCATTGACACAGGCAAAGTGCATGACTCGAAACATGCATGCACACTACTGGTAGATGTGAACACATGCTATTTATACAGCAAATTAATTTGCATAGACAAGTAAACAAGAATATGCCATATCAACATATGTATATTAACTAAACCATGAGTCAATAAAAAACAAGACACAAAAATCTCTTACCAGAAATTCCTTAGGAATTAACTTCATTAGTAAATTCGCAATATAATGACCAATATCAATATTGATTTTTTACACAAAGCAAATGAACAATACCAATGAATCGGTTCCTTTTCCCACAACTGACGCCGAAAATTCCAAGGATATGTTCTTCTTCACACGAATTTCAAGACGCTTCTTATTCTGCCATCCACTCGTACACAAATCAGAAGATTTCAGAGTCGGTCTGCAGGAAAGTTTGTCTGTCGGCTCTGAAGCTTTGACCAGGGGACTATCACAGACAATCTTAGAGGTGTGAGTCAATGGGTCAATCAGCATGCGTTCCGACCTCCACCAGGCCAGCGGTGGAATAATGTGACGACCACTGCGCCTCGACGTTGGACAGTCGGCAATGTCTGACGGCACAAACACATGTAGCAACAAGAAACAGTCAAAATGGTTATTAATTGAATGGGTGACTGTCTGCGAACAAACAAGCCATCTCATACTTCCGATATATAACCAATTACCCATGTCAACTCAGCCTTTCATCCCTCTGGGGTAGGTAAATCAAGTACAAGCCTGCATGTATAAAAATAAGGTTGAACATTTTCATTTATGTCAAATGGCAGGTGTGATCACATATACGGCAGGTGACACTCCGTAGCTCAGTGATGGATTCCACAAAGATCTATCACCTTTGACCTTCCTATAACAATCAACAGCAACTATCAATGGCCAAATCTCTCTCATGCTGCCTTACAATGATATCATTGTATGTTGGTGAATACTCTATTTCCAATAACACTCACTAACTTATTTCCCAGAAAAAGTTAATGTATAAATGTAATAGTCATAAGTGTGATAGCATCATTATGAATTTCTTTTGTTACCAGATTCATAGCTTAAAAATCTCAGCAAGCATTTAATACTGCAGTGGGCTAAATGGTGGAAATCGTTCCAATATCTTAAGCTATTGTAACAGAAGAAACAGAACAGTCTGTGCAACTGTATGACATGCAGTGACTTACAGTGACATGCAGTCAAACTGAGAGCACACTGCCAAACAGTTTACTCTGAACTCAACTTCACTTGAAGTGCTAAAGTTTTCAACAGCAGCTTTTTAAGTCCATCCACATAATTTGTTGATAATAGAAACCACTTTCTTAAAATTCAGTCCACCATCAAGCAGTCAAAACATACTGTAGCAATGATACTCAGTTGAGACAAACCATGAATTACTGCAGTGTTTTCAGCGACGTTAGTCTTTGGCGCTGATTTGTAAACATCAACGACATCATGCAGCACCAATGTATTATCATGAGACCGAAATCTATGGCACATATTTCACATGAAAAAAATTCTGTCGATAGTAATCACACTTTTCTACACACGACTGTAAATTGTAAGGCATCACACGCAGTGTAACACAACTTCAGTCACTCCTATTAAGTAACTGATAAAACAAAACATGGCGGACATAGTTGAAGTCACTGTTAGAAGCTTGTTCACTGGTCCAGCAAAAATCTCCAATAATGTCAGGACGGAGTTGCAGATCATGTCAGACGTGAAGTTGCCAACCTGACTGCACTGCAGCATTAACTAGAAATATGTGTCAGCCTAATGTTGGCTTATTATGCAGCTGTTCACATACAGCTGTGCAACGCTAACCCTAATCACTAACTTTCTGAACTAAAAAAAGCCACACCTGCTACTTGTTACACAAGTATCCTTGGGGAATGTTCGAACCAATTTGGATTTCTCCCCTGCTACAAAAACACACATGTTAAAAATTAATTATTTTTTCCTCTTTTCAGTCTTTTCTTGAAAGAGTATGGAATATGAGATATTTCAAGTACCATATCAGACAAACAGCAAAACCTGATATCATGCTGAGACAATACAGAGCGCCAATCAGGAGGAAATCCTTTGGAGAACTTCTTAATTATGTGCGATGAATATCCTACATCAATAACAAACATAACTTAGGTGCATGTCAGCTCTGTGGAGACAATGCAAGCAACTAGACTGAGCACATCAACTAGATTAAAATTATGCATATGCACATGGAAGATGTGGTTGGTGGCATGGTGCATCTGATCAAATCAACAAAGTTACTCTACGATGCGCCCGGTCAGTACTTGGATGGGTGACTGTCTACGGGCAGGTAAACCATCTCGGTATGAAGCCAGCCAGCTAGGTCGACTCAGCCTTCTACCCTCCATGGGATGGTAAGATGAGTAGGCCCTATCAGCTTTCGGGCTGAGTAGTAATAAATGGCAATGGTTAGTGTAGTACTATAGTAGCTGCCTACAAGTGGATCTGAGGTTCAGATCGATAGGTCCACTCAGCCTTCTACCCTCTGTGGGACGATAAAATGAGTATCAGCTGGCTAGCTGAATAATAATGATGATGATGATGATGATGAAGGATGAATCAACTTTAGCGTGGCGTTAAGTCCTAAGACTACAAGGACACGTAACAATAAGCTTAAACAGTGAAGTCACGTAATAGTAGTCAGCGCAGTGAGACGTTCTTAGTCATGTCTGTAAGAC
>Ga0209671_1001949_pt1 | contig 18250 bp, 16 predicted proteins | sample WorMetHERISLAND2_2_FD_187401 | JGI IMG/M metagenome (GOLD analysis project Ga0209671, IMG submission 187401) | Marine gutless worms symbiont microbial communities from Max Planck institute for Marine Microbiology, Germany - Olavius geniculatus... | ecosystem: Host-associated > Annelida >...
CCCCGAAAACCATACCCTAGAACCAAAAATTACGACTCTATCTTATACACAGCCAAAGTTATGACCGTTTAAATAATTGCTTAATTTTCCCCATAGGCGCCATTGTAATTTTTTCGATTTTTGCGATTTTTTCGATTTTTTTGATTTTTTTTCGATAAATACGTTAAATATCAATTCCAAATTTTTTAACCCCCAAAAGGCACATCCTTGCGCGAGACCTCGTCGTTTGAGCCATCGCACGCAAAAATCCGCTGAAGGGTCTGACCTGTAGGTGAGTTTCTGAAAAAAAAAGGTATATGGCTATAAAAATTTTTGCGTATATTTCACCCATTTGCCGGGAAGCCCCCCTTAGAGGGATTTACATGAAATTTTGCATGAGGGGTCATCTTGCCGACGTAATCAACCGTGCCAAATTTTATTTCAATCAGATCAGGGGTTTTGATTCTGTGGGGGGTCGAATTTTTGGCTTTCCCATAAGAAAGAGAAGTCGCCGTTAACACAGGGCTTGAACTACCGTTCAGCCTGTGATATACCACTGCTTTAGCAATTACCAGTTACCACATTACATCAGCAGGTAAGCCAGCAATTCTGGTCATTAATATCTATTTAAACACAAGTGCAATTTCAATAATAACAGTGCACACTACACAGATGTGTGGTATTGCATGGACAGACTATAAACTAACTTTTCTGAAATTTTGTAATACGAGATGCACTAATGCAACATACAATCTGTGAGATACCTTAGCAGTTGAAGCTGCTTGCTTGGTCTCCTTAACTGCCTTTGACTGCTTTGCTGATGGCAACCTGTTGGCAATCAACACATAAGTTCTATAATTAGCTATTAATATCAATTTGCAATTTTTAAAAAAAATTTTTAATACCCTTCAAAAGAAGGGTTAAAAACAAAAAAAGTAAAGTTAAAAACTAATACATGGATGGCCAGAGGTCTGAACACGTGAAAAAGCTGTCGGGGAGGATGACTGCGTTAAATCGTTGCACAGTGACCGAAAGTCTCTGAAAAAGAAAGGCTGTCTGTCGCTCGTCATTAGTTTTGACAGAGATCCTGCACCCCAGCTCGCGGAGAAAGTCAACAGCTGACTCAATTATCAGCCCCAGCGTTTCAACAGCAATTGGCTGGAATGAGAATGAAGCTGGCATGTCAGCATATTTGGCTTCCTTCCTTCTGGCAGCTGCCTCAGCTGCCGATGCTGCAAGTGCAGAGGAAGCTGGGAGGTAGGAGTCAGCCAGTGTGGTCACAATCGTAACATCCCATGCCACAGCCCTTCCAGACTGCCATGGCACCAGTGTGATGCCATCCGGACGTTTAATGCTGTCCCGATAGACCCCAAAAGGTTCTTTTGAAACTGGGATTAAACTATCTGAAATTATTATGCATCCCTTGCAATTACCATTGGTCCTCAAACTGCCACAGACAAATCGTGGTGCCAGCACTTATTCTGAAGAAGCACTGATGTTGACTGCTAATTTACTACTACATGCTCACTGTAAACCTATAGTAAAATGCAAAGCTTTTAGGCCACCTCTAAATATTAAAATATTTCAAAGAAAATTTACATTTGCTTCTTTTTCCCCAAAAGAAGCATATTTAAGGGGTGACAGCAAGTGTTTTTCAAAGTTCGATTTTTAAGGGACACCCACCAAACAATTCTGAAGAAAGGTAACTGCAACGACACAATGTTGAAAACAGCTAATGAGCAGCAACATTTACACTGAGAACTAAAAAAAAATCCCTCCTTAAAAACACAACCTCTGTGTTAAAACCATAACTTCCACAAAAGACGTTAAACGCTGCATGCATCGTATTTCTGATTCACCATCACAACCTCATACCAAAGAACCAGTGTGGATTCTGGAAGGGACATGGCACAACTGACGTGATATTTTCCGCATGACAACTGCAAAAAAAGTGTCAGGAACAGTACAGCAATGTCTACACTAAAAAAAGCCCAGCTGTGACGAGCCGGCCATGTTGTTCACATGGACAAGGGACGTCTGCCCAAAAGACTGCTGTATGGTGAGCCTCAGAAAGGAATGACATCCGCTGGAGATCAATGGAAACGGTGCAAGGATACACTGAAAGTATCACTCAACATTTTCGACATTGACGCTGACATTTGGAAAGAATTAGCTGGTGATCGACCAAGTTGGCGAAGTCTCATAGCGAAGAGAGCTGTCAGCTATGAAGAAAGTTGTCTGACCAGAGCTGAGAATAAGCGAAGACAACGCAAGATGTTCTCTGTCAGCAGCTCATCTACACAACACCATGTCTGTGCCGATTGCGGAAGAACATTTTGCACTGCGATTGGTCTGTTCAGTCACAAGAGAACTCAGAGAGGCAGCGATAATCTTACCAACAAGAAGTCAACTTGAGAGTGTGTCTTGGTCATCATCCAACAGACAGACGAACAACACCAGCTGAACTATCAGCATATTTAATTATACAAAAACCACCAGATTTATCACTACCATAATCTCAAAACTACCACAACCTTTGTTTCATTGGTTTAACTGTAACAGTTATAAGTGCACAGAAGTTTAATTCTATCTGGAAATTGTTGCAAAATATAAGTTCTATGTACAAGAACTTAGCAAATCAACTGACTGCATGTTAAAAATTATGCACAATAAAAGCCTGGTTTCAACCAAAGCTGTTTTACAGAGCTACTCCAGCAAGTGAATACCATTGTTACTGCTGATTGCTAAAGGGCATTCTACTTATTAAAATTGTTGCCACAAAATTTATCAAGTTATGTCACAATTAACAGCTATACTCACGAGACGGGCACCACAGGTTCAGCAACAGGCAGAAATTCAAATATATAATCGAAAGCTTCTTTGGAATATGGAACATGATCTTCCACAGACTTGCGAAACTCTGCATCATACCAAGCATAGCCCACCACTCCCCCAGCACTGGCGATGGACAGACCAATCAACTTCCACAGCACACTGCCTCGTCCAGGCCTGAAACAATTGCATCACCGATTAGATTAGCACAGTTACTAAAAACACTATTAACAAAACAGTCAACAATGCCAAAGACTTTGTCACAATGCATGGTTACTTATTTACTACTTTCATTATGACACTTAGAACACTTGCAGCTGTGATGACATAAAAGGTGGGATGGTGAATGATGATGTGCAAGTAATATCACATATAACAAAGTATAAATAGCGATGCACAACGGACATACATATCAGGTAATGGCGACTAGTTTATTTGTGCTGTTAAAGTACTGTGGGCCAGATTAGTGGAACGGCCAGCATTTATAAGCAGAATCTGCAAGAATGACACAATGACAAACCAAACTTCAAACTTTAATGTAATAGATTATATCAAAGTGGTTTGAAGTTTACTTGGGGTTTTTGGGGCCATTAAGCGCATAACACCTGGGACCAAGAATTTTTCAGCAACCCCTCCCCGTGGTATAACCAGCTAAATTTGGTCTCATTTGAATTGTCTTGGTCACTACTTTAAGTATCTGGATGGTGTGGTGGTAAGTGTAAGTGCATTATGCAAAATGAAGTGTTACGTAATCAATGTTAGCAATCTGTTTGCTTTGCTTTGACAACCCCTGCACTCACCCACCATTCAACCATGTCAAATCCACCCACAACCACTAAGCCTCACCTGATTATCTGTCACTAGAGCTCTCACATGACCAGGACTCTAGCTTTACTTCATCTCCTCCCCAATCGTCCTACCATCATGTGCTGGCAACTGCTGTCATTAAGACGTCTGAGCAATATTGAACTCCAATGCAATTATCATAAAGTACTACCCAATACCGGTGAATACTGGACAATGCCCAATACCCCAATACCAATATCGTTCTAACCCCAATCATCATCATTGTTACAGGTGTACTCTCCATGCCAGTCACCCAAGCTATCTGCAGGCCGGCATGCTTACAAAAATAAGCCAATTTAGTGACGGGAAGCAACAAGACAGTTGGTTGAACACTGCTGTTGAGGCTAGTGTGGTTCTCATAAAAACCTAGAATATTAACATAATAACATAACAATAACAAACTTTGATGGCTGTGAAGGTTGCGGAGGTGGTAGTGGGGCATGTTGCTCTGCATTGGCTGATGCAGGAGAGACAACTTTAGCCTCAGTCTGTACTACACTTGCATATGCACGACCTGCTCGACCACCAATCAGTCGCTGACATCCCACAGCCTTGCATAAACATACAAGCAATGCAATGCATATGCATGACCATCTCTACCAATAAGTTGCCAACTCATTATATGGGAAGGCAGGCATGTTGTGCAATTGGTTATTGATTTGTAACATATACAAATGCAGGATAAATAACAGGGGTAGGAATATAGTAACCACAAGGATATAAACAGGCATGTTAGGATTAGACATAACGTTTGCAAACGGCCATCATTAAAAGCAACTCTGTACTCAATGGGTACAAAGCAGCTTTGCATGCAGCACTTGATAGCGAGCTGATTGGTACTCGGGCGATTAGCCGACGGTGACAGCGGACAGTTCAATATCAATAGCAATGAACTGCCAGATACTGAATATGACGCTGTCTGCCATGGCTATCGGGCGATAATAACGGAAGGTCACAGTGTAGTTGTTTACATGGCAAATTTAGTATTAAAATAACTGTATTTCATTTCCTTCAATATTCAGCACTGTAAAGCATGACAAAATGACTCTCACATTAACTTTCCTTAATGACAAACGCCACATATTGCTAGAAACTGCATTTATTACAAATCACAAACCAAAACAAACAACAGCAAAAAATATTTAAAGTGCACGGTTTCAGCAAGGCTGTGCGATTTGAGTACAATTACGAGTTCGAGTAACTAATCGATTTCAGTATTCGCCTAATACAAGTCTTCAACAAATAGAGATTTGATTTTCAGCAAATAAGTAAAAAGGCCTGTGGCCAAATCGTGTGGCATAAAGCCTTTATATCTACTGGACACAAAAGAAATACAGAATACATGATAAACATAGAAAAAAAACAATGAAAGAAAAAAACTACAAACATATTACTAAGGGAAACAAAAGAAATACAAAAAATACACGATAAACAGACCACAAATAAACAAACTAATAACAGTTGCTAAATATATTAATCAATCTTTTATTTTATTTTATTTTATTTTTATTTTATCAATAAAATAAAAAATTATTGATAAAATGATCTCTAACGTTTGGTCTGAAACAAAAGTTAAAACCAAATTTTTAGGCCCACCGTTAAGCTGTAAGTTCAAAAATTTGGCCCTTTGGTACGAGCTAGTTGTCGTTTGTCTGTCTCTCACAAAATGTATTGTGTCTGAACGGTAAGTAGTATATGGTCGGCGATATGGTGCCGTTCAAAAACGTTAGACAGGACACGTTCCTATTGTGACATTGCGCGACTCGATCACTCGATCTGCATTATAAGTTATGATAACGATGACAATGACAGTAATTTTCGTTTTATGGTGTTTCAGAATCAAACAACACATCGAATGTCTAGTTTATTGGTGATTGACTCAGGATACACACCCATACAGTAGCAAACTATAGGCCTATGGATATCACCGAAAAACTGAAGTTTAAGCAAAATTAAGCTTTACCAATATCTAGCAGTACTACAGGCACGATTATTATTTGCGATTGCTCTTGTCTGTTGTATTGATGCATTCAGTTCCTACTTTTCAGTTTAATTTATTTTGAAATTTCTCACATCGTGCATCACTAACTTGATTGTCGTTTTCGTTTGATGTGTTTTATTTGTCGTGTAAGCGGAGTAAACTTGATTTTAATGCGTAGCCTTTCGTTTAGAGGCATCGATATTGTCTCAATGCATATTTATTGCAAGCACTTAAATCTGCAAAGGAAGCCCTAATCTTATCGAGACAGTATATACAATCCGTGACTAGCTATAGTATCATGAAACGGGTGGCTAGCAGTAGATCGGTGATCTCGCAAATTACTAGCGGTAGATCGCCATTTACCTAATTAATGTATGAATGCCACTTTTCTTCACTGCATTGCTAAAACTGTGGTTGGAACTGAAATGTTATCAATTACCTAGACAAAAACTTCGTCCTAATTAGCCTACAGCCTGTGGACGGGCCTATAACTAGGCTATCAATTACCAAGCATGAAATGAAATTTATTTAAAAACACTATAGTACTAAATCCGTGTTACAAAAACAGCTTTGGCTTGAGATGGACTTTGACATAATACTGAATAAGCCTGATTTAAATACATGACAGTGTCTTGGAATGGTTTATAGACTTTCTGTGTCTACCAGGCATATAAGTTCTACCATCTAGGCCTACCTAATATTATGTTTACCCGATCTCTCTCTGGCAATTTTTTTAGTGCTAACAGCAAGATCGCCGATCTACCGCTAGAATTATTGATAGTGAAAACTATTGAAAACAACTAAGGTTGTTCAGTGTTAAAACTGTGTGTCAGCGTTTTCAACTACAGCTTTTTTGCAACTATCTGGATTTTGAACCAATTGCCGGCTGATGTCATCATGTCCCCAACTCCCTGTCCATCAAGACGTTCACGTCTCAGCACGGCGACTCAGGCATTAATTTAGAGATATTTGCCCTTTTTTATCTGCATGTTTTTCACGTTTTTCATCAGCTTCAACAACTTGGACCTTATCGGTTGTTACAAGCACTTCATGCGCACATGCAAGGATTTGTGCAATATCAGAAGAGAAGGAGAAGAATAAGTAGAATGCATTCATTTAAGTTCGTTGTCCTTGTTTTTCTGATACCTGCATAAATGTTATTGTCAGTGCAGATCCGCACTGAGAAATGGATCATTCTAATAAGTCAATAGCAAATTCGACACTGATATTTCTATACTGTCTCTCAAACAATGTGCGTTACTTGCAGCCTGTGCAGAAGAAGTATCCCATCTAGAGGTTTTCAAGAAATGCCAACACATGAATAATGTAACCATGACAGGCATCTTTGTATTTTATGTCGTTACATTGGAGACTGAGTTAGAAATTCTATCTTGTGCAATTAGTTGCATTTGCAGTATTTATTCTTTTATCCTCCTTATTGCAACAGTTCACTGTTCTTTACAATGTTGGCGGTTGTTGCAGCACCTGCAAACGTTTGTGTATGGTGGGCAGGCTGCATTTGATGCCGTCATTCAAACACTTGAGGCACACTTTGCCCACACTGATAATGTGGCCCACACTGACAATAGCCTAAAATCAGTCACTTGTCAGTGCAGATCTACACTGACAATAACACTGAGTTGATACCTGTGCAGTGTACCAGAGAATGGGTGCACAAAACACTACAGAAAACTGTTAGTTGTATAAAATGCCGTACTAATTAATGCAGTTGCTTTTTTTCTATGCATGTGGTTAGAAGGTAAGAGGTTTAATTTCATAATGGCAAATTAATAAATGCATTCTCTGTTACTGGCAAGAGTCATTGGCATCAGTGGTTGAGTGAGAATTTTATTTCTTGCTGACATTTGGAACACGCGTTTTAAAGTTAGACATAAATTAGTTCATCAGTACATGATATAGTGTGTAAACTTGTGTAAGGTAAGTTGTTCCTCAGTTTTAGCATATTTCCAAAATTTATTTGCCAGACATAAATATCGAGAAGTGGATCAAATGTTATGCTAATGGTGGTTGTTTGTGTTTTGTAGCAACTTTGAGTTGTCGTCATGATATAACAGTTTGAATATTATCGGCATAATAACTGTCCATCATGAATCCTGGTCAGGATTCAGATAATGGTCAGACAGCTTCGTCCAATGCTCATCAGGTGTGCTGGACTGCTTTTTACTATTGACTCATTAAGTTCTCATTACAAGATAGGAATGTTATGTTCTTCAGTCTTTCCATTTGTGTGTGATCTCACATTGCACAGTGACAAAATATTTTGGCTATGCCTGTATATTCGAAAATTTTATGACCCTACACTAAAAGGGTTGACATGCCTACAGATTCCCAGATTACTTGAGCAACCAAGGTTGTTATTTGCTGGGAACTGTTGTGTTCACTGTATGTGCATCATGTGTGAGAATATTGGATAATTTCTTAGTCTACAACATAACTAAAAATGCCTACATTTTTTAAAATTGTCGTATTTTAGCTACTGTGCTGTATTACATGATGGAAGGGAGGATTTTGGGCAAAGCAACAAGACGACAAAAGCATTTACAAACATTAAACGGTATTACAAGCAAGGATTATAAGAGAGAAGCCAGGCAAAAGCAGCTGACAGATGAGATTGTCATAAACATGCTCTTTGGCAGAAAATCGAACTGTACTGCATAATGTCATGGAAAGGAACTGACATGTTTTTGTATGATGGTAATATTTTGTTTGTGCAGAGTGAAGATGCTCCTTCGCCTTTATTTCAATCATTGCAGTTAGGCACATCCCAAGCTGATCAACGAAACAGAGCTTTTCGTCCATTAGGTATTTGACATTTTAATTCATAATGTATTTCTTACACAATGTAATCTATTTCATATTTGTCATGACTTGCTTGAAGCATATGATGGATCAGTAATTGTTGATGTATGTATAAAAAAATGTAACCTTTATTTTTATGCTTTTTTGATTTTACTTTACCCAGTATATAACTTTTTCACATGCTTGTTTGAAGCATTACATACAAGGGACCAAGTTGATTGTTGCGCATGTAGAAAAAGTTTTTGATAATTATTAATGATGGTGGTGTGCTATGGTTCACCTGTTTAATTCTGTCTCGGTTTTTACTGCTTACTATAATGTTAACGGACATAGAGTTTAACTGTTGTTTATTCTGTGCAGGATATGGAGAGGAAGATATCTGGCTATCTGACAATGATCACTCAGACCACAATGATTTTAACGTTGTTTCCCTAGATGAACTAGTATCAGGTTTTGTGCTTTTTATTTTCATTAACAAATTGTACTCGTCATCCACTAGACTACTATCGTTCGGCAATCTTCAGGACCAAATGTATAAAGTTTTTGCTCAGGAATGATTTGTTTTAAAATCCTCCATCTAGTCTGTCAAATCTTTGTGTAAACTTTTAGCAACTTTCATTTTTTGCACCTCAGTGCCTTAAGTAGTTGCTGTTTTCTTCTGAAAACTGTTTTAATGATGTTTTTGTGCATCAGCAATATGCAGTGTTAAGTAAATTTTTTTCTTTGGGGGGAGGCATTCGTGCACTTTTTTTAGTGAATTGGAACATTGGGATGATTTTTGCCAAAATAGTGAACAATATATAAATTGATTGTCAAAGTTATGTATGGCACAGACAGTTTTGTAAGCCCTATTGTGTAAACAGTTGCTGGTAACATTCTATGTGACATCATACTGAGCATTCTATTATATTGAGTGACTTAAATTACTCTATTTTTTCTGACTCACTGTCATAATGCATACTGTTTTTTGGCTACAATGCTGCAATTAACCGTGATTGTTACATGCGAGAGCCAGCATAGCTAGCTATACTGCTATAGTGCATATTAGCTATGGTAATTCTGTCTGTCCATTCATTCGTCTGTCCGTCTGTCACAACCCGGTACCGACTGGAGCCCACATGAGATAAAGACTTTGGGTTTTCACCATATGATAACCTAGAATTTCTAGTATTTTGAGATAAAATTTTATGCCACTGGGTGAGGGGATCCTCTTGAATGAGGGGTGGAAAGAGGGGCACCCCCTGAAGAAGCATTATTTTGCTGCTATTGGCTGCTGTTGCGTGAAAACAGTTGCAGATAGGCACAGACATGCTGCTTATCATAATAAGCACTGGTGATGATCTTCTTAGGAATGTCAACATCGATTACCTAGAATGACCTTGAACCCCCAAAATCATGGGTTTTGGTGAATGTTTTGCGATTTCACGCTGCGACACATTTAAAAAGTGAATTGTGCCGAAATGGCTAAAGATAAACCAAGAAAACCTGCGTATGAAATTTTCGCTATTGAATGCAGATTTTAGCAGTGCAATTCTCAACCCCTTAGATTCAAGGAGGTCTGCGCATGTAGGTGTCAAATAGGGGTACTCCTCTAAGAAGTTATTATACCGGTATTGGCTGGTCTGGTGTAAAAACAGTTACAGATAGGCACAGACATGCTACTTATCATAACAAGCACTGGCAATAAGCTTCTTATGAATGGCAACGTCTATGACCCCGAATGACCTTGAACCCCCAAATAGAGGTTTATGGTGATAGTTTGCAATTTTTGGCTGCAGAAAAGTATTTGCGACGAAATACATGAAGATATATCAAGATAATCTGCAAACAGGAACTGGTATAGGCTCTCACATGTCTCATGAGCTTTAGCTCAGATTTCTGGTTTTATTTGTTCATAGAGTACATTTTTTCCTGCAGAGATGGTGTAGAGGTTGTGTTTTATGACTGTGGCAGGTGGCAGGGACCCGACCAGACCTGAGTACGTCGTGTCAGACATGCTTCGTCCTCTGCCGGAATTGGACTTGAATTTTGTATCATTTGATGCCGCTCGTGAGGCCGTCGGTCCTGTCCATTGTCCTTCGACGTCATCAGTTTCCGTCAGTCGTCAGTCAGACGGCACGTCAAGGCCATCATACACAGCAGTTATACATGGCCAGGAAGGTGGCGATGCAGCCGGATATGTTATATCTTCCGACGAGTCATTCTCCAGTGGCAGTGAGAACAGCCCGGGTGGGTTTCGCAAGCGTCATAACGTGTCGCCGCCATTTCGTCGTCGGGTCGACAAGAAGTTGCTGCAGATCCAGAAGGGGCGTGGCCGTGGAGGCGTTGGGCGTGGCATATTGTCCAACACAATACCCGCCAGTCCACCATCGCGTGATAGTACAGATGATGATTGGGATGTACCGTTCAATACGGTACGCACGCGACCAGTCTCTGGTGGGAGAGGCATTTTACGTGGTGGCCCATTGACTGATCGACCCGAGTTCTCACAGTTTGCTGTTCAGTCAGGTCGTCGGCCAGAGCGTCAGAATGCTGCTGCATCGTGGGATGATTTTCGTGACAATGCGGGTCGACACAGACGACGACGCGGACTACTACGTATGAGGTTCGATCAGTTAGATTGTTTTATGACTTACTTCGTATTTTGAATGAAACGTCTTTGTTATGCATTGCAGTCGATGGTTGGATTAAAAACAAGTATGCTATGTGGTGCTAAAGATGAAACAAGGAGATAGCAGTTTGGTAGAAGTGGTTAAACAATGCCATGAGAAAAATTCTGCATAACAAGCTCTTCGCATTTTTGGTTTTGGTTTTAATTCTTAGTTATTGGTATAGTTTTTATGTGCGAAAGCAGGTACTGCTGTAGCGCATCTTAGCCATCACAATTTTGTTTGTCTGTCCGTCTGTCACAAGGGACGTCACGGGTGGATCAGTCAAAAACGATGCAAGCAGGGATTACCAAATCTTCATTGTCAGCTGCCTGGAAGACTCTAGTTTCAGGATCCATGAAGCTTTTGTGTTAATTTGAAAGGGGTCACCCCAAGCGAGGGCACTAAATGAGAGGGGGTAGGGAAAAATTGCAATTTTAGCCAATAAGTCGCTGTATCTCTGAAATGGTGCAAGATAGAGCCTAGATTACTATTAATTACTAATAGGAAGTCGTCGATTGACACTCAATGTAATGATCTTGGATGACCATGAACACTAAAATAGAGGTTCTATGGATTTTTTGGCAATTTTGGGCTGCGAAACACATTTCAAGAGCGAATTGCACCGAAAACAATAGAGATGGACAAGGAGAAGCTACATATGAAATTTTTGGCACTGAACTTAGATTTTGACGGTTCAAGTATCAATTTTCTACGTCCATGTAAAAGTCGTTATTTTACCGTTGTTGGCCAGTCTTTCATGAAAACAGTTGCAGATAGGCATGGGCATGCTGCCTATCACTAGCCAAGCACTAGTGATAAGCTTTTTAGTCGTGTCAACATCGATGACTTTGAAAGACCCTGATCTCCCAAAATAAGGTTTTTTTTTATATTTTCAATCTTCGGCTGCAGTGCACACATCAAGAGTGAATTGCGACATAATTGCTGGAGATAGACTTAAGAAAATTTGCGAACAGGAACTGATATAGGCTTTTGCGTATCTCGTGAGCATTGGCTCAAATATCTTTTAGATATTGTCATGTATTGTACCTTGATCTTGAAGTGTGTTGCACTTATACCATGTAAAATCTCGTCATATGATGATGATGATGATCATATGTGTTTCACAGCTCACGAGATGACCAGCCTAATGTCAAACTCCCGATGTCGTCTGCGGTCGGTGGAGATAATCTTCTATCAGCTGATCAGCCGAAGCCACTGTTTGCGACAATGTGTTCGGCACCACGTGAGGAGGAGGAAGCTACAAGCACACAGAACTTACCAGGCTTGGTCATTGATTTGCCAGCCAGTGCATCAGCAGCAGCCAGCGTTGGTGCGTCGGCTGTTGGCAGTGACCTACCGTCACAGTATCATTGTGCGAGACTGTTCTCTGTGCTGGATGACAGTGATGATGCCACTGATGCAGATGTGGAGCTGATCAAGTTTGAACCACCTTCCAGGTGTGTACCTCAATTGACTGACATTCAGGAAACATCTTGCAAGTAATTTAAGCAAAGCTTATGAGACGTGCGACAGCCTTAGCAGTTACTGTTCGCAAGTCGTCTTGGTCTATTTCCAGCCATTTGATCACAATTCAAACTAAAACACTCTATTTTGGGGGTTTAAGGTCTTTCGAGGTCATCGATGTTAATACCGCTAAAAAGCTTGTCGCCATTATTTGTTATGTTAAGCAGCACGTCTATGCCTATCTGCAAACTGTTTTCGTGCTAGATGAGCCGTCATCGGTAAAATAAACACTTTCTAGAGGGTTACCATTTTTTATGCTTACGTGCGCAGGCCTCCTTGAACTTAGGGGGTTGGCACTTTGACTGCTGAAATCTGCTTTGATGCTGAAAATTTTACTGGCTCTATTTCCAGCCGTTTTGGCGCAATTTACTCTTAAAATGTGTGTAGCAGCACGAAATTGTGAAAAATTTACTAAAAACGCTGTTGGGCAAAAAAATTGGTGAACTTTGGTTCGTTAGCAAAAAAGTTATAGGGGCTCATGTTGATCCACCCTAAGTGGACAATGCGCATTCTGTGTATGCTAACATATTTGAGTTTAGGCCATGGAAATTTGCTATGAGTGAATTTCAGTTTCTTAAACTTTTTCAGACACACTGTGCTATACACTGGCCCCATATCCGTGGTCTTGCAGTGTAAAAACTGGTGTCTGGCTGAGGGCCTTAGGAAACAGAGATCAGCGCCGGCGGCGCCGCCCTATGGGCCGTAAGGCTCGGGAAGGACTTTACGTTTTTTTTAACTTTTTCATGCGTTGGACTTATGGCGCCAGGTGGCCTCGCGTTGGGCTCTGCCCCATATTCTTAGTTTTTTTGAGTTTCTTTAGTGATTTGCTTACTGAGATTATAAACGGTTGTGTTGTGACTGTAGGGTGAGTGAGGCTCCATCTGCATGGTTTGTGGATCTCACACAGTCAGATGATGAAGGTAACTGTGCTAAAGTGTGGCTCTGTTTTTCTGTGTTAGCATATACAGGGTGGGCCAAAAAAAACCGGACCTGTTTGAGCATTGATAACTCAGTGATGGTTAGCAGTAGAAAGACGTGTGATACGTCAAAAGTTTCAGAATACTGTAAGGAATAAACGACAAATTTGCATAGTAAAGCATTTACATATTCTTTGCCTAATTTGCGTAAATATTCGTCACCCCCGAAATTCTGCCAAATCTGACTGTAACACATGGATTTAACATGGATATGTGAGCTTTTGTAACTTAGCGATGTTTATTGATCGAAAGGCATGTAATATGCCAAAAGTTTCAAAATTGTGTACAGAAGAAGTGTACAACTTGCACGTCTCAGTATTTAAATATTCTTTGCCTGATTTACACAAATTTTCCCCACCTCTAAAGTCATGCTAAATTGGCAAAAATGCATGAATTTAAGTTGATTTTCATTCAGCATACAGTGAAATATTAACAATCATTAACACATACGTTGAGTTTAAATGAAATTCGACATAGGCAGTTGCCCATGCAGCTTTTGCATTCATAACCATCATCAGTCCTTTTAAGCAGCTGATCAATCGCTGGAGTCAATGTGTTCAGGATCAGCTGAGCCCAGCATTCGATTAGCACACGTTTTAGCTAGTCAGTTACTAAAATTTTGTGACCATGCTGTCTGTTGAAATGCCCCATACTGAATAATTCACAGAATTTAAATCTGGATTTTTTGACGGTGAGTTTTTGAGTTCAGTGAGCTCGGGCACATGGGAGTGCAGACAAATGCCTAATTTCAGGGGTAATGAAGATTTATGCAAATCAGGCAAAGAATATTTAAATGATTTGCTATGCAAGTTCGGCCCTTTTTGCCTGCAACATTCTAAAACTTTTTACATATCACACGCCTTTCTACGGGTAACCATCGCTGAGTTATCAACGCTCAAACAGGTCCGGTTTTTTTTGGCCCACCCTGTACTTAGATTTTCTGAAGCCACCAATGTGGTGTTTAGGTGCAGGAGTCCAGATAGCTTGTAACAGACAAAAAAAACTGTTGCATTTTTATTTACAAGACTGTAATTATGAATCAGGTAGAGTCACGTAACATTGTAGACAATTGGAGGGATCGGAAAATACACATAAATTAGACAAAAAATATTTTAATGCTGAAAATAGGTTAATCCAGGATAATTTCGTTTGTTCATTTATTCATTTTAAAATTTTTTTTGTTAAATTTTTCATTCATTTGTTTGTTCAGGTCATCTGTTAGATGGTAGTGCTGTTGATGGGTCTGGAGCTGCATTCGTCAGTGGTGAAAGTTTGGCTGCTGGCAAGGCTGCGGAAGCAGAGGTTGGTGCATCTCCCAGCAGCCTACAGTCTGACTTCCCTGATCCACCGACGATGAATACCGGTGCTACTGCTGAACATACTGTTCCTCGTCCACTGTTTACCACTAATGAGGTGCTCTACTTGGCAATAGTAGTAGTAATGTTTGTATTAATAATGGTAATGGTAATACCCCACGAGTCAGAAAAATGTGCATCAAACTTTGGTCCATGTCTTTTCTAAATATTGACTGATTTTCAAAATTTCTTCATTGGCACACTCCGTGGACGATTTGCGGTAAAACTATCGCTACAGATCCAACCACATTCAAGACGTATTGCCAAGTTAATGTGTGAAATAAATGTTCAAAAATTGTACCAACTGAAGCGCAGCAACCGCATACTATGTACACATGAAGTAACAAATTGTGATCGTGGGCATTTATGGCAGATGAGCTGTTACTAAGCCAGTAAGGCCAGCTACTAATTCGTCATCTAGTACACCAAGTGGTGAAAGCTGGTGTCATGCAGATTGTTTGTCATGGCAATCTTGGTTTGTACTGCTGAAATAAATGCCAGCTAAATAACTGACTAAAGTGAACTGTTATTCTGCTGAAAACTGTTGTCCACTTGATGCTGTTTTGACTGGTTCAGTAATGAAATGCTGTGCTTGTTATCTATCAGCCACCGGTTGTGGATAACAGCGGAGTAGTGGATGAGATAGTTCATCAGTGTTCACAGCAGACTCCGCCCGCTGCTGCTTCCAGCATGCACTGCTCTGCTCCCAGCATGCACTGCGGCCGGTGCAGCAGACGAGACTGGTGCGTAGGCCAGCAGCTGATGGCGCCACTGTGCGATCGTTGTCGACAGATGAGGGACCTCGTCGTCGGACACATGCACTGCACTGACGCCAGTCATATGCACGGACTGTCGCCTTGCTGCTATCATCAGTGTGACGCTTGCAGCACCATGCTGGCTTCACGACCGGCCTTTAGACAACAGATGTCCTCCAACTACGTCCACCAGTCACCAGCTTCCATCAATCAGTCCATCAGTGAGCATTCAGACTGGCTTTATAGTTAGTAAGTAAGTAAGTGAAATGTGAATTATGTTGCGCATAACATTCCGTAGTTATGTCAACACTAATATTGATAAGAAAATTTTGAAAGCAAATTTTATAACAAAATGTATTGTCGGGTATGCCAAAAATTGTAAACATACGTTTACGTTTGTTGAATTTATTTGGGGAAAACTGTACGCATTTTTTCAGACACTGTATTTAATTTAGTTTATGTAGTTGTGTTACTTCTTAAAGATCTCATAGTTTTCGTAGTTCTTGATGTACTGTTTTATCATGCTCAATATTTGCTCATTTGTTGATGAAACAAATTGTTGCCATGGTGAATAGAAATCGTTCCATAGATAGCAACTGCTGAAACATCAAAAATCAGCAACTGAAGGTTGTAATTTGTGGATTTTTATTCGGCTGGTCAGAATTCTCACAATGGTTCACGAAAAACATGTACATATATTTTGTGTCTGCTAACAAATCTATCATACATAAGTTATATAATACATATGGTATATTGAATCTTGCAATATTCAAAACTGCATGTTTTTCACAAAACATTTTGGGAATTATAACAGGCGCCTCTGAGAACTTTGTTTAAAGGTCACCCAGTGAATTCACGTGTTGATTTTTTGGTTTGATTTGTGATATGGTGAATAGCTTGTTACCTCCGCCAAGGAGGTTATGCTTTTGCCAGACTTTGTTTGTTTGTTTGTCTGTCTGTCTGTCTGTGTGTCAGCAAGATAACTCAAAAAGTTATGGACGGAAATTTTCTGTGGATGTCGGGAATGGCAAAAACTACCAGTGATTCAATTTTGGGGGTGATCCGGAAGGAATCCTGGATTCTGGATCAATTTGAAATTTTCGTTAACATTGCTTTCAGTGGGCATAAGGGAAACCGCTGCCAAACCGAATACGGTGCTGCCACTTGGCGAACAACATGGCCTTGGCGGAGGTCTGCGGGCTCTGACTGCTTTCTAGTTAATGTTGGCATCTGTTGCTCTGTAGTACAGGGAGCCCTGTCATCGTTCTGTGGTGCACGCAACATGCAGCCACACTGCACTGCATGCCATAATCATCATCACCACCATCATCACTGTCAGCATCACCGTCAGCTTCCGCATCCCGCATCCAATCCTTCAATACGTTCATCATCATCAGCAGCAGCAGCAGCAGCAGTGCATCATGCGTCAGATGCAGTCGCGTTCACACCACTGGTCGCTGAAGTTGATCCCGATGCTGCATTCTCACCGCTGGTTGTCGAATCATCACTGCCCGATTCACACCCACCGTGGCGACCAACGTATTTAATGCATACTATTTATGATTACTTTATTCATTTATTACATGGTTTATACGCGCATTTAGTTATATTTGGCTATAACTGTGAAGAATTGTAAGTAACTATATACTAAATAAGTTTGTAAATAAGAGAGATGCAATTCGTGAATGATTACAGTCTCAACATCTGAACACAAGTGTGTTTAGCAGTTTTTTTAGCTGTTCATAGTTAATGTAGTTTGTCTCAGATGGGGTAGAAGACTGTTCTACACTTTTGGACCTGCAGCAGCAAAACATCCGTCTTCATAGTCGATGTAAGTTTGTCTGACGACTGCAGAATGCAGCTGATAACAGCTTCTACTGGAGACCAGCTAACAGCGTGTGAAATAAGAGAGTAATGGGGAAAGCAGTAATACCGCGGTTACTACGGTATTACCATGATAAATGGGTAAATTTCTACAGTAATCTTGCGATAATGGTAAAAACAAACTGCGGTAGTACGGTAGTGGTAAAAAAGTTGTGGTAGTTACCGCATTAGCAGTAAAATAAAATTAATTCATTTCTTGCCGCATGCATTGTAAAAGTCAGCGCCATTCTGGACACTAGAATGCTCATTAAGGTCGTGAGCGACGGACGACCACTGCCTGCTGCGTGGTATAACTTTGCAGGGGCGCTGGGCACTTGTTTATCAACCGTCAAGTAATTACTGGCATTCACGTTAGTGCACTGCACTGACTGCAGCAACTGAGATCACAGATGTCTGCCGACCGTTGCCTAGCATTCCTGGGATCTACTGGGAGACGGCATAGACATCCATTAATGGCCCAGGTTTGGCTGACTAGTGACACGTGTGACTGGCGCTTCTCCCAAAGTTTTTAACAACATGGAGCATACGGTTTGTTGCTAGCGTAGTGTTTCTACATGGACTTCATAACGAATTAGCCCCTATAGTCTGCAAGTGGCATTTTTTTTAAATTTTGAAGACACTGAAGACAGTGTCAATCCGCTATGGC
>Ga0209671_1001956_pt1 | contig 18236 bp, 7 predicted proteins | sample WorMetHERISLAND2_2_FD_187401 | JGI IMG/M metagenome (GOLD analysis project Ga0209671, IMG submission 187401) | Marine gutless worms symbiont microbial communities from Max Planck institute for Marine Microbiology, Germany - Olavius geniculatus... | ecosystem: Host-associated > Annelida >...
AAATGCTTTGCCTGCAGCTGATCGTTATTGCCGTATGCAGTGCTCCAACATGGACATCGTCACTAACTATTGATGACCGCTGCAAAAGCTGGCGAGCTATATACACTGTGTTCCGAAAAAAAGATCTCTGACATTTTCGACTGTAACGTAAAAAAGGATTTTCAGATTTTAATCATTGTTGATACCAACATTTCTGACACAACTGGCGATCAAATAGCTATTCAATTTTCCACCGCACCCGTTGTCTGCTTCTGCACTACCTGGGGAAACAAAACCAACAAAATATTGCATTTTTATCCTATTTTGCCTGTTAGGGTTTTCCCAGGTAGTGCAAAAGCAGACATTTGGTGAGGTGGGAACTAGAACGGCCATTTGATGACAAGTAGTGTCAAAAATGTTTGCACCGAAAATTATTAAAATCTGTCAATCATTCTTCAAGTCACAATCATTAAGGTTGGGGATGCTTTTTGACGTATTTCTGTTCATTTCAACTCATATGTCGTTGGTTCTGTTTTCCCCAGGTAGTGCAGAAGCAGACATTGGGTGAAGTGGAATATTGAAAGCTAATTTGAAGGCCAGTTGTGCCAAGAATAAAAGTACCAAAAATTATTAAAATTGGATATCCTTTTTTCAAGTAAAAATCGATAATGTTCGGGATCTTTTTTTCCGAACACAGTGTAAATACTTTCAAATGTGATAGAGTGGCACTGCTAAATACTACAGATAATCCGGAATTAATTTTAGCACTTGCTGTGCATCTGGTTCACCTAGGAGAGTTGTTCTTGCAGACTTTCTGCCTGAAGGATGTACTGTGAATGCAGAATATTACTGTGCATTGTTTTCTGATCGATTACGACCAGCAATTCGCAGCAAATGACCAGGTTTGTTGCCACAACAAATGTCAAAACCCATCATTTATTTCTTAATAATAACGACATGCTGTGACGTCATGAATGAAACCACGGTAAGTAATGTACAATAGTGGCCCTAGAATTTCATGATAGTTTCGGTTTTCAACTGTCACTGTGTGCTTACTGAGAAGAACAGTCCTGGAATTTATTGAACGCCCCTCATACACTGAAATTTGATAGGAATATTGCTTCAACAGGAATTGAGTGCTGAAAGGTCCACGGTCAAGGTCACTTGGTCTGCATGCGCATCTGTGTAATGTTGGGGCTTACAGAAAAAGGCCACAACGTTACAGGTTAGTGTGCAAATTCCAAACTGATACTTACACGCATATACAAACTACAAATACAAGATGTTGACATCACACTATATGTTACAGAATACATATATTTGGCTTTAAAAAGTTATCACTGTCAGAAATCTGCCCAAAATAATAGATCGCCACTGGAATACTGCAGTTAGCAGATGAAATAAATGGCAAAAGTAACAGCAGTTGGCTAACAATACTGACACTGAAGTGGTGGAGCTGTCTTCTTTCAAGTGCTGATAAAGCTCCGCCTTGTTTCCGGCTTCAAGTCTTCCACTGAATTCCCGATAGCGATCACGATGGAGGGCGTTGATGCGATTTGTCCACATCATCAACAGTGACTGTGGTGCTACAACATGTAACAGGTTTTTAACTGACATAAGGCACACCATTAACTGGACTGATAATACCAGGTGGCGCAAAAAAACGTCCTGAACATTTGCATGCATTATTCAGCCGAATGGTCGAAAATGAATCAACACAAAAACATTTATGTAATGACCAAAAATCAACAAATATGTGTAGGAATTTTCACCCAAAACACTTCTGTATTGGTCGTGATACAAACAAAATAGCGTTACACGCCATGAACCAATTTGTGCAAGCAGTTCATCATTTGCGTTGCCGCTCGTACCCAGGCCGAATCATCAGTAACTGATCAGCAAAAAGTGCTGAATAGATCCTCCATTCTCCTTTGCCACTGCTGCTAGACGGTTTTCCCACGACTATACTGCTTTTCTGAATCTGGCTGTCTGATGCAGCATCATGCCATTTGTCTGAGATAACATGCTGAAGATCTTTGAGTTTGCAAACGGTTCACGTCTTCCTCCACAGACAAGTTGTTGCAAGGTATCCCAGACTGAGTAATGTAGTGAATTCAAATCTGTTGAATGTGGTGTCCATTCTTGTGAGCTGACAAAATCAGGCACGTTTTGTTGAAGAAAATTTTGAGTTGCTTTGATGCAATGTAATGAAATGCTGTCTTTACATAATTGGATTTATAACTCGCCTTACATCACTAAGCGGCATTCAGTGGTGTCATAAGTAAGGTCACTGAAATTTACAAGCAAGTAAGAATACATATTGTTTCACAAATGTACAAAAGGAAATTGATCTCTGCAAAAAGTACGCGCCATTATGGTTATGCAAAGTTCGGGATTTTTTTTAGCGCTACCCGGTACAATTAATAGATGTTTGCACAGCCATTGCAAGAGTTAATCTGGGTCACTTGACAAAATTGCAGCACAGAAGCAGGAAAATGCTGCCCTTTGGATCAAGCCACAATTGATCAATTTTCGATGTGGTCCGCTTATTCTGTAAGGGTTTTATTAAGCAAACTCACAAAATAGTGTAAAAATGCAAACGAGTGAACTCTTGCTGTTTCAGACACAATGGCACATTTCTGGCTATGGGTCAGATGGCTACGGGAATGAAAGGGTAGGTAGTTGCAATTTTCAGTCAAACAGCTGCAAATATGGCAAATGTTAGGGAGATATGCTATAATGTTAATTTTTACCACCGAAACTCCACTCCAAAATGGTAAATTCTAGTCCCAATTTTTTTTATTTGTAGAAAATTTTTTAACGCTAAATTCTGCCTTCTACCTCTCCCTGCCAAAATGCAACATATGACAGCACATCAGCAGGATGACCGACCTGAATGTTTTAAGGACTGGAAGCTCCATTTGTACTTCTTGCTCAGAGGCTCCGGTGGCGAATCAATCGTCTCTTGTTTAATCTCCATCTTCACGTCATGCCTGACAGTTCACACAAACATTTCACTCGTCTGTTTCGCCAATTCAGCAAACACTAAATATCAAATATTATATCTGCAACAACTCAGCATTTTATTCCAGTAGTTTTCAGCCATTTTGGACCGAGATTGCAAAGGATGGGACCAGATTCTGGCCCTGCTGCATGTTGAGTGTATGGATACAGACACCCCAGTTGACCCCTCAGTGTCCGTGAAAACTTTCACTATCACATGCTATGTCAAGCATTCTATTACTTCACTGCGGCTATGTGGTCACTGCAGCAGATTGCCGCTTATTACACAGGCCCTCATCACTTGACACAGTCGTGGCAAAAATTTTTAAAAAGTAAATAAGTAATTTACTAAACATTTATCAAATGCACACGCTTATAACAATAGCATAGTAATGACCCCACCCCCCCAAAAAAATAAGACAATAAAACAATTGCAAAATATGACTTCAAAACAATAAAGCACCTACATATAATACATGGTAAGTAACACAATCTAAACAGTCGCATGGATTATCTACCGATTGATGTCCCTGTCTCTCTCGGCCTGATCCTGTGGATCGGACGACACCTTGGCCGCCGAGTCACTGGGCAGTCTCTTACACTCCACCAGACATTCAAGCACCTTCTGATGCATCGGCGATGTGTCCGAGTGACTTCGGACAAATCGCTCAAACTCCGCCCACATCTGCCTGTACTGTTCCTCACTGCAACGTGGTGAACACATCCAAAAACACACAAAAACTAGAGCTGTCAAATTAACTGTGAATCTAATGCATTAATGTGTTACTAAATTAACATGCATTAAAAAATTAATGCACATATGTGAATTTACTAAATTCTGTGAAACAGGAGTTCCAATATTCCATCAAACTGTGTTTATTTGACGATCGAATAATATTCAAGAAATTAGAAATTGTTTTGTTGCCGTTCCATCACTACTGCCACGGTCTTCATTCCAGTCACCCTCTCGATATAGTCCACCTACAATATCAGCAATATTAATGATGCGTTATTAATGTGTTAATGCATGTGTTCAAAAAAAACAATGCAATGCATTAACGCATTTCGAAAATTAACGCTTCGACAGCTCTAATAAAAACACATCATTGTTGCAGTTTGTAGCACACTGTTGCAGCCGTCGTGGTTTTGTCTTTATCCGTTTTATCCGATTTTAATAAAGGTTACAGCTGAATATATTAAACGTCATCAACAGTTCGCTGTATAATGATATACAACTAATCCACATGTTGACTGCAACATAAAATAAAGATGTTTCATCATTCGTTGAGTAGATACACGCAGGGTGGCATGTATATAAGTGGAATATGCATGCATTGTGTAAACGTTTGCTCAACTGTGGCTTCAGAAATGAATAGCCTCGATCACTGCAATAAAGGGCAGTCGTGTTTCTGATTAGTTGTTCAAGTACTGGTGATATATTGCAGTAGCTTTCCTTTCTGCACTGTGTGATATGCAGTAGCCTACAGAGCATAAAGAATTAAACATGGAATGTTCCACTTTGTTCTGTGCCAACCTGTATATGAACAAAGCGCAACTACCTACGACACTTGAACATTACAAACTAACTAGAAACTAGAAGGTGCTTATGACAGTGCATATCTATGCTAAAGTGAAGTGATTAATACACTACTATTACTACTAGAACACCAACAAATACAACAACACCTACAACTACATGATACAGCACGCAAAGGGGAGGGAGAAGGAAGAGCTGCTTTGTGGAGGGAGGAAAAAGTAACAGCTGCTTGTGCTGTTGGTGCAATGACGTCATTGCTATTATGAGTCGTAATGTGCACACACACACACACACACACACACACGGAATGACGGACAGAATGACCAATCTTTTAATCTCCTCCAATGTTCACTACGTTCACACTTGGCGGAGGTAATAATTAACCCTCAGCCACTGAATTGTTTATTTCACACCATTAGAACACGATCAACATCTAAGCAGTCAGATTTACACCAAAACTTCTCAGATTCTACTCTGGACTATGTGTAAATTGGGAACTTCGATAGCAAAAATAATCATTTGCATTTTTTACAAATTCATTGATCCAGATCATGATCTAGATTGTCCCATGTTCATCCTGTCCAAAAATTCATCAAACTGAATGAGATAACAAGTATCGTAAATTAGAATGTGTAATTTCAAACATTACCATTTAATATTTTACTCAATGCCCATGCAATGCGGTAAATAGTGGCCACATTTTCAAGCAAAAAAACAACAGATGTTATATATTCACCGTTTTCCAGTTTTACCACGAACTCCAGAAGCTGTCACAGGAAGATTTTCATTCCGTGTTTCCATGCTAAGAACACGGTAGATTGCTTTCTTGCACTCAAGCACCTCTGAATCATCCAGCTTCTCTTTGACTATCAACGACGGCAATGGATCGATGGTCTACAAAATGAAAACAAACATATGAAGAGTTAACAGTCACCAAGCATCTCATGCACTGAAAGCGAATTAGGTTACCACACAAGCAAGGGAGTCAGTTTGACATCAGATGACCTTCATCTATAAACTTTTGAACTGCACACCAGTTACTCTTGCTTTGAAAATGGTTGAATCAATTTCAGCATTAATTTCAGCACTTCAGCACCTTCTTGCATCTAAGCGAACAACCCACTAAAGGCACAAACACAGATGGACAAACAGGCAAGACACAATACGGCAAATAAATCATCCACATAATAGAATAAATGTGCAAATTCAGGGCTAATTAACAACAACAAAATGAGGACAAAATAAAACAATAGACTACAGAGCATAGAAAGCTTATTCAATGAAAACAATAGAACTACACTGTGAGGCATAAAAAACACACATCAATCGTAACATAAAGATGGATTACCAGATTTTAATAATTTTTGGTACAACTACTCTAGACACAAATTGCCATCAAACGGTTATTCAAGTTTCCACCTCACCCAACATATGCTTCTGCACTACCAGGGGAAATTAAAACGCATGAAATCAGCATTAAAATGAACAAAAAATGCCAAAAACCATCTGTGACATTACTGATAGAAACTTGGAGAAGGATAACAAAATTTTTTATAGTTTTTGGTATAAACATTTCTGACATAACTGGCCATTAAACAGCCATTCAAATTCCCAGCTCACCTAATGTCTGTTTCTGCATTACCTGGGGAAACAGAACAAGTGCAACATGAGATAAAAAAGAAAGAAAAACATCAGTAAATTTAATCATTACAGACAGGTAACAGCTCTGATCACAGTCCATTCGATAATATTTGCAGTGTTATGCAGCAGCAAGTTTATGGGATGCTGTTTCGAAATATCAGTGAACTCAAGAAGCCACTGGTTGAAGTCTGAAGCAGAAAATTATCAACACTGCTATCAACGAATGAAGAATGCATCTCCCTGCCTGTGCTTACACAAATGGCCGATAATTCAAATATTTACTGTCAGCAGTTGCACAACTAAACAATTCTATAAACTATCAACCAAAGTGCTAGAAATTTGGGAAAAAATGTGCTATATGTGCATTATTTTAATCAAATAATAATATTGCATTGAATAAAAATGTAATATTTTGCTTGTTTTGTTTTCCCCAGGTAGTGCAAAAGCAGATGGTGGGTAAGGTAAAAAACTGAACGGCCATTTGATGGCCAGTTGTGTCATGAATATGTGTACGAAAAATTATTAAAATTGGTTAACCCTTCTTCAATTTATAGTAAAAATAACTTTTTGTGTGTTTTTTATGCCTCACAGTGTATAAGTTACAATTAGTAACTGATTTGTAACATGCAACGAACACTGTCAGCACCCAACAAGCCTTAATGATCTGTTCTCCATAAGCTGAAAAGAACTCCACAACTTGCTAGAACCATATGAATGAAGAAAAATACAAAACAGGACTGAAACTAAAATAAACAACATGCAACAGAGCTAATGGCATAGAAGGCAACAGCAGATTACCGAAGTCATGTTGAATATGATAGTATCACTGATGACCATTGGCCAATGTCTCGTCATTCGCTCTAGCTGCGACTTGGCTGACCATAAAAAACAGTATTGTCAATAGCATCAACAGACCATGAATGAAGTGAATCATCAAAATCTAACTCCCTTCCAGTAAACATTCAAACACATATCCGTGAAATTATGTTCTATAGCACACGGAGACTTCAAACCCCTGAAGAAGTCTTCAGCAATCATAACAAAAAACACCTAGAATGTTATGACAGAATCTGGTCTACCCATGCCCAGCCTTTCAAAAAGTTTCACTAGATCTACTTATATTTTTTGAAGACAAACAGACATGAGAGAAAGCATAACACTGTTTCTTCAGCAGACGTAAGGATCCATGACAAATCCATGCCTTAATATAACACTAGCTGTCGAGACACAACACAGCATGCACTACTGCAACGTTCAAAGACTAATCCTCCACACAATGCCACCACTCGTGATTGCAATCCCGGGACTGATTTCTCAATCCCAGGATATAAGATTAGGAAATTTCTAATTACAGGATCCTGTTTTCTAGATTAGGCTTACAGATTGATCATTAGTAGCCCTACTAGACTTATTTCATGCACAAGATGCTACAGTGTCCAGCTCATGACCAGGCCAGGCGAGACATCTTGCCAGGACAAAAGTTTAGCACGGATCCTCGACGCCTCTGGGACTTCTTCGAGGGACTTCTAGGAGCGGATCGAGGTGGTTGCCCGCCGCATGACCGGGAACGAGAGAGAGAGAGAGAGAGAGCAGGTCCTTACTGGCCAGTATATCAAAATATAGGGAGCGACTGCGACCGTCCAAATGCACTCTTGCGCATATGAATAATTTTCACAAGATGGCTGAAATTGTTATTTTTTTATCATCTAACACATGAAAAAGTACTAATTCAGCAAATTTTATGCAATCCCAAAATCCTGTGATTGGGAGGCGGTCAATCCCGGGATTCAAGATTGGCTAAAACAGCTGGGATCACAGCTACCACTGCTGTTACCGCCACCAAATGACACCAACACTTGATGTTACCTCGGTCAACTGGTTGTTTGGCTGTCGATGACAACGGCTGCTGAGTAAGTACTGGAGCAAGACGATTTACCTTCAAAAACTCACCAAAATCCTGTACATCAACATTACCTATTAAACATTACCTATTAGAAACATCACTGTTATTCCTAATCTATTACAATATCGCCAAAAAATCACCGCTACCCATAACTGTAATCATGTTCAACATGTACAACGTGCCCACGACAAAATGTGTCCATCAAATTGGCAGAATCAAAGTTGTGATAAGTCAACAGCCCAGTCAGTAGAGATATCGACAAGAAACCTTAGCCAAACCCTAGTTACCATATAAAGCAAGACCAGTGGTTATAATTCTGCATAGCAAAATGTTTTTGTGATGACTGATGTTGAGTTACAGATATTTAAAGAAACTGCATTCCATCTATGCGCTCAGCATAACTCGTAGCCCGACAACCTACTAATGCAAAAACTGAAGGTCTGGCCTCCTTATTTGCCAGAGATACCTAAATCTAGTAAACCAATTAGCAATCAGTTTACAGACAATTAACAATATGAGTTTGCTTACACTGATGCGATAATCGGTGAGCCTCCCGCCAGCGCCCTCGCTGATGGATGGAGGGTCTTCAAGTATTGAGCGGGAAGTGACCAGCGAGTGAATATAGATCTCTCCACCATGACTTGTCAACATGTGTGAGACGATGCGTGCTGGTGTCGATGCTCTACGAGGCAGCTCCAGCATCACTGAACGACCTGTTCGACATGACCAGCCACAAACTATTAAACAGAAAAATTTGTCAAGTGCTGATCCAGTGCTACGAATGTTATCTCGATCTCTACCTCAAGACAGTCTCCTTCAAAACAGCTAATGTCTCACCTTGTTTTCAGCCTAAAAGATCTTATGCACACCTATGCCCAGTATCACAAGGCCTTCTGCCTTAAACTGTACAGGACAAACAGACAAACAGACAGAAGAAAAGACTTGTAATGCCGGCTATTAGGTGGTCACATTATAACAAACATTTGATGCAAGACTCGAGAAAACAAACTTGTCACACTTTGCATGCAAAAAATATTGAACGAATCACCTGCAAGTCTTGGGCTAGGTTCTGAACTTTTTCATGAAACTACACTGTGTTCAGAAAAAACACCCACGCATGCTTCGTTGTATATCTCCATGAAAAATGTTCAGATTTACACAAAATTTTCTGGAAATGTTCAGGAAGAAAGAGGTACTCCATTGCTGGAAAAGTTCGATATTCTTTGTTACTGGTGACATAATGCTGACATCATATTTCCGGATTTGTAAATTACAGGTTTTACTGTTAGATAGACATTTGATAAAATGTTTGTGAGTCAGCAAGGGTTATTGAGCCACAAGTTTGTGCAAGACGTTTCTGCATAGTGGGCAAACAATTGAATATTAATGGAATGAAACTTTTAAATAAAAAAATTAACACGACTGGCAGTATCATGGCATTCAACTGATGGCAGGCAAGTGGTCATCCCTGCACGTAGTGTGCAGTGCACGTAAAGATGCCAACATCAACAAAGTTGAAGATCTCACACTCAGCCAGAAAAATGAGCCTCAAAAACAGTTCACAATGGAAAATTGTTCGACAAATTAGCATACTTTTGGGTTCAGTGAACACAATGACCAACTGGTACATTTTAACATTTCATCAAATGCCTGTCTTTACGGTAAAACCCAAAATTTACAAACACAGATATATGACGTCATCATGACGTCACCAGTAGCAAAAAATATCTAACTTTTTACTCATGGAATACCTGTTTTAAACATTCTCTGAAAATTTTGTGGAAATCTAAGCATTTTTCATGCAGATATACAAGGAAACGTGTTTTTTTCTGAACACAGTGTAGAAGATGGTTAATATTAAGTATGGTTTATTGATGACAACTGAAGACAAGAAATATTTTAGATTGTGACCAATCTAATGAACTCCTCACACGCATTATTTTCTTTTGTATTCTTTTAACTGCTTTTTAGTTCCTTTCTTTTCACACCGCAAATAGTGGTGCCGACAGCATCACCTCGCCGACAGCATCAACCGTGCGACTGACGTCATCACGTCACGTGATCTCAAAAGGTCAAACTCGTGACCCCATTATCTTTGAGGCGCCATACCTAAATAACGGTGCTAGATAGACGCATGGTCTTGTCCATAGTGACCATGCGTCTATCTAGCACTGTTATGGAGATATGGCGCCTCAAAGATATGGGGCCACGAGTTTGACCTTTTGGGGTCACGTGACGTCATCGGTCACGTGACCATTCGATTCCCGGGGGTTAACTTTTTATCGGTGGTCCACAGTGACCATGCGTCTATCTAGCACCGTTATGGAGATACGGCCGTTTGAAGTTATTCCAGGAAGACTCTTCCAAGAACAGAGGTCGAGCGTCGGTCGGTCGGTCGGTCCTCGATATTACACTAATCTTATATACTCCTCTTCACTACGTTAAGAACGTAGCGCGCGAAAAATAAAAAACTATGGCTGTCTTCCACAACTGCCAGCAGTCACGCAAAATATTAAACACCTGTGTTTGAACTATGCATTCCTAATTTACGATCAGCAGACCACTTAAACAGTGCTACTCCACGTTAAGCAAAAGCAAACTTCTCCTCTAAATATCTGTGCAAACTTCTTTACAGACCAAATACTATTCATTTTGCCACACCAACAACATCAAAATATCAGAAAATGATATTATTATGATATTATTATGCACAGACACTCGCAACTACATGGCCACTGCATGAGAACAAATGATGCATGAAAAGCAAATTCACATTAGAAGCGTAACAAAACACAAGGAAATAAAACAAGCTGCAGCTGATACAAACCAGTAAGAAGAAAGTTTGTTAGACAGGATGACGGCCGACTGTTGACATCAACTGGAGTAATTCTATATGCACCACTGCATTGCTGAAGTTCTAAGCAATTCAACCAAACCAAAGCATCAGCTAATTTATAAATGAATAAAAACATCATCAGGTGACTTGCATATGTTCAAGTGTAACATGCCCAGTTTTTATCAGAAAGAGATAAATTTCCTTCTTGGTTTCACTGAAATCTCAAAGAACGGCATAAAATTCAGTAAAATAACATAAATCTATTTCGTTGAAGAACCAAGTCATGGCTGCATTGAAACAACATGCCAGTACAAAAAAAACACAAAATGTGCATACAATGAGCTTCCAACACCGAATCAAATCCAATCATATCAAACTTATTTAAGCACCAGTCTAAGCCTCCACAAGCTAACAAATGTTAAAAGGCTAAAAAGACTAACATTGAGCATCACCCTCATTCATAAGGGGGCAGCTTGACAATCTGAAGGTTCAATAATCCGAAGGTTCAATAGTCAGAAAGTATTAGGGTTCTTTCCTATACACCTAGACTACAGATGTTGACTCATTCTCCACATTTCCTCTTAAATAAGAGTAGGGTTAAGATTAGGGTGAGCGTTACAGTTATGATGGTTCTACAGACATTAGTCTGTAGAACCATCATAGGGCCAATTGATTCGTGTCCAGGTTAAAGATAACCTATAGGTTAAAGTCGGTAATTCCAAAACTTAACCTGTGTCACTTTGATTCATGACACATCAGTAGGTTAACTCCCGTTGTTTATCTCGTACAAAACTCGCACAGTTAACCTTCTGACTTTGCAAGGTTAACCTGCAATTAGTGCAAGATCGAAGCTGCCGCATGTAAATAAGAACATTCTGCAAAACTTTCACGGCCATAGATAAATGAACCAGAAAATAAAGAAACGTGACAGCGTTAGCGTTGTGAATGGTGAATTCTATCATTACAGTCAGCAAAATTATCATAATATCATTGCATTTTTTCTACGCTCGGAATTCACCATGTTGCTGTGAATGAAAATGTGGTCTGCAGCTCATCTGCATGAGTGACCTTGACCTCGCGGCATGCCTCACGCAGAACAGTTGACTTTCACATAGGGGCGATATGCAGCAAAGCTGACAATATTAAAAATTCTTGTAATAATTGTAATCGTGATTATGTATTAAAATGGTAATTTTCACAGTTGCTGCAATTAAATGTGTTGTATTGCATTTATTGCATCCTGTTGGAATACACTGTACATTAATTGCCATTTAAATAACCTCTACCATCCGTAAACACGCCGTTTGGTTCATAAGTCTATAGTGGGCTGTAAATGAACAGCCATGTGACTACTACTGCCAACTAAAACGATTGATTGATTCATGGCGTGGTTATATGGATGAGGTTTAACTCGAGGATTAGCAAACTCTGGTTAGTTTTTCCGTGAATAAACGCGACACAGGTTAACTCTGGACTTAACCTTGCGACCAAGATAACCTAGGTTAGGTAACCTAGAAGTTAACTTGGACATAAATCAATCGACCCTTAAGCAGACACGTGTATTAGGGTGGTTCAAAAAATTAAAGTTTTAATTCATCATAGTGCTTTTACTTTTACCCATGTACATGTGAGCCACCCTAACGTGTATGCTGCAATGTGAGCTGGTATAATAATCAAAGCCCACCTGTGCTTACAGGACAGCAAACAAATAGTGTGCAACACCAACTTCGATGAAGAAATTCAGCGGCAAATACCCATAAGTTATAAACGAGCTAAAAATTGACTGGTTGTAGAAAACTTAAAACCAAAAGTTATTAAAATCTAGTAATCTAGCAAAATCTAGTAATCATTCTTCAAGTCACAATTCACAATGTTGAGGTCGGGGATCCTTTTCTGAGATGCAGAGTAGATCGTTCCAAGAAATGCAGCAGCCGTTGCCGAAACGCCAACAACTCAACTAACAAAGCTTGCACCTTGATGCAATTATGTTCAGCTGATTAGTCGACAGCAACATTGAACAAGCATCAAACGAAGACAAACCAATGGCAGTCGACTTTGGCGTGCACCACTTCAACATAACAGTGTCCGTGTACAATCCCTCCTTCGACGGCTGCACAAGACCTTCGGCAGGCCCTGAATGCATATCATATACAATACACTGCATGGGTACATACACTGCAGCATGCTACGTACAGTTGTAGACCACCTCTGTCTAAAAGGGGGCACTGAATTTGCAAGGAATAGAATTTGCAAGGAAAGAAATTTGTGGGGATGAAATTTGCAAAGAATGGACTTTGTAAGGAATGCATATCCTATAGCCCACTGACAGACTATTTTGTGTCTGTCAGTTTTGTTGGCGGCAGTATTTGGTCTACGATACTTGTATATATCACGTGAGAGTGATTGTATTCTGTTTTAGATATTTAACATAAAGTGTATTTAATTTTAATGGAGTATACCAACTTCATAAGTATAGAGGTAAACTTTGCGCTGCCAAAATTAACTGTACATTCAGACCACAAAATGATTTAAACATTTTAAATTCACTGATGACATCAAATGTCTGTACATTTATTTTCAAGTACATAAACCGTGTGATAAAAAAATGTAAACTTTACTCGCAAAATGATTTCCTTGCTAATTCCATTCCTTGCAATTTCCTTTTCTTGCAGATTCAACTTAATTAACTCGTGGAAAGGTTGATGCAGTCTGTATTCAAACCCATTATAACACTATCAATATTACAAATTTTGAGTGAATTTATGTTGCAGACTAAATATTTGCAGTATACTCTAAACCCAAGTCCACATCGTAAACTCTACAAATAGTAGAAATTAGACAACCCAGCCTAACCAGGAGTAACTAGACAAAATTAGTAACCTAACAAAGTTGGCCTGATAAAAATCAAAAGTACCACAGATGCAGAATCAGCCATGCCCATATGATGCAAACTACCAACTGGTCTTGTCTTCTTTTAGCTGCTGCTAATAATGACCACGAATCCGATCCATAAGGTTTAATATTCAAACAGTCGCTAAAGACATATTGACTGTGACAGGATATTGACGAGAAAAAAGCATGTAATGTAATGTAAAATTACTCACTGGATTTCAGCAGCTCTGCATGTGCTTCGGCTGAATGCAGTAGTTCTACATCATAGTTAGCCGACGAACTTGCATTCTGCTCCTCCTGATAACCCAACAACAATGAATTATGCACAAGCCACAAGCAAGGCTGCTTCGTCACTGGAGCCATCAGTGCAGCTTTGGCTGAAGACAAACAGTTGGATATGGGCATCAGCATGCCACTGTATACTGTAGCTATGTTTACAGTTTCAACCTCCGATCACTATGACACAGATAAATGTTTTAATCCCTGCCCACCATGTGCCGACTGTGACTGATGCATTTCCAATTCGACAATCCAATGGGCATTTGCACTACAAATTTCATTCTAAGTCCGAAACCAATGGAGATGTGAACTGGGCCTAAAATATTACGATAAAGATAATATTTATAATATTATGTCAAATAATACTGCACCACTAAGCTGTAAAATACACTAGCCTACCCCATGGTTGCATTGCTGGCCATGCGCAACCATTTACAGCAGAGATGCTGCTAATTAAAAATGGTGACAACTAGGGACGGTAGAAAATCACGGAAACACGAAAATCACAAAAGCCGTGATTTTCGTCAAATGCTGTGATTTTGCCAAAATGCCCTGTTTTGCCATGTTTTCAGCCAAAATGCCTTGATTTCACCGTTTTTTAAAACACTTTTTCAATAATTTTTCATATTTTAATCAACATAAATGGTGTAATTTTAACACAAAAATATCTACTTTTGCTACTGCTACCAAAGTCTGTATGCTTTGTTACTTACTGGCTCTCTATGTGACCGTAACGTCGTCACAGAAAGTTGTATTTTAATGCTCCACAGTGACAAAATTTTTTGCAAATGAAAACTTTGCAGTGCACTACATGTAATGATGGTCATCAATGCCAGATGTTGAGTTTTATAGACTTTGTAATGGTTTTTGGGACCGTAATTTCATGCTGTGATTTTGCCGCAATTTTTGCCACTTTCACAAAAATTTGCCGTGTTTTTTTGCTACTTATTTTCTACCGTCCTTAGTGACAACCTTCATAGGAATGCCAGTGACAGTTGTCGAGGACAGCGTGAAATTGCTAGCGACGAGCTCCATCATCTTAGCTGCAATGTGACGCCCAGACTGGCTGCTGTGCACTTCACAGGACAACAAGGTGGATAGCTGACACAGACCACACACAGTCACAGAGAATGATATCCAGACACAGTGACAGACGTACACACGCAGTGAGAGTAGGCGGGACATTGCTAACAGAAACCGCGCACAGATACAGAGTGACACAGAGATCTAACAAAAAAAAACTCAGCTGTTGCTAGGAAAGATGTGCTACAGCCCATACAGAGCCATTGCAATACTGACCTTTGAAGTCATCCAAGGTCAATGATTTTCATCTCATCTAAAAAGGTGTATGCCACTTCCTATTAGTGATTAATAGCAACCTTGGCCATCTCTCTCCGTTTCTGAGATATAGCTAGTTTTCCATTGAAAAATGCACATTTTCCTACACCCCTCCATTCTACCCCAAATTCGAAAATGTTCCCCTTGCACTGCATCCCCCAAATTTTGCAAACAGAGTCTCGACACAGGGCTAATTATTCATGCAAAAAGTTTTCCCCTATCACCTATGCATAGCCACAAAACATCCGTGACATATGGATGATGGCCGACAGACAGATGACAACAATGCCAAGGATGCCGTACTGCAGCAGTACGACTGCTGCAAGTTTCTGTTACGCAAATCATACACTAGGCAGGCAGTTCTGTTACAACGATGACTTATATCCAAATGATGAATCAACAAATATTCGACAAATCACGCAATCATATTGATCAATCAGATGCTTGTTTACAAAGATCGCTGAGTTAACGTAAGACTATTTATTCCCAGACACAAGCTGTCAGCTGTCAAAGCGTTAATTTTTTCAATGTGCTAACACACTGCAGCAACTTTTTAACGCATACAATAACACATTAATAATGCACAATTAATATTGCTCATATTGTAGGTGGAATACATTGAAAGTGCGAGCGGAATGAAGCTCACGAATTCGTGCCCGTGTCACAGGACCATTATAGTAGTGACAAAACGACAACCAAACAATTTTTAATCACCGGTACTTAAATATTATTTGATCATCAAATAAATATAGTTTAATGAAAACTTGGAACTCCTGATTCCCAGAATTAAGTAAATTTGCATATCTGCATTAATTTTTATAATGCACATTAACTTTTTAACGCACATTAATTCTTTAATGCGTTAACGTGTTAAACTAACGCACTAATACGATAGCTCTAATATCAATATCAAAGTAAGTGGGTTACAGAGTAATAACACCCAAAGCCAATGTTACCCGAGTCGGTCCAATATTACCTGGGTCTGTGGTCGTGTTGGTGTGATAGAGCTAGCTTTGCCGACCGGCGTGACATCAATCAAAACCAGCTCGCAACGATCTATTCGCATCAGCCTTTAAAACATCATACATCATCTCTTGCAATCAATTAATTCATCGATCGAACAGTAAATATTAACAAATCAAAATCTGATGAGTAAGATCACGCAAACAGCGTTTAAAATACGCAATCAGTCATTATTCTTCAACTAGTTAAAAGTAATTCTACTGCTATTTTGTTTAATTAACCGCTTTTTGTACTCAGCACAAATTAAGTCAGATACCACAACAGTGTCCCTAAAACGTTTTAGTGACTGCAACATGGGTAACACACTTCGTAGCAAGACAGCCTCCCTATACCAAAATCAACAGTGCCAAAACACTAAAGATGTGAAAATATAAGAAACACAAAAAGAAATAATAACATCAAAATACCAAAATAAACTTACGTGTCAACGTTGGTTGCCAGTTTATTGTGTTCTATTATAGCATCCATGACGCACTCTTCAATACCCTGTACTGAGCTGTCGCTGAACACACCAGTTCCAAACACTTCAGGCAACATTTGACAATTACTATTATCGCTATTGCATAAATTAAACAACTTTCATATCTGCTATAGAAGCAATAATGCACCCAGGTTGTAATGATTTGACATTTTATGGCACATTAAATTAATATGGTCGTGTTCCTGTCATTATTTTAACTAGAAAAGATCCCATCCTACGGGCGGGCCCACCCTACGGGCAGGTCCACTCTGTTAAACCCCCCCATCAGGCTGCCCACAGGCGAAAGTGGGACAAGGGGGGTGTATGTACGTAAGGCTCAAGGACTCAAACACCGCAGTCGGGGTCCACGACTGTGCAAGACAAAAGGTGCTGACTGCAGAAAAGTATGACAGACAGACAAACCGACTTTCCACGAATTATAGTAAGATTTCAGTACCAGGTACATAAAACAAATCTGAGTTAATGCTCATGAGATGCACGAGAGCCTTTAGCAGTTCCTGTTCACAGGTAATCTTGGTCTATCTCCATCCACTTCGTCGCAATTCACTCTTTAGCAGCCAAAAATCACCAAAAAATCACTAAAACCCCTTATTTTTAGGGTTCAAGGTCAATCAAGATCATCAATGTTGACTATACTAAAAAGCCTATCGCCGGTGCTTGTTATGTTAAGCAGCATGTCTGTGCCTATCTGCAACCATTTTCACGTTAGACAAGCCATCTGCAGATAAATAACCACTTTTCACGGGAACCCCTCTTTGACACCCGCGTGCGCAGGCCTCCTTGAACCTAGACGGTCTGGACTCAAATTGCCAAAATCTACATTCAATGCTGAAAATTTCATATGCAGGTTGTCTTGGTCTATCTCCAGCCATTTTGGTGCAATTCACTCTTGAAGCGAGTGTCGCAGCCCGAAATTGCGAAAAATTAATTAAAACCCCCTATTTTGGAAGTTCAAGGTCATTCAAAATCATTTATGTTGACATTTCTAAAAAGCTCGTTGCCAGTGCTTGTTATGATAAGCAGCATGTCTGTCCCTATCTGCAACCATTTTCACGATAGAAGAGCCAATAAGGGTAGAATAACGCTTTTAAGGGGGGGTGCCCTCTTTCTATTTTTTTTGTTTTTTTCTATTTCTTCCTTTTTTTGCAATTTTTTGGTTTTGTTTGCATTTATTGTGTTGAGTATGTAATATAGTTAATTTGACTGTTACAATGGGTGGCCAGCTCTTGATGGGTAGATACCTTTCTGGTCACCCTCCTATGTTATTTGCTATTGTATGTTTATTTACTGTATTGTTGTTTTGGTAAATAAACTCTCTCTCTCT
>Ga0209671_1001957_pt1 | contig 18236 bp, 11 predicted proteins | sample WorMetHERISLAND2_2_FD_187401 | JGI IMG/M metagenome (GOLD analysis project Ga0209671, IMG submission 187401) | Marine gutless worms symbiont microbial communities from Max Planck institute for Marine Microbiology, Germany - Olavius geniculatus... | ecosystem: Host-associated > Annelida >...
GGATCTATACGTAGTATTCTGTATCGATCTACATACTGGAGACGAATACAATCTTATTGTAACTGAAGGTCTTGTTTATGACTACTTAGAGGCGATACGCCGTGAAAATAATCCATTTAGATTTAACATTAAGAGAATATTGGATCCTGAAAGTGGGCAATACATTATTTCAATTAACGAGACACATAATTGGGTAATGCTTCATTAACTAACATTCATTATAAATATGACCATTAACAGAATTCCGGATTTTTTCCTGCTAGTCGACAAATATAGAAAACTGTATAAGGCTATTACTATATTATCGAAGCACATTCAGGTAACGGATGGTCATTATCTGGAGAATTTATGCCCACACAGTGGTGGTGAACAGTTCATTATTCACAACGTTCAAATTCCTGAAAATAACGATGTCGTAATTTGCATTAATGAGGGTCATGTTGAAAGCTCCCTCAAGACGCGGTAAAAATCCAATGAATATCTAATCCGTGTGGTGTGCACAGAATATTTAACTCGGCAACATGCCTATATTTAGCCTCGACAATAAATAAGTAAATACGTAGCTAGAGTTAAGCAGTGTGGGCCTCGTCCTAAGTGTCCTGAACAGATAAATGGAAGATGCTGCGTGCTAGCCATTTCCTAACCTCGATGTGAGGAGCCAACGAATATTTAATCCGTATGGCGTGCATAGAATGCTGTGAGTAAGCAAGTAAGTAAATAAGTAGCTAGAGCTGGGCCGTGTGGGTGCCTGCCACTAAAAATAAGTAAAAGGTCTCATCCCGTGGCCAAAGTGTGCCATAGCTGCTTCATATACTACTAATATTGACTTGCAAAATTCAACTAGTTTAATTTTGCAAGTCCTTGCATTTATTAGCCAACAAGGAAAAGTGTTTTGCAGAAAATACCTTCGATGCTCTATGTTGTAAAATAATTAATGTCGATTGCTGTGCAATCTGTGTAAACTGTTAACTTTTTTACGCTGTGGACCTAGAATTTGTTTCAGTTTGACCTGTCATTGTCTTAATAAATTGTTTTAGCTGTACATTATGTACTGTAGTTAGGCCCTATAATAGCCTTTTTATGTTGGCTTTTTTGTTTAAGTGACGAAGGCTAACAATACGCGTCCCTGCTAGATACCGGTAGGGCCTACTAGAAAGTTTGATAAAAATTACTTTGTTTGCGGCGTGTTAGTTTTGCAATTTCTTGGAATCGAGGAGTACCTGCTGCCCGTCGGTTCTGTGTCAGTGTTTGTTTATTTTTTTGGCAGAAGTTTTGTAAGTTTTGTAACATAATAGTTTCCTCGGTTACTGGTGATTTGAAGGCACCAGTCTTCATTTTCTAGAAGTGGCATTGGTTTTAGTTTTAATTTGCATAAATTAAATTACTTAATTTTTTTGCAGATTAGATAAAAATTGTGATCGGATGTGATGTTCTACAGATAAAGAGGTAGGTCTGTATTTCAATTCTGTAGTTATATTAGTATCTAGCTTCTCGTATGTGCTGCTGGAATGCGATATGGAACATTTAGTTGGAGAAAGTTTTGGGATGAGTGTAGATAATGAGACCTATTTACTAGTAAGTAAGTAAATAAGTAGTATGCATTTGTAGCGCGCCATATGTTGAATCATAGGCGCGGGCGGTAACAGTCGATGGCGGTGTTGTCACTGCCACAGATATTTGGTTATTTTAAATATACATATATATGAATAAATATGTGTCGTTTATGCTCGATTAGTTGCATCAAAAGAAGCTCCTTGTACTACATGTTTGTTTTATTTAACTAACTAATTAATTTTCTGCAGTCTTTGGGGGTTAGACAGATCTCCAAGAGTAAATTTGAAATTGGTACTGGAGCAGGAATTTAGTGTGTTGGACGTTTGAACATCTGTGTTCTGTGGTTTTGGTGCAGTGGACTGGACTTTGTCATCTGAATGGCAGCAGATGGGCGTAAGAACATTGAGCTGCGTGCTAATGCATGGCAACAGCATGCTGACAGAGAGTATGAGAAACAGCCTGCTATAGCTTTCTCTGGACGACATTATCAACACCTTGGCCATCACGAAGTATATTTTATCGTTACATGCAATTGTTTTTTTTGTTTTTTTTTACAATTATTATTTTGATCGCTGTGCTCCTGCTTACCAGTATTTCTCATGCTTTTTTTAGTGTGTATAATGTTTTTGTGTTTAATTCTGGCTCTGAATTCTAGCGGTATCTTGCTGCTATTGATATCGTACAATGTATAAATGTGAATACTGTGATAACTAGAAATACGTTCTGTGGAACGTAGGTGTCTGTCCCATTGCCATGCTATATAGCCTAGCAGCTGCGTATAAGGGTGGTAGGTGCAAACAGGGCACAATTAGCTTTCACAGAAGCTGAGTTGTAGTCAATTTTGTTCCAGAATTCGTTGCCATGGCAACAGAGGTTGACAGGCGAGAAATTTAAATGACACCAGTGGAGCCCAGGCCCAAAAATAGGGACCATCAGATAGCGTGGACCCGAAAATAGGGGGTAGGTGAAAACAGCTAGCAGTTATGTTTTAGGGGGGCCAAGTTATAGTCAGTTTTGTCCCAAAGTTCATTGCCATGGCAACAGGGGTCGGCAGGGGAGAAATTTTAACAACACTGTCGCATAGCCCGGACCCAAAAATAGGGGGGTAGGTGCAAACAGCGTGCAGTCATCTTTTACAGGGACCAAGTTATACCACTTTGAAATCTCCATTGGCTGTAATGCAAAATTTTGCAACTTTTGAATGGTTGCTATGGCAACAGGGGTCATTAGGGGGTAAGTATAAATTATATCGTTAGATTGCCCGACCCCAAATATAGGGGGTAGGTAAACACAGCGTGCAATTATCTTTTACGGGGACCGAGTTATACCACTTTGAAGTCCCTATAGGCCGTAATGCAAAATTTTAAGAATTGTGGTAAAATGAGGGAAGGAGTTATTGGATTTTTTATCCCAAACAAACTCGATCTTACTTTTCAGGCCCCGAATCTCTATGGAAAATTTTATCAAATTCGAATCAAAATTGCGGCCGTAGGAGTGTTTACAGGCAGACTGACAGACAGACGCAAGTGATTTTATAATCTGTCCCATGCTATGCTATAGCAATGGGACAGATGAAAATTATTGAATGTTTGAATGTTGTTTCCGAATTTATTACAGCGGTTGAGATTATTGTGCATTGTGTGCAAGGGTGATGCGAATTACGGCCGGCCAGTTGCGGGGTCCAAGACGGAACTTCGTGGCAAACAGGCCGGTGTCCATATCAGTGGAGAAGTGATTGAGTTGTGTAATATTGTTCGCATGCTTGGTGCTCCCCAGCCTGATGACAGTTACGCAGTCACATTTGGTGACCTGTTTGAATTCTACACTCGTATATCTAACAAGGTGAGGGTAACACTTGACTTACAGAGGCGGATTTAGGCACATTTGGCCAAACAGGGACTGCACGCAGGTTTTTCCAGCCATTGGGGCTTCTTTATAACATGCAAAGTTCACTTGTTGCATGCATTAATTACATATTTATTTTTTATATATTGTCATTATATTATATTATATTTAAGCTTTTTATGCATTAATGTGAGAAAATTTATGTGAGGCCGACATTTTATGAATCATTTTGGAGACCACCACATGGCTTGTGCTGCATCTCAAGCTGCTCCTTTGTTCTTTTTTGAATTGCGTCTGTCAATGCAGATAATTGCCGAAAATTGTGGCCATGGTCTTGGTCTTGCTTTTTACGAGCGAGAGCTAGCATAACTATAGCGCATATTAGCTATGGTAATTCTGTCTGTCTGTCCATCCTGGTGTCATGACCTCGTACCGCTCCAACCCCAGGTGAGATAGAGTTTTCCATTTATTTATTTTACCGTATGATATCTTAGGATCTCTAGTGTTTTGAGACAAAATTTCACGCCGCTGGGTTTAGGGGGTCCTTACAAACGAGGAGGCGAAAGAGAGACACCCACCCTAAAAAGACTATTTTGCCGCTATTGGCTTGTCTGCCGTGAAAATGGTTGCAGATAGGCACAGACATGGTGCTTATCATAATAAGAACTGGTGACGAGTTTCTAAGGAATGTCAAGATTGATGACCTGGAATGACCTTGAACCCCCAAAGTAAGGGGTTTTAAATAAATAAACTAAACAAAACAAAGTAAATAGGGTTTTTAGGGTTTTAGTAAATTTTTTCACAATTTCGGACTGCGATGCACATTTTAAGACTGAATTGCATCGAAGTGGAAGGAGATAAATCAAGACAACCTGCATGTGAAATTTTCAGCATTGAACGTAGATTTTATTGGTTTAGGTCTCAATCTTCTACATTCAACGAGGCCGGCACATGTGGGTGTCAAATTCGGGTAACCTTTTAAAAAGTGGTGATTTTTGCGCTATTCGCTTGTCTAGCATGTAAACATTTGCAGATAGTCACAGACGTGCTAATTATCATACCAAGCACTAGTAATGTGCTTTTTAGTACTATTAACATCAGTGACCTTGAATGATCTTCAACCACAAAATAGGGTTTTTAGTGAATTTTTGTGATTTTCGGCTGCAGAATAATGAATTGAGACAATATGGATGGACATAGACCAAAGTTACCTGCGAAGAGGAACTGCTATGGGCTCTCGCGCATCTCATGAGCATTTGCTCAGATTTCTTGTTGGTCTCACTAAGGCAGTCTGCTGTAGCTGCTAGTCTGTAGCTGATATTGGTGTGGTACATCCCATTCTAGCTTAAACTTGAAGCTGCTAATGGCTAAACTGCTAAGTGATTCTACAGGTACTTATGCGTATCAGTTGAGTGAAAGTACAGTTCTGGGATAGTTGGTCTTGGTCTCAGTGTCTTGAACTTTTGGTGTTGTGGTTTCAAGTTTTGTCTTGATCTTGAGGTCTTGTGGGGTTCAGTAGGTTTTATTGGATAAACCCACCTAAAAAGCCCACCAGAAGACCGTCTCCGAACTTAATCCAGTTTTAGTTTCTGGTTCGACAAATAATGAAACACAGTATATTTTATTACGGTTGAGTTTTTAAAACTTTGGGATTTGTTAGTTTATAAATTATTGGATACTTATAAATGATGTGCACATTATCTAGCAGGGCTCATTCTTAGATTCAATGCTGACTTAATACCCGAAATTCCTAAACCCATCAAACTCGTGCCTTTGTAAAAACATGGTTTTGACCAAAATTCTAAAAAAACCCAGTAAAGCTTGCTGTGTTTTTTAAACCCTCCCTGCATTTACATCAGTGCTGAGGATTATGGATGTTGCTGCAGGTGGTAGGAATTCTGATGCGAGCAAGACGTCAGGGCTTCATCAGTTTCGAAGGCGAGATGTTATATCAGCGTCGTGACGATCATGTCGTAATCCGTCTCATCAAATCACCTGAGGATCTGGAAGCTGACGTAGAGAAGCAAAGAGATGAACTCCGCATTCATCCGTCACAGAGAAAGTAGCATCAAGCGGACCTGATCATCTCTGAAATTATTTATTTGAAATGGAGTTATCGAGTCTGTGTTGCTTTGATTGAGTTAACAAGAAGTTGCAGAATCAATGCAGAAATGTAGCAAAGAATGATGAAGAGAATTATGAAGTTCAAAAAGCTTCGAATACGAATGTTTATTTTCATGAAATATTTTTTGCAGGGCTGGGCATGACCCTGGAAGGAAGTGATTATAATTTGGTTTTGATTCTGTGGCTTCTGGTCATCCCAAATTTTTTAGCATTAGAAGATAGGGCATAACTTGTGTTTGCCTGGTGACATGTAATTGCTTTATAATTTATGTTGTTGGAGTTTTTTTGAACTTTTTGCAATTTTTATTTAATAGTGAGTGACATGTCATATTGTAATATTGTACAGTATTGTTTTATCAGCATTGTTTGAAGTAGCTTTTGCAAGTTAACAGCTAATTGTGGGGTAATTTTTTATTATTCATATCCAATCAAAGGTGTTATGGTGTATTGCTACTGAAATACTTCTTTTACGATAAATTGGAAAAAAATGTTAATTTTTGTTAGCTGTGCCTACAAAAATGTGTTCTCGGTTTTAACATCTCTTTTGTGTGAAAAACTATTTCAGCTTATATTGCATTCAAAGAAAGCATCTGCTGAAAACGTAATAAAATATACAGAATCAAAAGAATCCATTATCAGTTCTTGTTAGATATATTCAAGTTGAAATTAACAATTCACCATTATTACATAAGCTAACTGTCTCAAAAATGTTATTTGTAATTAGTCAACTGTAGTTCTGCTGAAATTAGAGCATCAGTAATTTCCAAATGTTATCTTCTGTGCATCAGTTGTCTCTGGTGCATGCCACACGGGCGGCACAGACGGATGGCCCACACGCGTCTGATACCCTCTCGTTTTCTTCATCCTCGTATCGCAGCCGGCGGCAACATTGGTTGCCATTTCTGTGAAATCCAGGCCATAGTTACTGGCTAAGTGGAAATGGTGTGGTAGACTTATTCATTAGTGAATGCTTCTTGGTACATTCAGGTACCCAGTAACACAACCATGCCTTGTTGCTTTGCTTGTACATCTATATGCCTTGATGTAAAATTTGTCTAACGTTTAACCTACTGGTTGCCTAATACTAACACTGTTCAGAATTTCAGATGCAAGCCAGCATAGTTATCTGCTATGTACAACTTTTATGTGTCAGTTGGGCCAGTGCAGAACTCCAACTGCCTATGGAAGAGATTGTCATATACATGCCCCAGTTTTTATACCCCTGCATTGTTAATAATTCTCATTTTCGTCATTGTTGAGCGACATTGTGTATAAATTAACCTACCACAGTCATATCTTTTGTCATTTTGGTAACGAAGACCTGGGCTTGTTTGTTACGTTTTAGCTGTGTATCTTGTTATCCGGTTGACTTGTTGGCTTTTATGTTAGCTAATTTTGCTATAGAAGGGCCACAGAGTACTCTCGTTGTCTGCTATTGACTACATTAACACTGGTGTTCTGATTGGACCCAGCTGCTGATGTCAAGTTAATTTTTACAGCAGAGTTTTTTGTGCTGACATTATGCCTCAAGGACAATCCTACAATGACGTTTATTTGTAAGCCATGTTAAGTATGTTTGCAATGTCATTGCTGTTGAATGACTTGGAACAACTTTCTGTTTGGGTTTTTTTTCGGAATTTAGGGTTTTAGTTTTTGACAGCAAAACTTTAACAACTCCAGTCCTACAAAGCAAAGTTCTAGATAGGTATAAATTTGTGGGTTTGCTTGTCAGTTTGTTGGTTTAATGTTGCACTTTTTTTCTTTTGTTTGGGTTATATCCCACATATATTTGCAGTTTTCAGATTGTGTTCTAGTCATTAGTGTTGCACTTGCTTCTCATTTTGTTTGAATTGGCTTTGAAATAGATACATGGAAACAACGAATTCTTTTATGTGCATAACATATCATAAACCACAATAATGTACAGAGTGCAACAGAACTGTAAAAAATGAAGATAGAGACAACATATTATCACTTAAACCTGCACAGTGCGGTACAAATAAAAGCAAATTGCCACTAGTTAAATAACAATGCCATATCTACACGAGGCAGAAAAAATTGCAAGAAGTTAACAGTGAATGCAGTGACAATAGTAATACTCCATATAACACTGTGCAAGCACACATAGTACAGTACAGCCTATGAATAATTATGCAACAACTGTCAAAAAATATTATACACAAAGTTTATGGTAGTGAGAAAAATGGATACATTATTGTCATGGCTCATTGCAGGTTTGACTAACTGTGCTGGCACTAGAACGTGGGCTCTTGGCAAGGGCCTTTCGTGCCTTCCCTTCGTATTTAATTCCTAACTTTTCTTTCCACTCTCCACTTTACACCATTCTTCCCCTTTTTCCATCCATCCCCGCGTCTACAAATTGACAAATTCCAGCAATAAATTTTTGCCGCACCGTGTGCAGGGTTTTGGGTAGAACTGCTACATCATTCTGTGACAAAATCTACTGGCATTTGTCAGACTTTGTTCACCAACGTCGCCTGAAGCATGCAAAAGGTGACCCACCACCTGGCCAGCTAGGGTGTGCAACTGCTGTGCTTTAACACAATACACAACACCATGGAGTATGTTCACCAGTGGCGTCGATTAAATCACACAAGAAAATTGAGCTAAGGCTTACGAGACGCATGAAAGCCTATAGCAGTTCCTGTTCGCAAACTGTCAGTCTCTGTCCAGCTGTTTTCACGAAAGATTGGCCAACAATGGTACACAGTGTACGATTAGTGATCAATAATAACCTAGGCTCTATCTCTCACTGTTATTGAGATACAGCGACTTATTGGCCAAAAATCGCAAATTTTTCCCACCTCCCTCTCATTTAGCACTTTGGATCAGGGTGACCCCCTTCGAATTTATGGAAAAGCTTTACAGTTCCAGAAACTAGAGTCCTCCAGGCAGCCAAAGGTGAAAATTTGGTAATCCTAGCTTGCACCGTTTTTGACTGATCCACCCGTGTGATGGACGGACAGACGGACGAACAGAATTGCGATGGCTAAGATGCGCTGAAAGCAGTAGCTGCTTTTGCGCAAAAAAAAACTGTGGGCCCACTCTCAGTGAAGGTCGGCTAGTGTGTGCAACCATTGTACTTCAACACATACTAACATTAAGGAGCTAACATACAGCATCAAAGGTTTCAGCCAGAAATGGTTAAAGATGTCTAGCAGAAATGTGCACAGGCAAACAGCTCACATGCATTCGGATTTCAATACTTGAACAGCTGACCACCCTAGTTTGCTCTTTTAGACTAAACCCTACATTGAACACAGCGATAAACAACATCGTGCTAGGATACTGTTCCATGTCGACCACCTTGTTCTAAATGAACCACACTACTTGAATATCCATCAAATAACCACAAGCAATTCATAAAGCACAATAAATAGGTAGTGGCGTCGTGATAGGGGGAGTGGGGTCAATCGTCAAACCTTAATCTTTGGCTATGGGAAAACTGTTGGAAAATCTTCCTGCTGGAAAATTTCAGTGCAAAAATGCAAAATTTGGGACCGAAACCCCCAATTATATGGAAATTTAGGGGTAAAACTGAAATTCTGAGCACCCATTATCTCTTCTGTCCAAAATGTGCAACTGTCTGTCGGAATTCTGTCGGAAATTCACAGTGTCTGTCGAAAAAATACAACTTTCTGCCCCACCCACTTTTTAAACTCACACTGCCACTGTAAGTAACTGCTGAACATGACACATAGGTGACGCTATGCTGTGCTACATTCGGAACTGATCGAGCTTCATGCTTGTGTAGAACAGCATGTACGCCGCTGACGACTGCAATTACACGCAACCATTATAGTTAATATATACTGCACAACAGGCAAGGTTCCTTTTTCTCTGGGGTCCTTAGTGCAGTTTTGACTTAAGCAAAACCAAGTTAGACATTACCTTCCATCACCGCCAGGAAGACCCACAAAAATAGTTTCAATTTGTTGTTCATGCAGCCAGATATCATTTCATAAAAAACGACACTGCTCATATTAATGAATGACCCACCCAGTAAGCAGCATGTGACACCATACAACTCTAGCTCCATTGCGGAAAACGCGCAGAATAAAGAAAACTTGGAATTTGCAACTGAGAACACAATAATTACTAATCTGTGTTAAATGGTTAATCGAAGAATAAGCATAATAAATAAATAATGCGGTGCATTTTCTTCACAGAATTGAGTAAAATGCAGGCAAACCCTCATCCAATAGCCAATAACTCTCGTACACTATACGCAGTCATTTGAAATAACTGAACCTGTGATGACAGAACTTAGAACAGGAACAAGACCACAAATGGGACCAAACTATTCATGCCTATACATTTCTCACGGTAAACTATTCAACAATTAGTAATATTAACAACACTAAAATCAAACCTTGATGTTGGATGTTGATATCTCGGTGACTTCGTGGTCGTCATACTTATACCATCTGGTGGTCACAGGACTGCGACAGAATGCTGTGTCTGTACGCAACATACACAAGTTATTGAAACAAGTTTCCATTTTCCAAGACCTGTGAAGTCCCGGAAAACTGAATAGGGCCTAAGTTTTGGAATTTGGTGGAAGAGGGGCTCGCAAAGTCCTTGGATTTCAGTTGTTCATAATCACCATTACCACAATGTGAAAATTTTGCAATCAATGATCACTCAACTCCCCTATCTAGCATACTTCGTACTTACTGAATTGCTGGACAGCTTAATTACTGTTATTCAGTAATGCTAATTTTATGCTCTTGATGGTTTTCGTATGATGCCTAACATCATGTGCTGTAACACTGCTGGAATAGGTTCGGAAAAGGTACTTGAAAGAGCTTGAATTATTCTTCCCTCAAAACTGTGGTCATGCTGTATTATACGTCCTAGAAATAGGGCATACTATACAAAACAATACAACAGACGATAGCTTTCCATAGTGAGAAAACATAAAAGAAATGTAATGCACTGCAGCATCATAATAACGAGCAAGAAATAAATGTGACGATGATGGTAACATAGTAATTCTAATATTCTTCATTCACTGCAAGTGACAGGCTGCAGTAAATCATGTTTGCTATGTACAGACTAATACTAATGAAAGTAAAAAATGCTGCACTTACAATGACCACCATCCAGCATGCCATAATGATTCTACAATGCAAATATAACGATGATACTAGTCATATTCTCATCATTTGTTATAGCACAAGCTAGCAACGCACTTTATCAAAGCTACACCAGATCGCTCAAGCATTGTTGGATCAAAAACAGCCAAACGGACATTTATAAACTGTCACAAATGCAAACACACTCACACAGAAATGAAGCTTGTTTAGTGGTATACAGTATCATAAAATACGATGACATGAAATAGACCATCTTGGTACAGCATATAACCAGCCACCCGAGGTCAACTCAGCCTTCAATCAGGTAAATCAAGTACTGGCTAAGATTAAGGTAGAGCACGTTCACCTGTGATTCCATATGGCAGGTGATGCTCCACAGCTCTGAGGTGTGTTGCGTCAAAGAGCCATACACACCCTTCAACCCTTTAATCAAGTTGCATGACGGGCTTACTACAACAAAAAGGTTAGAGTGGGAATAAGTCCTTACACAGACATTTACTGTTTCATAATTTAATCTATCTTTGAATGTGCATGTATTCTTTTGTATCTGAAAACAATGAACAAACAGAAAAAATGCTGGGCGTATTGCTTGTTTTTTTTGTGTTTATCACAGATTGACTGACTGCTGCAGCTGCAGCTTTGTAACGTCAAACAATCATTAACGGCTGCATTCTAATAAATATCTCACTTTAAGTGAATATTAAGAATCACAGACACTGCTTTGGAAATGAGCGTATCCACAAACCGAGACAGCGAACAAGTTGTATGGAGCCCGTTGCTTTGGGCCGGAGATGTAGCGCGACATATCCAGACGCTCAACAGGAAAGTCAACGTGAGCTGTTATTTTATCTCTCCAGATTCCTTCGTACTTGAACCTACATCAAACCACCATTATCCTTCCATCTCCAGCGTCCAACTCAGTGCAGTAGAGGCAAAAGACAAAAAGTAGTTTGGCACCAAGTGGCTTATCACAAATGGAGTTTATGAACAACAAAGCCTGTATTGAGTAGCCTGTATTTGCAGATTAGGGTGCAAATGGCATTACGAAAGATCAACCCTCAAATCTTCCCGTTGATAGGCCTCTGAAGCCCCTGATCGATACAATTTTACTTGGAGTCACACGGTGTCCCTGTAAGATAGCACATTCTGTGAAACATCCATAGCAAGGTGCATAACTGTGACAGACACACAGACTTACAGACATACAGACCACAATATGGTAATATCCACTGCAACAGCTGACACTGCAGAAATTTTCAGCAATGCCACCGGAAATGGACAAGACAATATTGAATATTATGAGTGATAAGATGGACAAATGCCACTGCAAGATTGATCAAACACAGATAAACAGACAAGACCGGTGATGCGATCTATTCAGGGCTCCCACCCTTTTAATGACAAAAAAATCCCAAGAATTTCCAGGACCTTCTTGCAAACTGCCAACGTTTAAATATTATTTAAGTACTAAGTAGTTACTTAGTGTACATACATAGTGTAATCTAATGCAAGTAAGCAAAAATGACAGTAGGGTGTGGGGAGAGTGTCTACATGGAAAGGATCTGGGGAGATGGCAGTACCACCTTTCCAGTAAATTTTTGATACTTTAATGTCAAAATGGCGTATTTTCGTGAAAATCTTTCGTGCTAAAAACAGAACTCAGCACTTTCCAAAAAAAAAATCCTGAAAAATCAGGGAGAAAATCCAGGACTTTCCAGAAGGGGCAGAACCCTGCTATTATAACAGTCACAGAAGAAGTAAGTAATGCTAAACCTCTTGAGGATGACAAGGAGGATAGGTGGAAGACGCCAGATGACAAGTCGTTTGGTGGCATCTCTCTTACATCGACAGCGCGGACAATCCCACTTGCTGTCACCTGTTATCCTTTCCTCCTTAGAAAAGTGTAGCAAGCAGTCCTGTCCAACACAAACACACTACTGTAGTTACAACTTACGTTTATAATCCTTAATATACCATGCCTGCAGTGAAAGGGGCTTGATGATCTAGATCTAACCCCCTTCCACCATCAGTCAAAAACAGGAAATGCTGCACAAAAATAATATGAAAAATGTCACCATCAGATGCAATTTATGAGCTTAAAATGTACAAAAATGCATTTGCAACCAATGCTCTGCTCCGGATCGCATTCCGGGAGCTAACACCCAGAGCATTTAGCCAAATGAATGGGGCTGTTTCACGGCCTGAAGGCAAAGTCAAAGTCCTCTTGAAAAAGTCCGGCTAAGGAACCACACTGTCTTTTGGATGATTACTTAAAACATTTGTCTTTTCAGAGTACTAATGTATGCAGCACATTCAGGGAGTTTTTTTGGCACTGACGGACTACATAAAATCACATTCTACTTACTTGCTTACTTTATGGGCCTACTCCTACAAATACTATCCAACTTTCAGTCACCACTCACATTTTCTTTCAGTGAGAAGTGCAGCAGGCAATTGCGTCAATTAAATTCAATGATTAAATATGCCAGATAAAAACGCTAGCCATTGCATTTTTCAGCTACATACATTAAAACAGCCATTGCATCTCAAACGTGGCTATCAAAAGACTACTATCCAGTACTAGCATAATGTGACAAAAAAAGTGAGAGTGATGCCATGAGAATGGAGGCACCTAACATTGTCAAAATGAAACGTATTATCGTCCAAAAATAGACTATATAGCAGATCTGTAGCTGAGATATCAGCAAACACTAACTAATGACAACAGTGTAGAAGTGTCACAGATATCTATGGCAGCCTTTAGCAGACAGTTCCAAGAATGACCCTAATACTAACAGACTAAGGTTCGGTTTCTCCATCCCCAATCAAATTAAATTTGATCTCTGATTTACTGATCTCCGATTAACCTAATGTTCAGAATTGATCGTCAATCAACTGTGTTTCGTTTTTCCATGCATTTTCGATCTCCAATTACGTGATTGGCAATTAGTTGATCGGCCGTCAACTGAGCCTACTTTATGCCAATCTGATTGACTGACAGTGACCTCAATTTGCGGTGTTGTGCTAAATTACCCAGCATGCACTGCAAGTGGACGCCGTAGCCAGTAAACGTCATCACAGCAACGATATCAACGATATTGTCCATATCATCTGCTGTCAAAAATACGTTCTATCGCAAATCAATATGGGAGCATCTATCCATTTTATTCCTTCACAAAACACCATGCACAGTATAAATGGGTCAGTAGTGACTGATTGCCATGCCTTGAACTTCATTTCTACGCGTGAATTGCCGTTCTGACTGGCGACATGAAGCGATGTTTCTGGTGCGAATAAGCAACGAAGTGCAGATCGCCACGTTTAATCGTCAATTATCTGACTGGATCCGCCAATATTCGGCCATCAACTTGATGGGAGATTTGATGGATGATTACCCACTAATTGGCGATGGAAAAATGGTTATTGAGATGATCTCAGATAAAGTCCCAAAGTTGATCGGAGATCAATTTGATCGGCCATCAAATTGTCATGGAAAAATGGGACCTTAGTACTAGAGCTGCTGTTACTGTTGCTACTATTAATTTCGGTTTTCACTTAACTGGCTCACTTTTCCACAGTTATCCAAGTTGCAGCTAGAACCAAAAAAAAACTTTTTTGGAAGATGGGATCGATGCAACATGTTTCCCACATGTGCGTTGTTTTACTAATTATCTACACTGTTGAATGTGTGCTTGATAAAGCATCAATTCTAACTCACGGCAAGACTGCATCTGGTCGGAGAAGGAATCTCCAGTGGTAGACAGACAAACGAATCGAAGACGACAGACTTCTTGTCACACTTTTGACACATGACTGTAGACTTGAGCTGACCCTGCAATGACAAAGCACCTGCCTGCAAATACTACCAACTCACACATCATCAGCTAAAGTTCTAAAAATCCAACATTTGAAGACGTACACTGGAATTCCGTGACAAACCATAACGGATGGGAGTCTGGTGCCTTAACTTAAACTAGAAATTTGGGGCAAAGCCCAACCTGAGTCCGCCTGGCACCATAAGTCCAATTGGGGGAGGGGAATTCAGGGTGCTGAAATTCCCCTGGTAGCAAAGTCACATGGCTCGAAGTCAAATGCATTAGCATATGCAGAAATGTGCACTGTCGACTTAGGGTATGTTGAAAAGAGACAATGGAACTTTTTTGTTAGTGGACCAAAGTTTACCTATTTTTTTCTGGCCAACAGGGGAGGGGTAGCAGTTGATCACTTGCTATTCCAATCCTTGATATCTCGATCTGTTGCAGAGATATGGGCGTTCAAACTCTAAAAATGTTCAAAATCGCGTGCACTGTTGACTTTGGGTGGGTCGAAATGAGACAACATAACTTTTTTATTTATGGACAAAATTTCACCTATTTTTTGTTTAACAGGGGAGGGACTGCAGTTGATCACTTGCTGTTCAAATCTTTGACAGCTCACTTCATTTCAGAGATATTTGTGGTCAATGTCAAAAGATGTCGTAAAATGCACTAAATTTTAGACGTTTTTGCCCTCCCAAATTTTAAGAGAGTGGTGGCCCCCAAAAGTTTTACCCAGGTTATCACCCCCACCTAGCAGTACATCACCTGGCAAAGTTTAGTTAGACTACGCCCCCTAGCTCCAAAGATCTTGAGGCTCAAACGCTACATTTAAAACCAATTCCTCACCCCACTTTGACAAAAAATTGTAAGGAAAAACCCCCATCCCTGGTGGGGTGTGCGCTGGCAAGACTTGGTATTCACTAGCGTGTGTAAAAATTTGGGGGTGCAGCACCCCATGGGGAACGAAATATGGTCTTCTGAAAGAGTTGACTTAGGTAGGTATGCTTTCGTATCAAGATCCCCATAATTAGTGGACTAGTGGAAGTGGAATCCACTAGTGGGTTAGTAAAAGTTCACCGGACTTTTTTCACCGAATGCAGGAGAAATTGCAGTCGATCATGTATTTGCGCTATTTTGAATATCTTCATCCATTCAGGAGATATTCACCTTCAAATTTTAAAGACGTCCGAAACTGAGCCAAATTTTGCATGTTTTTGGCTCCTAAAATTTTTTTTGGGGAGGGAAGCCCCACCGAAATTTTGGACTGGGATTATAAAATCAAACACACTTCTGAGCACCATGCAAAATTTTGCAGCGAATGGCTGACGGAAATTATTGCCAGCAAAATATAAGTCCACTCCGAAAGCTGTCGCTTCCGGGCAGACTAATTAAATTACCTTTAGAGCAAACAGGCTGTTACATCTGCCCAGGGATGAGGCTGTATCAGTTCCTGAATGTAACCAAAGGTTACTGTAAATGGCAATAAAGCTGTAAATGGCTGTGAAGCCAAAACTGGCATAGGCAGTTTGGTGCATTAAAAGGTAAAGTGGGCCATGCCCCATCCAGAGTGTAGGTGGAGTGCGTGTCTCCCAGTCGTGGCGATTAAGCCTGTAGGTGGACAGAACAATGACTAACACTGTGATGCATAGCCAGTGCAATGCCCGACCTATTATTGATCTACGAGTACTGTACTCGTTGGTGTGATCATGTCACATCGCTGCTGTGGAGCTTCACTGGCTACAAGTACCAGAGAAGACTGAGTTCAAGCTCTGCAGCCAACTATTCACCAGTAAACAAATGCAAGTTATAGCTAGGGGTTCAACCCCCCAAATCTCCCCTAGCCTGGAAGTTAAAAATCCCCATCTGATGCAACATGTCACTGGACCCCACAAGCGTAGCTTCCAAATGGCACGCAAATCCATCGAAAGGTTTAAGAAGGGTGCATGAGTGTGATAGTCATCAGATAAATAACAGACCATGCTACCATGACTGGACATCATAAGTGGACGCACAAATAACAGAGTCAAGTGACTAACGCGAAACAGGTCGACGATAATCGAGTCTTCAGAAAGGCGCAACTGTTTCCAGACCGAGTCAGCGGCGACCTCATCTTCCACTCCGTCATTGTTTTGCACTGGCAATGACGGCTTGCGTCTTACCTGCACACAACCAAGCAATCTATCAAGAAGATAAAGCTGCAAAAGAGTTACAAAGGGTTAAAGGTTGTCTATAGCTTTCGATGGTAGCCCATCGCAAAGCTACGGAACGTTACCTGCCATATGGGATCACAGGTTCACTGACCTGTCAACCCGACACAGATGAATAATTGAACATGCTCTGCCATAATTGCAGCCAAGCAGACGGATACTCGATTTATGTATGTTAAAGGGATAGAAAACAAAACTGACCTTGGAGATTAATTCTGCAGTGAGATGGTTTACCTGTCCACCCAAGTAGTAATTACTTGATAGCGACCTCACCGGAAGCTCAACTCACAATCTCTTGATGATAAGAACCAACATACAGGGTGGGCCATAAAAAAAGGCACTTTACTTTTGTTTATATCTTCGTCAATTATTGACCGATTTTCAAAATTCTTTCACTGGCACACTCTGCGGACAAATTGCAATAACGTGATTATTACATATCCCACCACACCGTAAATGCATCTCTACACTACCTTGTGAAATGTCAATAAAATATGCATATACAACAATAACAACAAACAAGCATTTTGATAAAAGTGAAAAAAAACACTTCAGACCAACATTACAGTGAATGGTCTGTATGACACTAAACTGTGTGGATCTAACTCAATCTAGTGTCATATGGCTTTTTTCATTTACCTAAATTTTTGTTATTATTGTTAGTTTTTGATTACATTTATATTTCACAAGGTGGAGAAACATTTACTGTGTGGTGGAATACATAATAATCACATTATTGTAAAATGTCTGCAGAGTTTGCCAGTCAAAGAATTCAAAAAATCAGTCAATAATTGGCGAAGATATAGACAAAAGTAAAATGCCACGTTTTTATGGCCCACAGTGTGTTACCATTACGCCACCAAGCTGCAGCTTCACAGTAACAAATAAAATATTCTGAAAGTAAAAAACTTGTTCGGCTGCTTCCAGCTGGGCAAGCTGCAGCGAATAACACGAACTAAAATAAAAACCATATCAATGGAGCCTAACTTGGAAAACTTCATTCCTAACATTTTCCCCAAAAAATTGACTACTACTTGTTTCTCAATTTTTGCACTCATCTCCAGCAACTTTTCTGCAAGTTCACATAAGAATGCTGGAGTACAAAATTCACAAAAAAACATTGCTTAACTTTTGTCATTTTGTGGCATGCTGCAAGTATTTTACTCACAGTCAATTTCTTAAGCCCACTATGAAACGAGGTTGAGACACACGGGCAGATACATGTACCCCCCAAAATATGCCAAGTTTTTTGGGTAAACCCAACTTGAAAAACCACCCAAAACCACCTCAAAGGTAATCCAATTTAAGCTTCTTGTTTGACTAACAATGAAATATTTTATTATGGCTAAGTTTGTAAAACAACTTAAAATTGCAAATATATCGGTCCATTTTATGCTATGGAAATAAAATAGAAACTTATATGAATGAACCAAATGAAAACGCATAGAAATCCCAAAACCCATAGAGTTTTAACCCCGAAAACCAAAAAACTGAAACGACAAAAAGCCCAATAAACTCATTGAATTGAACTTTATTTTTAAAACAGCTTTTTGCAACCCCGCTATGAA
>Ga0209671_1001958_pt1 | contig 18234 bp, 8 predicted proteins | sample WorMetHERISLAND2_2_FD_187401 | JGI IMG/M metagenome (GOLD analysis project Ga0209671, IMG submission 187401) | Marine gutless worms symbiont microbial communities from Max Planck institute for Marine Microbiology, Germany - Olavius geniculatus... | ecosystem: Host-associated > Annelida >...
ACCGAGAATGGTCAGATGACATTGAGCAGTGGTGTGGGACAACCCTGCAGGAGTTAAGCCACGCTGCCCTAGATAGGCAGCGGTGGGCAGCGATAGTAAGAAGGGCGTCAGACACCAACGGGCATTAAGCCCACGGTTGTCGATGATGATGATGACATACTGGGGATGGAATATGCAAGTATGAAAAATGCAAGTATAAATTTACAGGGGTGGAAAACGTAGGTACGGAAAGGGAAAGAGCGATCTTGCTGATTTCCGATATACATACACAGACTACTCAAAATGCAGCTGAGTGTTGCATTTGCAGACATGGAATGTTCTATGTACAAACGCAGATGACTAGAATTACTGATACTTCCAACAGACGCTAATAGTGTTGCGCAAATAACAGGAACGCGTTTCAAAATGTGCAGTGTGGACACGCAACTTTTTGTCAGCAACTGACTCTCGCTGTGCTGTGTCGCAGTGCAATATCTTCTACAGTCCGGTTTTACAATTAGACAAAAAAACAATTGCAGATTTTGTTCAGCTCTTTTAATCTTGCTTGACAAGCAATGATAGTATTATTGTAATTTGTACTAAAGATATTTAAAGGTAAGCCAATGTACTCATGATATTATGTTTCCCATACGTGCATTTTAAACTCTTGCAAATTTGTACTTACTTTTTCTGTACTTGCATTTACATCAGTGCAAAATGTCTTGTTTTGTACTCACATTTTTGCATAATTAATTTTTTTAATAAAAACAACAGAACACTACACCAAAACAAACACACAACCCAACTAAAAACTTGCGAACTCTTGACAGATATATCATGTAGTTGTAAACTCAACTAAGTACGTTGTACAATAAACATTTGTAGTGTACCAAAAGTCAACTCAGCTGCTTTACTATGCGGCACTTGACAGATCTTACACTGTCAATAACTTATAGAACATGGGCTGGTAAGTGATCCACGATTTAAAACTGAAAAATAAAAACTTAAAAAAAAACAAAAAATGCAAAATCAGATGAGCTTTAAAAAAAGAATGGAAAACACTGTGAAACAGGTTGGTGGCATATTTGCCATTAAAGGATAAAAACAAAACAAAGACACATAATGCAACCGACTCAGATGGAACAGGAACACAGAACATGAAACACCCACAGTTGATATGCCACAGTGACACAAAGTGTGTAGTTGTGGGCTCATCGCACACAGACTTGCGAACTCTCGACAGGCAGGCACACCCTGTAGTTGCAAACTCTCTGCTACTTTATGTCGACGTCCGGCGATCATCTAGCCAGTGACGCCAAATATGTAGTTGTGGGCTTATCGCACACAGACTTGTGAACTCTTGACTAGCCCTAGATGCAGCAAGTGTAGTTATAATATATGGAATGCCTGCAGTTACTTATTTACTGTTGAAGTTAACACAGTGTCTCCGATAGAGATGCATTCAGGTTGTGTGCATCCCTATCAGTCAGAGCCACTGCATGCAAGATAAATTATGTGCATAAGTAACTTACAAGATCTGGAATAATGATGGAATCACTGCTACTATCATCTGCACACACAACAGTTACCGTACGTGCCATAAATATCATTAAATGCATACACAGCTAATGTTAGCAGAAAACTCAGCAATCACTTAGAGAACAGGGCATCATCATTCATCTCATCATAGTGCTACTCTCGGGCATTTGGTTTTTCAAGTATGTTTATTTTATACGCCAGGTGTAGGACTTTCTGCCATAATGCACGGCAACTGACGGATGTCCATAAGAATTGCACCCACAGCATTTTGATGCGTTCGTCCTAAGGGACCACTAAGATTATCTTATAAAACGTATAGCAACACAAATAAAAGTCGATGCTAAATATTTCTGTCGAAAACTTGTAAGATAACCAGCACCGAAAACAGATTTTAGCATAAAATGACGCCTCAATATCATTAGGTTAAGCATTATAGGGTCACTAAAAAGCAGACAAGGTGTTGCATCACATTGCCTTTAACTCTGAAGGTGGCGACAGAAATTACTTTGTAGTTGTACTTACCATAAATCGCCCACGTGTGAAAGTAGTGTCTCTGGGCTAAATTTATGCCACTAATAGTAAAGCTCTATCTTCTTTCAAATTTCCTTGGTGAGATCCAAAAGACGTATTATTTATGCAGTGGAGTGTGGTACGACCGCTAAAGATCATCGAAGGTCGTTGAGTCTAGTGACAACTAAATGGGTATATGCAACTCCCTATTAGTGACTAACAGTAACCTTGGCTTTATCTTGCACCTTTTCTGAGATATGGCGAGTTAGGCATATTGGTTGAAAATCGCAAACTTTCTTTACTCCTCTCTTGCCCTCGGTCGAAGTGACCCTTGCGGAATTTCTGGCAAAGTTTTACGGATACAGAAACTGAAGTCTGGGACAGCCCACAGTGAAAATTTGGTGATCCTTGCTTATCTCGTTTTGATACAATCACAAAGTGTGATAAACAGACAGACAGACAGACAGACACCTTTGCCATGACCAAGACAGGGCATCTGCATAGATTTGTGCAGTGGAGTGCACAAAAATGAGTTTATATACAGAACTAGAAATACATTATGTAAAACAAAGTATCTGCTTTTTTATTGCGCTATACCTGATGCAAACCAAATTATAGTTTATTTTATCTTAAATTCTCCTATTTTTGCCATGGCAACCAAGATTGGTTGTGATAGCATTTTACTGACATCGTTTAATAGCTCGACCCCAAAAAACGTTGTTAGATACCATTATTTCGCATACGTCTCTTGCACAAAGCGACTTATAGATATTTTTGTACCAAATTCAGTTGTCATGGCAAAAAAGGTTTTCCGGGGGTAAATTCAAATGACACCGTCGAATTGCCCGACCCCTAAGACCATATAATGGAACCACAAATCGTGACTCTATTTTGCATACAATGAGAGTTATAACAGTTTAATTTTTTTCAACATTTTCCCATAGACACCATTGCATTTCCATTGACAATGCAGTAATTATTATTTTTGGAAGTAGGAGAACTAATTGAGGGGTAAAATTTTTTTTCGGTATTGTGCTTATCATCGTCATCTTGCCGTGCCCGATGTACGAGCGTAGGCGGCTTCATGAACTAAGCACCAGTAACCTTTTCTGTTCTCCGCCTGTCTTAACATTTCGACCAGGCTTTTCTCGCCCCATTGAACGATATCATTGATCCACTGTTTTTTCTGACCACTTTGCCGACGTTTTCCGGGCATGATGCCCAGCATGATGTCTTTTTCTAAACCCTCGTGTCTCGTTGTATGACCGAAGTATTTTAATTTGCGTGATTTCACTTGCCCCAACAGGCCCCTCTTGGCCTACCCTTCGTAAAACCTCGTTCGTCACATGTTCAACATAAGAGATGCGCATAGCACGCCTGTAGCATTTCATCTCAAACGCCTCTACATTCTCGCATAATTCCTTGTTCAATGTCCATGCCTCTGAGCCGTAAGTGACGATAGGCCAGACCAGCGCTTTGATGAGTCAAGCGTTTAGTTTATTATTCACTGTACGTGACTTCCAAATTGGAACTAACTCGCTCAGTTTTTGTCTCGTGCTTATAGCAGCCCCTAAAACGCCTTCTCACCATGGTATTAGAATTTTCCCATCAAAAATGCATTATGTGGGTAAAAAATGGGGGCAAAAGGAGGAGTCATCAGATTTTCAGCCGAAACAAACTCAATCTTACTTTTTGGGCCCCGAATCACTGTGCAAAATTTGATCAAAGTCGAATACAAACTGCGGCCGTAGAAGCACGGACGGACAGACAGACAGACAGACAGACAGACAGACACAGGTGATTTTATAATCTGTCCCTTGCTATGGTATAGCATTGGGACAGATAATGAAAACATAAGCGTATCTGATAGTGGAAAAAAGTGACTGCCTGCCTTCAGTATAAGCTAGTGGTAAATTAATGACATGAAAATTGGCAAATCTCTACAGTGTCCATTCGAAATGTTGTAATTTGCCATAGTCAATTTTTGCTGGCTTTATTCGCCAAGTGAGTGTGGTTTGTGACCACAGTACATACATAGTCTCCTGAAATAGGCAGGCACGCTAAGTTATATGCCATTGTTATCAACAAATGGCACATCATATTATGCTACTTAATCCGCCTCTATCAACAGCAAGAGAGTTAAAAATTTCTAAAATATCAGTGTCAGTATCTGCCAACTAACAGATATGTTAGTGGATTTGAACAAAAATAAATAAAATCTAACCATACAACAGTAGACGACTATGTACACTGTACAGTGACTATTTTGAGTTGCATTTTAATTACTCCAGCTTTTTTTAAATTTTCGTGGCAAGCTCCAAAAGACGCATGACTGGCATAGCAAAGTGTGTAATGGCCATTCAAAATCATTTGAGGTCGGTGATTTTCGTGTCGTCTAAAGGGGCTTATGCGACTTTTTATTGGTGACCAATAGCAATCTTACCATTTCTGAATAAGGCAACTTATATCGACCAAAAAATGCTAATTTTTTATACCCAAGTCTGTTCACCCCCAAATTTGAGAATGTTTGCCTTGTACTAAATCACTGAAATTTTGCAGCTGAGACACTGCACTAATTAATTGTGTAATAAAATTTTAGGTGGACCAAAGTTTGTATGTGATCATAATCCATTAATGTTACACCAGAAAGATGAACAGAGAGACAAACGGACAGACGAACATCATACTCTGGCAATAAAGGGTAAAAGGTAAAGTTCAGAATATAGCTCTTAAGGAGCGAACCCCTCACAGAGCTACGGAGCGTCACTTGTCATATGGGATTACACAGTGTTACCTAAATACCATTCGTGGGGCGGTAAAAACGATAATAACAACATTATGACTCAATTCCGTAACTAGTTGACTACTGTCAAAATATTTAATAGTAATAAGTAACAAAAATTTCAAAATTTTCAAGAAAACACATTAAGGCACAACACCTACATCACTGCTGCCAACAAAGACATGTCATGGTGCTTACTTTTAACTACCGACTATTTTTGACTATTATACTATGTGATTACCTAATCCTATTTGTATATTGGTGCAATGTGATAATGATAACGGCTGGACAAGAGTCTGCAGCGTTTCATACTGGTAATTTAAGACACAGTCTAGATGCGGGCTGAATGGATGCATTTACTCTCTGTTACACTGACTAACATTTATAAAGTACACTGTATGACACAGAAGCGATATAAATGACAAGTCTGATTAACAATGAGAAGTGCACTTAACAAAAGTGCATCCTGGTGCACAACATGATGCTAGTACTTATTTAAGTTATGTTCTGTTGTGTTAAATTCACATACCAACTGAGCTGCTAGGAACTTTTTCATCAGATGGCAAATATTCAGAAACGTCATTTTTATCTGACTGGCAGTCAATAGTCTAAAATTATACAAGTAACAAAATTACAATTCATGTTATCTTGGGGGCATTAAAAATACAGGATCTGACACTACCCATCCTGCACCTCAGATGCAATGGGTTTTCCCATTGACCTCGCATGCAATATTAATTCACTTACTTGTTTACTCATTGGAGGAAATGACAATGATGAACCAAAAAGCAACAAAAATGCAGAACCTGGTAAGGCAGGACCTCACATTAACGTAACAAGCAATGTAGGACCTGACAATGACAGACCGAGACCAATGACAGAGTGTCATATCATACCTCATCCTTCCTCATCCTGTTATGTTGGCCAGTTAGTGAACTAATGCTCAGCTTTGCTGTGTCAAGGACGTAGGCCCACTGCAGAATTTGAAACAGTGGAGATGACAGGGGGCCTGGGGAATGAAGTAATTACAACCACAATGCAAGCTACACAGTGCCTCTTCTTTCAGTTTAAACAAACACAGTATTTCAAGTGTATTTATATTAAATTTAAATGCTCATAGGGCAAGTAGGCAACTATAGCATGTCAGATTTTTACAAGTGGTCAGTAAACGTGGGGCCACTAAGGGCGACTAAAATTGTCGACACATTCTAAACTTTAAAAAATGCATCTGGTGTATATAGCAATATGATATTTTTTACATTTCAAACATAACAAATGTACAGTGTACCACCAGCGTGACAGAAAAACTGTTAGTACAAATAAGTGCCATTACTAGCAGAAATTAAGCCTTAATACACGCCAGTAGTACTAGGAACTTTTTTTGCACTGGTAGAATACATCAATAAATAAACCAGACAAATACTACGCACTCTATGTCTTTACATTGTGTTACAGATATAGGATAATGTAATCAATGACATCTTATGTACATAGAACAAAGCAAAGTTAACACTTGTACACATGAGTCAGTAGGCATGTGCTTATAACGTCATTTAGCCATCTCAATCTTTCAAGACCAAAACCAAGACTTAATAATTTTACAATAAAACACTGAGCTTTTAGACCAAAACTAGGGTAAGAATAACTGATACAATGCAACAAAATTTGTTAAACATCTAAGCTGGTAAATGGTCAATTTCAGCAAAAACAATACAGGACCAATCACAAATCATAGTGCCAAAACTTGGGTTTTTGGACTTTATAGCCCTGGGACTAATGTAGTCATTTAACTTCTTGTGTTTTGCAGTACTAAGTGAAATTTGAGCTAATGCTGACGAGACACACAAAAGCCTATAGCAGTTCCGGTTCAGTAGTTAAGCTGAAAATTGGGGTGTTCACGCTAAGTTAATATACAAATACCAAATTCTCTATCTTGATCGCATAACGATAGTTCTATGGCGCCATCTTGTAAATGATATAGATCTGTGTCGCAGCCTGAAATCGCCAAAAAAATCCATAAAACCTTTTATTTTGGCGTTCAAGGTCATTAAATTTGGCGCCAATCAAGAGCCAGTGTACGACTTTCTATTAGTGATTAATAGTAACCTAGGCCCTATATCGCACCGTTACAAAAATACAGCAACTTATTGGCCAAAAATTACAAATTTTGTCCATCCTCCTCTCATTTAACGCCCTTGTTCGGGACGATACCCTTCGAATTTATGGGAAAGCTTTACGTTTTCTAAAACTAGAGTTTTTCGGGCAGCCGACGGTAAAAATTTGGTGATCCTAGCTTGCACCGTTTTTGACTGATCTACCCGTGTGACAGACAGACAAACGGACAGAATTGCGATGGCTAAGATGCGCTGAAAGCAGTAGCTGCTTTCGCACATAATTAATGTGACCCATGTTATTGTGCAAACAAAAATTTACGTATTAAATAATTAGTAATTAATTATTAAGTAACTAATACTTACTGCATCAGAAACATTAGTCTCCTGTTCAGCTGGCATTTTGTTTGCCATTAATTCCTGTTCAGTGCTGCATAATTCATGACCTACTGCTACCACATTTTGACTTGCTTTTAATGACATCTGATACAGCGTGGATGTCTGCCCAGTGACACTGACACCAAAATCCATTATGACTACATTTTGGCTTGTCTCAGTTTGTAGAAGCACACATTCATTTTCCTTCAAAGTAACATAAACAGCATTATGATGATGCGGTTCTTCTCTCAATTTGCTAGTGAAATATTTAACACCATGGTCACCACCTTCACTGACGTTGACATCCATGTTTTCTGTCATTTTAGTGATGGTTTTTTTCTCAATTTCAAGTGGCATTTTGTTCGCCATGAATTTTACACAAAATTGTGTAATTGTGTAAATTTTTTAGTGATGCTTAATTCGTGATCCACCACAACCACATTTTGCCTTGCTGCCAGTGGCATCTGATATACCGGTAGTGTGGATGTCTGTCCAGTGATACTGACACCAAAATCCATTATGACTACATTTTTGCTGGTCTCAGGCTGCAGCAGCACATTAGTCTCTTTCAAACTGAAACTATCATCACTATGCTGACATGGTTTCTCTAGCGACTGGGTACTGGTAATGGAATATTCGACATTAAATTTACTAGCACTGGCTTCGAGGTTCTCCGTTTCAATGTTCTTCACATAGGCACTGACATTTGCACTTTGAGAGAAATTATCCGTTTTATGGCTAGTGACATGCTCAACGTCATCCTGACTAATCTCCGTTTTTGTGTTATCTGTTATACCAGTGACAGTAGTATCTTCTATCACTTTAGCCTGCACTGTCAAGTTCTGCCCAGTTCCACTGTTGGTGGCAAGAGTTGAAGACGTCTTGTCGGCAAGATGGGCACCCTCAGCACGAATATGAGCAAAGAAGTCTGAGTAGCTTCTAAGTGTCTGCTGTCGGTAAGGACAATGGTAGCAAGGTGGCGATGCAGATGAAACTGACGTTGTAGCATCATGAATAACTACTTCATTATCATGATTCTCATCATCATGTGACGATGCACTTGATACTGTGGTAATCGGATTTACCAAGATGCTGTTCCCAGGCGACAGCTTCCGATGTCTAACACAAAGCCCAAATCAGTTATATTTTTAGTACTGCTGTTAATAAATAATTTTTATTAGTCATCTATTTTTTTATAGCTAACCAAATGCTAAAAACACAGCCTAAAAATTTAAGGTCTCTCCAGGTCAGTAAACAAGTGAACAAAAACAACACAACAAATAACTTGATCTGCAACAAGTAGGGCTCAGTGCCTCCATCTGCTAAACAACTGCTGCGACCATAGACCTCTTAAAATAAGAACTAACGGCAGCCACTGTCGGGTCCGCGAACCTAAGTTTATCGGCATTTTTACTATAACTTTGTCAAAAGTGGTCCGTCTGCAACAAAATTTTGAACACACGTTAACACATACAACGTAAGCAAATGTTGCAATCTGGTTACGGTATGATGCTAAAAGCATTGGTTTGGCCGATAACAATTTACGAGAGTGAAGGCTGGACCCTTCGCAGCAAAGAAGAAAAATATATCAAAGATTTTAAAATGTGGTGCTATCGAAGGCTATTAAAGATTTCATGAACGTAAATTCTGTGCGAATTAAAAGTTGATAGAGAACTTTTTGGCCGTGTAAAGTCATTGAAATTGGCATTTTATGGCCGTACTACATGGAAATACGGAAGTCTGGAAAAGCAAATGGTTCAAGGATGTGTACGAGGTTACAGAAATCGTGGTCGACAGCGCCGACGTTGGGGAGATGACATCAAGGAATGGACTGCGATGAAGATCAATGAAGTGGCTGCAGCAGCGGAAGATCGTGATTGTTGAAGAAGGATACTATGCGCCGCCAACCCTTCTTATGGTGGAAGCCTGGAAGGCACTGAACGACAATGACAACAATTTCTATTTACTTAAACATTGTTTTCAGGACAGTGTTACTACACCGTGTCCCAAAATTAGCGGCACCCCTGTTTCAAACATGCCTAATTCAGTTTGTAGTTCATGGATTTTAACGAAATATCGTACACTGCACTATCTTAACATTACTAACTGTCGTACCCATTATGACATACGCATCTTACCGTGTGTGCTCAGTATAACGACATTGTGACGTCAGAGTTTGTTCACATTCAGATACGTTCAGTGCATTGTTATTGACAAAGGGAGTTAGCAGCAGTGTACCCACTCTAGACTAAGAGCTTGCGTCGAGGCCAAAAGTAGTAAGCTCAAACTTTAAAGACAAGTTCAGAATGATTGTCTCAACGACTGATTGAAATTTTGTAAAAAAATGTCAGGTATTAACAATTTTACATAACTTTCTGTAGGAATGCCGCTAATTTTGGGACACGGTGTACGTGTCATAAGGCCTATGTTCAGATAATTGCAGGTTAATGATGTCCATGCGTCGCACAGTTATATGAAAATACGAGTTTTAACTATTCTGACCATTGACCACTGGACTTGCCGTGGGCAGTTTACTGTAGGTGGTCAACGATTACTATGCATTTATTTTCTAGGGTTATGGAGATACTAGTATAAAGCCTCAATGCAGCAGTAGGCCCATGTTTTTAGCTAAAATGTTCACTGCGTATGCGCCGTGTCATGTGACCTGTAAGTAAAAGATCAGAAATGACCACCACATATTTGGAATATCTACGATGACGATTAAGAGTGTTTTTTACGTGAAATTTTTATACAGAGAGTTTTTGCCAAAAACTGTACAAATGTAGTTTTTAATCCAGTTTTCCACTTTGGGGTATTTTACAAAACGTAAATATTAATTAAATTCAAATTTTTAAAACATCAAAAGGCAGACTTGTGTGAAACCGCATTGTTTGAATCATCGTGCGTAAAAATCCTCCGATAAGTCTGACATGTGAGTTGTCTATTTCACTTATATGCCCTGAAGTCTCGCTCCTCGTGTACGGATTTGCACGAAATTTTGCACTGTCACCATTTCCGACAAAGCGAGAGATAGTTTATTCTCCAAAACAGACAAATATGCAGTAACTGGACTATAATAGATAACAAACACAGCAAGTCATTCTTGCGATTAAAAGCGCTTCTGATCAAATGTTTTGTTCTTTATTGCATTTTTGTCACTCAACAAAATAAAAAATGTAAACAGCACCAATCAGCAACAGTTTTAAGTAGCCATGACTTGAGTAACAGTTTGCTTCAGTCAGTTCCTTAGCGGCATTTCTTTAAGCACTTTAAATTAAAACAGACATAAAAATGTTATTAGAATCACTTACCAGTTTGTGCTATTTGGTGTACTGAATAATAAATGTTTTCATTTATATTCACAATTTTGTTTACTTGACACACTATGGCTTCCGCTGGGACAGCTCAAACTACGCTCCTTAGACCATAGATGTAAAAACGTTTTTAATGTTTTCTTTATAAAAGTATAAAAAAATGTTTATTTTTTAAAACATTTTTTTAATGTTTTTTTTTTATTTTTGGTTATGTTTTCTATTTTTTAAATGTTTTTTGGGCTTTTTAATGTTATGTTTTTTTTTTGTTTCCGTTAAATTGTTAAAATAAATTGCTACAGATGTGTTAAAAACTGTTAACATAACTAGTATATTTGGCATTTGTTCTGACATTTTTTGTTTAGTTTATAATTGAGTATGTACCATAATCAGTTACACAACATAAAAAATGCCCAAAGTAAAAAGTAGCGATTGGAAACATCGGCAATATAATGTTTTTATATGAAAGTATAAAAACATGTTTTTATGTCTTTTATTTGAAAATAAATGTTTTTAACATTTATGCTCCAGACCACCTAGTCGACTGAGCCCAATTTTCAACCCCCTCAACGCGTATAGCATCTCTTTTTCGGCACCTACCGCGCTTTGCCTCGAGTTGGTGGAACTTGCTTCAACGACTTAGGGAAAATAAACGCCCCTGCGCTCTTGCAGGGTGCAATTTTTGAAGATTTATATTTAACAAGGTAGCGTAGTGATGCCTTTAGAATGTGGCGGTATCTTAAACGTCATTTTTATTACAAATTGTTTGCAGAGTGTGAGAGTAATTTATAAAAATTAGTCAATATTTGGCAAACATATGAATAAAAGTTTGGTGGCACGTGTTTTTGTGGACCACGGTGTAGTAACACTGAGCAGAAAATGATAACGTTTACACTAAACCAGAAAAAGAAATCGTACAGTAACCAAATTTGCAACATTTGTTTATGTTGTTTGTGACATCATGTGTACAAAATTTTGGAACAAATAAACCACTTGTGACAAAATTACAAAAAAAAACTAAAAATACCAACGGACCCAAGTTCATGGCTGCTGTCAGTCCTTATTTTAAGAGGTCTATGGGTGCGACTAAAATTTTTCTGGTTTTTAATGTTGCCCTTTTAGTGAATTTGGCGTTTGAATTATGTGACCTTAAAGACATCATCTTCCTCTTACCATGATTTTCTTCCAGCAAAAATACGGTGATAATCCAGTCGTTTTAGAGATAGATGGATTTGAATAAGTGTTGGATCATGATGGAACCTTAACCTTGACCCCATGACCTACTATTCGTGGCCAGTGCATTGACAGGTAGCCAAAGTCAACTTAGCCTTTCATCCCTCCGTGGTAGGTAAATCGAGTACCAGTTTACTGGATGGGGTGTGGCAGGGTGATCCCATAAGGCAAGTGACGTCCGTAACGCTACAGTGAGATGGCGAGAGTCCCATTAACAGCTATACACTGTTTTACCCTTTTTAATCTTACATAGAAAAAAAACTGTGTAAAGTATGAAGTCCTTTATTTAGTTCATGAGTTTATAAGAAAACATACCCATGTAACAAACAGATAGGCAGACAACCCCCAAAAATAATGCCTCAGACCATTCTCAGATAGGTGCAGACATAACTAAAAATGTGATGCTACCTGACTCATCCGGCGTTGAATCTGGCAAACAATATTTACCTGGTCTGTAGCCATCATGTTCAACAATTTCCAGATCACTCGCTTTTGAAACTGGTCAAACATGATCAACAATGTCGGTATGTAAAAGTCATAAACCATACAAAAGTCAACATACTAGAAGGAAAACCAAAAAAAAGGTCACAGTTAATATACAATATCACTTAGACTATGAACAGAATGTGTATAGTTGTGGACTCATCGCACACAGACTTGCGAACTCTCGACAGGCAAGCACACCCTGTAGTTGTGAAGTATAAAATATAAATGACACTGTTAAATTGGCCGACCCCGAAAACCATACCCTAGAACCAAAAATTACGACTTTATCTTGTACATAGCCGGAGTTATGACAGTTTAAAGCATTGTCTAATTTGTCCCATATGCGCCATTGTATTTTTTCATATTTTTGTGAAAAATAGGTAAAAATGTTGAATTTAAATTTTTGTAATTTCCAATAGGCACTTTCTTGCACAAAACCGCGTCATATGAGCCATTGTGTGTTAAGATCAGTTCGGACGTTTTTTTCTGTAGAGGACGTCAAGAAAAAAGGGAAGGAAAGGAAAGGCACAAAAAGTCACGCAAGCGTTACATTTCACCTATTCGTGGGGAAGCCACCCGTAAACGGATTTTCACCAAATTTTGCGCATTTAAAGATATGCTAGACGTAATTATCTGCGCAAATTTTGGTGTGAAAAAATTAAGGGGTTTGGGGAATACAAGGGGTCAAATTTGAGTTTCCCATTGAAATGGCTGGTCACCCTTACAACAGTGCTGCGCTACCGTGCAGCCTGTGATAAATCTACACACAGACACCTTTGCCATAGCTAAAACAGCATAGCAACCTATGCTGATAATTAGTAAAAAAGACCATAACCAATAAATCAAAACATCACAAAAATGATTAGTCAAACACAACCACCAATGAATCAAAACATCAGAAACATGACTTTCAAGTTTGCAGATAATAACGGAGTAATCTGTATGCTTACCATGCATAATTAATAAAAACAGATTACTAGATTATTATTCAAAGCTGTATGCAAATGATGCAGAATACAAACAAAAATCATATTTGGTTGACTTGCCTTTAAGTAAATGGTGCTAACTTTATAAAAATGTGTATCCCCCAATATTGTCATGGGCTGTGCCCATCTGCCTACAAAGTGGACATCTATGCTGAAATGTTGTTTTAATGACTTTTCCCAGTGTTTGTTACACTTTGATGATTACAGCATAGCAAAAATACTCTAAAAGTACCAAATGCACAAACTTATTTAGACAGGGTGGCCACAAAGTAAGTGAATAAAATTTCCTGCGTTTTTCAGGTTTTTTCAAAGCCATAAACTAAACTTACTTTTTCACAGGTAATTGCAGCAAAAAGTGAGCGCAATAATGGTAATCTGCAAGAGAACAGTAAGCTCCCTCAGCAGGGTCTGGAGCATATTTTAGAGCATTTTTGTGCTGTTTCTTTTTTTTAAATTTTTCAGTATATTGCACAAAATTCACAGAGTTTTCGAGGAGTATTCCAGGTTCAAAGAATTCCCTGAATATTCCAGGTTTTCCACGTTTGTGCTCATCCTAATTCAGATCTGCATTGAAAGTCATTTTTTCCATTTTAACATGTTAAAAATCATTATCAAACTAGAAATTTAAGGCAAAGCCCAACGTAAGTCCGCCCGGCGCCCTAAGTCTGATTGGGGTAAAAATTTAGAGGGGTGAAATTCCCCCGGTAGCAAAGTTACGTGGCCCGCACACAAATGCATTAGCATACGCAAAACGCGCACTATTGACGTAGGGTGGGTAAACATTAACCGCGTAATCTCTGGTGTTAATGGACCAAAATTTACCAAATTTTTTTATTTAACGCAGTATTGATTTTACTTGATAATGCTTTTTACCGCTTGTCGATAACTCTATTTGTTCTAGAGATATTTGCAGTCAAACTCAAAAGTTGTCGTAAAACGTACTAAATTTTGGACGTTTTTTGTCCTCCCAAATTTTAAGGGGGCGGTGCCCCTTAAAAGTTGTACTCGCGTTATCACACCCATCTAGCAGCACGTCATGTGGCAAAGTTTCATGAAGCTACTCCTTTTGGCTCCAAAGTTCTCGCAGCTAATACGCAACATTTTAAGCCAATTTTTGACTCCCCTTTGAAAAAAGTTGTAAGTGAGCCCCTGTCCTCGGTAAGGAATGCGCTAGTAAGATTTGGTCATTCTCTAGTGCGTGTAAAAATTTGGGGGCGCAGCACTCCTTAGGGGCCAAAATATGGTCTTCCGAAAAATGAAAAATGCGCTTTTGGTGGATACAATTCAACATCGAGATCTCCAAGGTTACTGGACCAAACTTTACCAAGCTTGTTTTGCCTAACGCGGAAGGAATTGATGTCAAACAAGTAACTCATTGATTTTGAATATCTTTATCCATTCTGGAGATATTCGCCGCTGAACTTTGAAGTCGACCGAAATCGGGCCAAATTTTGAATGCTTTTGGCGTCTAAAAATTTTTGGAGAAGACTCCCCCAAAATTTCGGCCCGGAATTATAAAATCGAACATACTTAGGAGCATCGTGCAAAATTTTGCGGCGATCGGCCCACGGAGCTTGGAGATTTCGCGAGGGAGAAAAAGATTAAATGCCAGCAAAACTTAAGCCCGCTTCGCAAGCTATCGCTTCCGGGCGGACTAATAAATAACAAGTAACATATAATGTCGTAACAATAACAAGTAACAAGTAACATACTAAGAAAACACTCACACTTTCTACGCTTTGCTTCGTTTTTCTGCACACATTTAATGCAGCCATTATGTCATAGCACTGTGTACAACTTTAGTGCTGTCAAGGCGTTAATTTTTAACGGCATTAACAGATGCATTAATATTTTTGTTAATTGCATTTATTATCACATCAATTCAACAAGCCTATTTATGTTGTATGCTGCCATCAGCAAACGACTACACATCTCATCCACAAGATGCGAGCTTGCTAATAAACAACAAATGACGTCATCGCTAACATAAAAAATATCAAGTTTAATTTAACAGCTTGTCAACTAAAAATTATCAGAGTATCTATTATTATTCAATCGTCAAATAACTGCAATTTAATGAAATATTGCAACTTTTGTTTCACAGAATTTATGCATTTGTGTTAACTTTTTTAACGGCATTAATTCTTTAACGCGCCAATGCACTAATTCCACAGCTCTAACAATTTTGTATAAAAATCACCCATAATGGAGTTATTTTATCAATAAAAATAGCATATTACAAACGTTCTGTAACTCTGCACAACAAAAATTTATCACACATTATTATATGGCGTAATAAACAAATGCAACTTTAGATTAATATTACACTTCCTGCTCTTGTCTCATCATAATGCTTAATCCTAGCTTGCATCACAATTAAGATGGCGAAATCTGAAATAGAAAGCGTAAAAATTCCGCCAAATGTGGCAACATGTACAAAAAAAGTAGACTTGGATTCATACGTCTTTGTCCAAAATGTTGCAAAATCAGTTAGTTTAACTGTACTTGCATTAGTAAGTATTAGCAAAGGCGAGATGCAAAAAAGGTGCAAGTGCATAGCGACATGTTCAGCCAGAAACAATGACAATGCTCTGCTGATGTTTCTATATACGTAATTTGATTTGTAGTTGGTAGTAAATAAAAATAATGCAAAGTAAAGCTTTAACTGCTTTAAAATCAGTTCACGAGATTCACAAGAACTCATAAAACTGCAAGTTGTCGATTTCAAAAACACAGAAAAAATAGTAAACAAGAACCAAGTTAATTTGGCAAAGAGTGGAATCGCTCCTCGATTGTATTTGACAGGCAGCAGAACCAGTATGGGTGCCACATGATCAAAAATTGTTATTGGTTTTCTTACACAAATTATCACCAGAAACCAGCAATAATTTGTTGCTATACCCGTACGCAGAAGTAACACACTAACTTTAACACTTAACAAATAATAGTCGACTGTAGTCATAGAATAAAATATAATCTAAAAATAGCATACCTTTCGTTAAGGCAAGTCCCCTCCACCGTAGTCATATCTGATTTTAGAGCCACATTTCATGTCATCTGATGCAAATAACAAAACTCTTGGTTTGCCTTCGATAGCCATTGCTTTTGGATAGCAGTTCGCAGAACGTTTCGGCGCATCATTAGCAAACCTGCCTAATCGTGCATTCTTCGTTGCATCAATGCTGCAACAAAATCAATTCAAGAAATTTGAGCAAAGCTTACGAGACGCGCGAAAGCCTATAGCATTTCCAGTTCAGTAGTTATAGTTGAAAATTGGGGTGTTCACGCTAAGTTAATATACAAATACCAAATTCTCTATCTGGATCGCATAACGATAATAGCGTGGCGCCAAAATCTAACCTACAGTAGGCCCTATCTCGTTCCACCCGTGTGACGATCGGACGGACAGACAGAGAGACAGACAGACAGACGGACGAACAGAAGTGCGATGGCTAAGACGCGATGAAAGCACTAGCTGCTTTCGCGCGTAGAAATATAGCAACTCAATCAATTCAATCGATCGGCATTATATAAACTTGGGCCTGACTGTAAAAAAGGTGTTTTACAACGCGCAACACTAAACTGGGCGTTGTAAACCGATTTTCAAGGTGGCAGCACCATCAAACAAAATATCACAAATTACGCTGTAAGATAGGCCTATCAAGCCGTTTCACTGAATACTGTGCATCAGAAATGTACTGAGTAATACATTATTGCACTCACAATACAATGAAATCGTTCAACGAAAATCTGTGCGTGAACTTGGGAGAAAATAAAACACCATTATTACAGTCATACCGCCGAAGTGCATATAATATAGTACCGTGGCGCCACCTTGGAAATGATTTTGTGTCGCAGACCGAAATCGCCCGAAAAATCCATTAAAATCCCTATTTTGGCGTTCAAGGTCATCTAAGGTCATTGAATTCGGCGCCAATTGGCAGCCAGTATACGATTTCCTATTAGTGATTAATAGCAACCTAGGCCATATCTCGCACCGTTACTGAGATACAGCGAGTTTTTGACCAAAAATCGCAAATTTTGACCACCCCCTCTCATTTTAAGGCCGTCGTTCGGGGTGACCTCCTTCGAATTTATGGAAAAACTTTACGGTTCCTGAAACTAAAGTTTTCCACGCAGCCGATGGTAAAGACTTAAAGATCCTAGCTTGGACCGTTTTTTGCCTGATTTACTCGTGTGACGGACAGACAGACAGACGGACGGACGGAATTGCGATGGCTAAGATGCTGAAAGCAGTAGCTGCTTTCGCGCGTAGCAAGTATTAAAACAATGTAAGCAGCAGCATCAAATATTAATGGCACAGATAGAGGCAAGTTTTTTTTTGTTTTCGTTTTGCAGTATTTTTTAACATTGACTTGAAGCATGCAGATTTGTTCACCCAAAATTTCAGTGACATAACATTTTGTGAAATAATCCTCATCATACTCAGTGCTAAATAAATGTAAATGTAATGCATCAAAATAAGCATGAAAGTAGCATAATTACAGTTAACACATTTTTGTTAGCCTCTGAGATTTCAAGTAGGTGATGCATTATGTAGCAACAGCCATTCAAGATAAATGGCTGCTTTGAAAAATTACAAACACTACCAGTAAAATAACATAATGCCAGTAAAATGTACATGTCACCATCTACCGTAACAAATGCTTTTAGTGTACTTCGTTCCACAAAATGTTTTTCTGCTTTACTGATAAGCTGAAAAATAAATTCAGTGTTTAAACATACCTGTAACGTTGATTTCCAATGTAGAAATGATATATTTAAGTTTGATCACGAATGTCGTCAGCCTCTGCTGGCTGTATAAGGTCGTCTGCATATTCTAGTAAAAACTCGCTTCTCACAAAATCTCGCTTCGTAAAAACATTATATCCTGTAACAAAAATTATATTATATTGTAT
>Ga0209671_1001959_pt1 | contig 18233 bp, 14 predicted proteins | sample WorMetHERISLAND2_2_FD_187401 | JGI IMG/M metagenome (GOLD analysis project Ga0209671, IMG submission 187401) | Marine gutless worms symbiont microbial communities from Max Planck institute for Marine Microbiology, Germany - Olavius geniculatus... | ecosystem: Host-associated > Annelida >...
GGGAAATAAAAATAGGGGGAAATTTTTTGTTAAAGGTGCAGATTGAAAAATAGGGGGGAATAAAAAATAGGGAGAGGGGAATTTTTGTTGAAGGTGCAGATTTAAAAAGGGGGGACTAAAATAGGGGGAAGTTTTGTTAAGAGTGTAGATTGCCCAGTGAAAAACAGGGGGAAGTTTTGATAAGGTTGTAGATCAAAACTCCCCCCTATTTTTCACTGGGCACAAGCTGCGCCTACCAGGTATAGGGATAAAAGCCACTGACTATTTCAGATGAGTAACTAGCTTCTTCTTTTGCGTGCTCTGCCCTAAGGCAGGTTCCAGTAACTAGCAACATTATTATAATAGGCCTATAATATTATTATTTTGCATTTCACAGGCGGTTGTGACGTGAACAACGGTGGCTGTGAACAACGCTGTGTCCGCGGTAATCCGGACCGTTGCGCCTGTAACTCTGGATTTCAGTTGTCTCGCAATGGCCGCGACTGTACTGGTAAGCATATGTGTGATGTTGCTTTTTTGTAGTCTTATCAGTATTACATAAAGCCTCGATTCTAATGTTATATTTATGTAAGTGCGTTGAATGGATGATTTTATGTTTGATAATTAAATCAGTGACCTCTTTGTCTCAGAGTGTGGTCATTCATTTTTCATCACTAGGTTGTCTCTGTGCTCACTTTTTCTAAGCGACAGCAAAAAAGCCTGCTGCAGAATTTCTTTTACATATCGTTATTCACTGAACCTACGCTCAGTCTGCAAATTTTTATACTAAATTTTATACTTGTTTATAGTGCATGTTTGACACTTATGCTAGAGAATTCCAATGATAAGGCGGTCGGTCGGTTGGCCGCATATTATGTGGGCATTCGACGCCGACGTCTTTACTTCCGCAGTGCCCGCGGAAATGACGGCAGTATTGTTATCGGCATCTTCAGAAACTTGTTAACACGATAACGCATCAACAGCTGAGCTTAGCTTGATGTTTGACATTTTGTTTCTTGATGTGAAGATACGTGAACTGTGTTGAATTTGTAGACATCGATGAGTGCAGAGTCAACCCGACGATCTGTCCACAAGGAGCTGCAAGTTGCGTCAATACTTACGGGAGTTACAGATGTCTCCAGCTGACTGTAGCCACCAGTAAGTATTAATCCTAACTATAACTACAGTATATAGTTGCATAATACCTTGTGTAATTGCTTAACTCTATTTGTGTTTAGTGCTTTTTTCGGGTTATGTAATAAGGCGTTGTGTTGTAAGCATGTGCAACACAACACGTGTTCAATATACGGCTTAGTTAGTTACATACTTACTTATTTACTTACTTAATTTAGGGATGTGCGTGTCGGCAATTTCGGCTACCCGTACCCGACCCGTACCCGTGAAGTTGTACCCATACCCGCACCGTCGGCGGGTACGGGAATATCTGTACTTTACCCGTGCGCTGCAACTGCCCGATAATCTTATGATTGCCTGCTCAATGTTTAGGGCTACAACTCTACAGGACGGCCCCTATATTAATTGCGTGAATGAACGCTGCTGCCTAAAGACCAAGATTGACAGTGCTGTGGGTGCGGTGTATTTGTTCAGGCGAGGGACGGTCAAGCGCTGCCGCGGTGATGTCGTCTGGCGATGACGTGGTTCTCAAAGCGTCTGGACTGCAGAAGAACATCGAGGACGTGTCGCTAACAGCCAACCAGCTGACGGCATCGTTTTTCGCTCTGTTGGCCTGGATGGTGCTCGTTACAGTCGCACTGCTGACGGTCGTCGTCGTCGGCTGTCGACGTTGGCGGATCCGACAGCGACGGCTACGACAGTGTGATGACGATGATGATGACGATGACGGTGACAGTTCGCTGAACGACGCCGTATCCAGTAGCGGTGTTTCTCTGCCGCCCCAGACCTCCGACTTCAGGGACAGCGACAGGGCGACGCTGGAAGGCGTCCAGATCGGTCGTCGGTCGTCGTCGTCGTCGCGGTCCGACGGTAGCACGATAAACAGTTCGACATCATCATCGACGCCTGGCGCGGAACCCTGATGACTTGTACAGAGTACAGACTGCAGACTAATACCGTCCGAGAGTCAGTCACCAACGACGATCACGAGCAGCGGTAGCACTGCATGAGCTGACGAATGCGGTCGCCCAAACTCCACGTGCTTCGATTGGTTGTCGATTTGTTGTACAGCGTGCGCGACTAGTCGAAAGTCCACAGCAGGTCCACAACACCAAGTCCGTAGATGGAAAGTTAAAGACCTACAACAATTTTAAACCCCATCATTGCAAAATGTCAAGAGGTCCACAGGTATTGTTGCATGACTTGTTGTCCGACAAATTGCAACGAATCGATGTAGTGAAGTTTGGGCCTGGCATATTAGTGGTGCAAGTTGAGAGCGTTTTGTCAAGTCTGTTCAACGTTCGCTCAGTCTCTGATTGTTTGAAAAACGTCGCGTGTGACCGTCTCCGCCATATGCCATACTAGCTGCTTGTCATCACACGTTTTGTGCATCCCTTTCTATGTTTCTCTGTCCCTGTTGTGCCTTGTCTTGTTGGTTTAGTGATTACCCTGTTAACGATTGCTCATCGCACTTTTCTGTTGATGTATGGCCGAAAGCTGCGTCATTCTCTCTCTGTGTAATACACATTTTATTTGTATAATGTGTGTTCGTTTATTGCATGTTTAGCCCGTCTGTCAAGTTACAGATGACGAACACACTGTGTGTGTAAACTTAGTGGTTAATTGATAATCAGTGTGTGTTAATTTCATTGTCGTATTTATATTGTTACAGAAACATTGATGATATTTAATTTTGCAGTTTGTTTTGTGTGCATGTTAACATCGATAACTGCGGCTACTGTTAACTGCTAGCTTTATAGTTACTGTTTCACTGCAGCACGGCGTTATGCAAAAGCGTATAGTCTTTCAGGGTGTTATTGAGATCATTGCAAAACATATTTGCATCTCACATCTGTGTTAATTTATTTGTGTTTATTCTGCTACTTCTACTACCAAATTGTGTGCATATAAGCTACCTCCTGTTACTTTATGTACAACTACTGCACATTCGACATTGGCGATGTACTTGTGTTCTGCCATTAGGCGTACTAAATAGCAGCATAAAAGTTAGCGGTTGATTGTCAAGTCGTTAGCCATGCAGCAGCCAGTTTGTCACAGCATGAACTGAGTTTGTAAATGCAGCTAATTATTAATGCGTGCGCTCTGCCACCGTTCGTGGCGTATGTTTATAGACGAAACGCTGAGAGTATTGCCTGCCTGAAATGCTTTGTGATACGTGTTTGTTTGTAAATGATGTCAATAAAATCATAATATGATAATACCGGTGGTTTTGATCTGGTCGGGCTTTTGAGATGTGCGGACTGTAATAAAATGATTTAACACACAGATTGGCAAATTGGCAGATTCGACAAGCGGCCTGCGGTCTCAATTTTCGACCCTTCGGGCCTCAACTCGGCCTGCGGCCTCAACTTTTGGTCTTTCGGGCCTCAGCTCGATCAAGGTTTCTCAGCGGCATTATGGGCACTCCAGTATGCGCTGCAGCGCTGATGATGCGTCACCATATAAATGACGTCTATGTGACGTCACAGCCAATCGCAGCGCACTCTGCTGCGGCCTAAGAGGTGTGGATGCAAAAGTTTAGAAAAAAGTAAAAATTTTCTCAAACTGACGACTTTTCAACGACATTTGACCTAGCCCACGTCCCGGCCGTGTAAGACATCGATCTGCGTGCAAAATTTCTCGGCCGAACGTCGTGCCGTTTAAAAGTTACTGGCGGTCGCAACTCTCAAATATACACTGTGTCTGAAAAACATCCCGAACATTTTCTATTGTAACTTGAAGTAGAATTATCAGATTTAGGCTAGTATTCTTTGGTATGAATATTCCTGAGACAACTTGCCATTAAATAAATGTTCAATTTCTTACCTCACCCAAAGTCTGTTCGTGCACTACCTGGGGAAACAGAACCAACAAAATATTGCTTTTTACTCAATGCAGTATTATTGGCAATAATAATTTATTGCTTAATCTAAGTAACGCATGAAAACATATTTTGTTAACTTTCTTGACACTTTGGCTGACATTTCATCCAACTGATTCATTTTTCAACTGCCTACAGCAAAATTGCTTGAAATATGTGAGCATTGGGCGAACACAGGCAAGGAGACGCTTTCCGCATTCATTGACAGCAGTATCGAAAATGTTCTGCTTCATGCCAATCCAGACTTTGCCAGTCACTTATTGAATTCAAAAATATTCCTGAACGTCATTCTGGCAGACACACTGCATTATAACAGTCAAATCTTGTAATCGACTGTCTGCTTGGGTTCACAGATCTGGACAGATGCAATTTATTGACATTTTTTCATTCATTTCAACACATGATTTGCTTGGTCTGTTTCCTCCAGGTAGTGCAGGAGCAGACGTTGGGTAAGGTGGGAACAAATGGACCGGATGCTGCAGCATCCTTAGCACTCGCCTTAATCCGGTACTTATCTTAAAACAAGTAGGCCCAAGCTTAAAATTTTTGCATTAAAATGTATTATTTTAGCTTAAACTTTTCCAATTTTTTTTGCGGATGGACACAGTACCCTACCCAGACCTCACCCCTACCTTGTGGCTCCTTATTCGAAATTTTTTTATTCGTTACTGGAAGCAAATATATCGCAATTTACTCCGCTGACATGAAATGCGGCCGTCCGCTTACCCGTCTTTATACAGCGCTTACTTATTTTGAATTTAAACTGAGAGTCCACTTTTAGACGGCTTGCGTAACACGGATGTTCGAGCTTCAGCTGCGTGTCGCTAGGTAACAGGTAAGGATAAACATTGCAGTAGTTGTTTGCGCAGAATGAACTTAACTAGTATTAACGTTGAAACGTATAGGTACGAAATGGTGCCGTAAGACTGGCTTATTTTTCCGTAGTTGTTGTCATTTATATTATCGTCATATACGATATAAACTAGCGTCATAACGATAAATAAAGAAGCAGGTGCTTCGTCTTTTCATGCTGTGACTTGTTACTGCATCTACCATTCAGATACAGAACTATATAGAGTGGGCCATTCTAATCGTCCATCCATTTATTCTGTGTTATGTATATATGGTAGTGTTGTGAGCAGTGGCGGTTCTAGCCCGCGGCATCTGGGGAGGGGCACGGCCCCATGCGAGCACGGTAGCGCGAGCCTATATCGGGGGTCTGGGGGCAGAGCCCTTAGCGGGGTCCAGGAGCAGAGCCCCTGGTCAGGGGTTTAGGGGGCTTCCCCCTGAAGCTGAAGCACTTTTGGTTTTTAGACATTCAATGGAAGCCACAAATTTGCACACTTTTCTATAATTTAGAAACTCAAATTTAATCAAATATTTGTGTTATCCTTGCCAAAAATCATGGGTGGCCATGAAACTGGGGGAGCCTGGAGCAAAACTGGGGGCCTGTGCCCCCCAGCTTGGGCCTAAAACTGCCACTGGTTGTGAGTATAATTAGTACTGATGCTGTTATCTGTACAAGTAGCCTAATTTAACACAAGTGCCCTTTTCTGTTATGCAAATGTTACATTTTGCGATATTTGACAGGTATTCATAAAAGAAGATATCATCACCTATCACATTCAAAATGTCAGTTGATGCTGAACAGTACACGAGATTAGCACTAGAAAATGTGCATGAGAACAATTACGAAAATGCTATAAGTAATTTTCATGAAGCCTTGAAGTGTGCACAATTTGCACAGGACTCATATGATGCAAAACTTTTCTGCAGATGCAAATTGAACCTTGGTGCTGCTATAGTGGCATCCAGCACAACATCTGAAGGTCTGAAATATTTGGAGTCAGTTCAACCACAGGAACATGACCATCAGTTAGCTGGTGATGTTTGCTATAACATGTGCTCAGCACATGAACATCTAAATAATGCTGCAGAAGCAATAGTGTGTATTCAGCGGGCCATAGAGCACTACAACAAGTGTCTCGATGGTGCAGTGCCGAAAGCAGATTCTACTCATAGGCTTGCTTCTCTGTATGCAAAACTGCAGGAGTTTGAAAAGGCAGCTGAAGCATATGCAGATGCTGCATCTTTGTACAAGACTACTGGTAATGTACATCAGCATGCTGCATGTTTGCTGCAGCAAGCTCATTTGTTTCAGAGGTGTAATCAAGATGCTGACGTTGCTGCAGTTGCTAACGAGTGTGCCAAACTGTGTACCGAGCAGCCAACTGCAGGACTCAGTACGTATACAAAAACTGAAAAAGTACTGCTACTGTATTAGCATAAAACACTCATTTTGTGATAAATTTTTCTGAATTTTTAAAAAATTTGCTCGTGATGACCTTTTATCTGATAATCACAATGTTGAACTGACCAGACAGTAAACTGATTTGACAAAAACTGTATGAATGTTGATGACATAGTTGTTGCACATTAAAAATGTCAGATTAGATGATGATTTGAATGAGTTATCAATTTTTATCACATCCACAAGAAGTAAATAATTTTGCTGTTGTTTTGTAGATACTGGCCAGCTGCTGGGTAGTGTTGGCTTACTCTATGCTGAGTGCAAGCAATACAGCAAAGCTCTGTCATGTTTTGAACAAGTTCAGAAAATTTGTCGTGGTAAAAATCCGGCATTGGAAGCAGTGGTGTTGCAGAACATCGGGGCTATGTACAATTGTTTGGCAAAATATGAAAAGTCCATTGATTATAACAGACGAGCATCAGAAATATTTGGTTAGTACAGTGCACATAATTTTTGGAAGTTGATAATCTTCTGTAAGCTAATTGTCTTACTTGCATCATGATCAAATATTCACCACGATACCCTGCAGTAAATTTGAAATTAAGCAAGCATTAAAGATCCTAGCATCACACTTCAAACACTACTGTAAAACAGCAAAGCTGAAATATTGTCTCCTTTAGACTAAGTGAGTTATTTCATGAATAAGTGAGATACGAAGTATCTTCTCTGTATTCGAGAACTGACATTTCATAACACAATATCATCACTGGAACTTGTGATGAGAAAACAGGCTGACCATAATAACTAAGAAAGAGATCAGAAACAAAGTGTTTATATATATAACAACTGTTTATTACATTTATGGTTAACAGAGTTTTCTGCTGTTGTTAAAGCACAGATAGACTGGCGAATGGAGCAGGGTAAATGCTTTGGCAACATGGCATATGCATATAGTCAGCTCTCAGACTTGGAGATGGCTTCTGACTATTATAAACATGCATTACAAGCAGCAAAGGACAAAGGTAACTCTTTCTTCCCCATTTGTCAACATATAGTACTGTTATCACAATGATGAAATAATTTATTAGTATATAAGATCTTAATGAAAGGTGTTAATTGTATGTTATTGTTATTTAGAATATAGTAAATACACATGTTTGTATTGTTAGCATTATACACCATTGGCCATAAAAAACGTGGCACTTTACTTTTGTCCATATCTTCACCAATTATTGACCGTTTTTAAAAATTTTTCACTGGCACACTCTGTGGACAATTTGCAGTAATTCAATTATTATATATCCACCACACCTGAAATGGGTCTTTACACTACCTTGTGAAACATAAATGTAAGAAAACCTAATGATAATAACAAACATCTAACTAAATGAAAAAACACTCCAGACCAACGTTGCAGTGAATGATCCGTATGACACTAGACTGCGTTAGACCCACACAGTCTAGTGTTATACAGATTATTTATCGCAAATTTGATCTGAAGTGTTTTTTTTATTTTACCAAAATGTTTGTTTGTTATTGTTGTTATACATGCATATTTCATTCATATTTCACAGGGTAGTGTAGAGATGCATTTATGGTGTGGCGGGATATATAATAATCACATTATTGCAAATTGTCCGCAGAGTGTGTCCGTGAAAAATTTTTGAAAATTTTAAAAATCGGTTGGCGAAGATATGGACAAAAGGAAAGTGCCACGTTTTTTATGGCCCACCCTGTATATTGTATTTTTATTATTAAATGACAGATTTTTGGCTGTATATGAATAGTTTTAGCATGTTACAAAGGTATGTTCATAAGAACTGGGAAGCAATATCATGCCACTTCAACTGTGCAATTGTCTAACCCCAAGTTTACCTGAAAAATGGGTATAAAATGTAAATGAAATGAGCATTTTAGCTATTTGTGCTTGTAATACAGTAAATTCTTACAATTTGACTAAACCGCTGTGCAATTTGTGAATCATCGATCATGTCTCAATGCAGGTTACAAGATCGGAGAATGGCAGGCGTTGGAAGGACTGAGCACTGTCTCGTTTCAGCAGAAGCAATATGATCGCAGTCTGGCATACTTGAATGCAGCGTTGGACGCCGTGTCAGCTGACAGCAGCGTGACGTCATCAGAGGCTCGGCAACGAATCATCAGGAAGCTTAATGCCATCATCAGTCAAAACATACTGCAGCAACAAACGCTGGTCCATACTGCCCACAATGCACTGGAGTTCCACAGAACCCAAAACTTCCACGAGCATCTGCCAGTGGTTCCACAGCTGGTCAGTAAAAATAAGCCTAATAATTGTTACTCCATACTACTGAACTGAAGTGAACTGAGTTTATTAGAACACACTTGCAGCTCGAAAGCTGGATAGCTGAATAGGCCTAATGCAATAATACATGTAGCAAAATATACAAAACATGCAAAAATGTCGGAAAAAGTCATATTTATACAGAAAAGATACAAGCCAAAAACAACCACAATAGTCCCCGTAGTAAAGTGGAATGGTATAAACTATTTGGTTGTTGCAGAAAAGTTCTTTCCCCAAAACTCCCCTAGACACCACAACCCTCCCCTTTCTACCCCCTCCAACTCCAACTATTTAGTAAGTATTTTAGGTGTTAGTAGTTATGTAGTTAACTGATAGTTATTAAGGGCATAATTAATAAAAGAGCACTGGCGCTCTGTATGAGTATAAACTTTAGGAAATTTTGCAAAAGTACAAAGGCGTGAGATTACTGACTGTTCTCTTGGAGCTGGAAGGCGACAATGAAGGCAAGAGGAAGGCCACGCAGTATCCAGAAAGAACCCCTGAGAAAGATCATCTCCACGACTGGCAAAAGTTTCCGTGTTTGCACCAAACAGCATGGAGATATAAGGCATGCCACGGGCAAAATTAAATATGATGTGGATGGCACGTTTCTGTATTCTGTATTGTAGTCTCAAACGTTAAACTTGTTTTCACGTGATGCATGCATTTTGTGATTCAATGTAGTAAATGCATATTTTATTTGTGTTTGTCTTTATATTTCTTTGTTGTGCTGTCAATCATTCTCAAGATGAATAAAGGTTTACATGTGACGTTGGCACTTTGCGTTTCAGACTACAAGTGAAGAAATTATGATTGATGAGGCACCCTGCAGTTGGTAGGAACTGTTTGCTCTTTGACTCAACAATAACCAATATGATCGTGATTTATAAGTGAACTGAAAATTGAAAAGTTTTAAAAAGTGTGTTAGTTTAGCTTACCAATGGTATAGTGTATTTCGTCTTCTCCAAATACTGCCTTCAGCATTGGTTGGTGATTGGAAGTCATCTGGCCTACACAATTGCAACCAAGTTCACTTTAGTGTATTGGCCCTACTTGGATCATTAAAAACTGTTCAGTTAACAAATTCACATTTATTACGAGGGTCGTTAGATAAATAAGTTACAAAACAGCGTCATTCTGTTAGTTTTCCAAATATTAAAAATCCGCAATATACATTTCGTAGGGAATTTAATTCTGAGTAGCAGCTATCAGTTTTATGACGATGACATCACTAGTGACTGTGACGTCATTTATAAACATTTAATTCGACGACGTTACCACTGAAATCGTCCCGTAACAAACAGCGTTCCGTTATTGTATTTTTGTGGGCAGAAAAAAATTAATGCAAATCAGATTCACTCTGAGACGCATGCAGTATATGGCACAAGTGCTTTGCAAAGCGAACAGTTCACGTTTGGTGTAATGGCCATAAATTTGTATCATATACAAAGGTGCAATCAGTCGTTCTTCAGTGGCATGGGCAGCAGCCAGCATCGTTCTTTGCATCAGAAGTTTGCTGACAGATAGGACAAATGTTTGAGTGAACTTGGTCGATATGTTGAACAAGAAATTTGAGCTAATGCTCACAAGATGCGCGAAAGCCTATAGCAGTTCCGGTTCAGTAGTTAAGCTGAAAATTGGGGTGTTCACGCTAAGTTAATATACAAATACCAAATTCTCTATCTGGATCGCATAACGATAGTAGTGTGGCGCCACCTTGTGAATGATATAGACTTGTGTTGCAGCCCGAAATCGCCAAGAAATCCATAAACCCCCTATTTTGGCGTTCAGGGTCATTCAAGGCCATTGAATTCGGCGCCAATCGAGAGCCAGTGTACGTACGACTTCCTATTAGTGATTAATAGTAACCTAGACTTTATCTCGCACCGCTACTGAGATACAGCGACTTATTGGCCAAAAACTGCAAATTTTGCACACCCCCTCTCATTTAGCGCCCTCGTTCAGGGGACCCCTTTCAAATTTATGGAAAAGCTTTATGGTTCCTGAAACTAGAGTCTTCCAGGCAGCCGATGGTGAAGATTTGGTGAACCTAGCTTGCACTATTTTTGTCTGATCCACCCATGTGACAGACAGGCAGACGGACGGACGGACAGAATTGTGATGGGTAAGACGCGCTGACAGCAGTAGCTGCTTTCACGGCGTAAAAATGAAACAGTAGTCTTTAGCACTAAGTGATGGCGTTAACTTGTTAAACAGCATATGAAGAGAGAAAATGTATAAACTTGTCACTTGCAAGTTATGATAGATTACTGGTGGGGAAAATAATACACGTATAAACTGTGTTCTATGCGCAGTTGACGTCACAATAATGACGTTATCATCAAAAAAAATTGTACACGCGTTCAGAATAAAATTCCTTACAAAACGTATATTTTGGACTTTTTAGATTTAGAAAACTAACGGAAAGACGCTGTTTTGTAACTTATTTATCGAAAGACCCTTGTACTTATGTCTGGTTTCCTATAAAAATGTAATATTTAGAGTACTAATAAAACCTTTCAGGATCGTAATAGGAATATGTAATGAACGTGATGTTGCTTTTGTGACGTACCTTGAATGCTGTTCAGAAAAAATAAATGAAGTGAATAAAGTCAAACAGAAATTAGATACATGTTAAAAATAATCACAATGACTGACCTGGCCGTAGGCAAATGTTAACTTTAGTGTGCACAAGAAAATTTCCAAAACAATACAGTGAACCATCCATTTTCTTTGACCGTTGGCTTCTCGAAGGTTATGAAACCCAGTAGCGGTGCAGTGTTTGAATACATTCGATCAGTCGTGCTTATTGCAACTTTGCAAGCTAATGAAATTCATCCACACTGACTTGCTGTTAGCTTACATATCTGTACGTGGCACTGTGGCGTTCAATGTGCTGCAGCACTGGAAGTGATGGCGATGATGACGATCAAAGTTCTTCACAAGATGATTCAGACACAGACGACTCTGATCATCACAAGTATGTAGTTTGCACAATTGTGTTTAGACTTTTTGTGGTTTTTCCCGTGACTATCTTAACAATTTAGCCTTTAACATAAGACTATTCTGACGGTTTTCCAATGACCTCCTGGCAATGTTCAAGCATAGTGAGAGCACCACAGAAACAAAAGCAAGCTGTTTGCAAAGCAGTTTGTCACAACATTACTATTAACAGTACTGATTTTAATAGCAGCAAATTTTTAAAACTCATCACATTTGTTGGTTGTAATTTTTGTCATGCATTAAAATTAATATCAATGACATTTTTGTAACCACAATTAGTTCCTTAATGTGTTTGTTGGACAGCTCTACTTTTAAACTACCATCTACAATCCTGAATGTATAAATTAAGTAACATATAATCTTGTCATATAATCTCACTGATAATACTGTTGATATTCCAATAAAAATTTTGCAATCACTTGTAATCTACATGCTATTACTGACTAAAATTACAGCTGAAAAAATCCAAAGCAAGAGGTGGTAAGATAACTCAAACCTCCAGCAGTGCTGCAAGGACGCCACCTAGTGAATACAATGAATTCAATGCAGCTGCTGTTACAGTATATATATTCTATAAAAATTACTGAATTTGTACCTGTACTGCCACCAAAATCTTAACCACTCCCTATCTCTCCAGAAAATTCATTCTAATTACCTAAGTAACCTCATCATGACTGTCCCATTGAAATGTATTACAAGACCCAACAGAGGTGAAAAATTGAGGCAAATATGGGAAGTGGTCATCACGTCCTTAACAGTCTAATCTGTCAGACATTCAACTGCTGCATCCCAGAATTAATTTAATCTCATCAGTTTTAAAGACATCCAGTAGAAAAGCAGATGATTAGACAAATCCACAAACACCTTCTTAAGCACAGGTAATCATGTTGTCGGACTTGCATACTCATATTGTAACTACTGTTTCATGTTTAGCATTTTAGCAAATGCTTAGGCCTATGTTGTCATATTGTAGGGCAGCAGCTGATGGTGAAGCACAAAATTCAGATGCTGCAGCCAAGTTACAAAAATCATCCACTGAGTCACAAGCCTGTCTGGTAATGTGACACACATCAGCAGTTATTCTCAGCCAAAGTTTTTCCAGCATTCAGCCAAGAGCTACATTGTTCTCCTTTGCTGTGCAACATTTTGACAAAACTTGTATTTTGACATGACTCATCTATTAATTTTCTGGTTTTTGATATATTTTTGATTGACGTTTTGCATTATCTGTTTTAATGCACTGTCAGTTTAGCATTCTCAGTTGCTTCAGCCAAGTTGTGCACTTCAAAACAACTGATCTCCCAAGAGTACCAGTATCACTTATTCTTTTATTTGCTATTAAACTGTCAGTGCATGTCTTTTAGACTGTGATTTTTCATGTCTGCTATTAGCCTAAAGTGAGAGTCCCTAAGCTATTTTTGAATACTGTTCATGTTTGCTGCTAAAGATACACGGTGTCCCAATAAAAAGTGGACTGCAAATCAGGGATGTGCACGAGACCTTCTGAGCCGAGACGTTCAAAATTTTGAATCTTGAATGTGACGAATCTTATCGAGTGCCATCTCGATTTAATACCAGCCACTTGGTTGAATCAGCATTTTGAGCAATCCACGTCTTTTGCATGACTTTACCACTGCTGGTTTACAATCAACAGTGCTAGCGTGATGAAACTTTGACAGCAACTTATGCAAAGGTGACTGAGACCATTTTCTGTTTGGAAATTCAGTGACAATATTCTTAACTTTGGTTTCCATAACCTTTTTCTTGATGCAAAACCTGAATTACAACATAGGCTTTGTTGTTCATTATTAGTTAGACAATAGTGACATGCCAATGATACCAATAGCAGGCATCATTGAAAAGTAAAAATTTGATTTCTTCCCTTATAACTCATAATTTTAAGTGAAATTTTGTGTACTTTTCCATATTAACTGCAAAATACTAGACAATAACTTACATTTACGGTAGTTTCGGTGTAACACAGTTATTGATGACATTCTAGGGGTGCACTTTTTATTGGGACACAGTGTAGTGCACTTGCTGTCTCGTACATCCAACCATCATTGATGCATACATAGGCCTATAAATGCAGGTTGTAGATGCAAATGGTGTAGGTAGTATTTTAGTGATATTAATCCCTTATAATATGCAAAGATGGGGTCCTCAAAGACTGTCCTAGAGTGAGTGAGTGAGTAGGGTTTAACGTCCCACCTGACACAGTATAGATCATTTCGGGGACGGCCTTAACAAGACAAAAACTTGTGGCCTTCATCTGTACAACTTGGCCTTTAGTCACTTGTCTTAAATTAACACTGAAACTATGTTGATTTTTTTTCTGTTTTGACTTCCATAACTAGTCCGACACATTAAAACTGTGATTATCTGTGCATCTGAAGCATGAAAAGATTAAGCTGGCTTTTGATGTACAGAACAAAATTGTCATACTTCACTTACTAACTCAGTGGCCTAACATGCGTGCTACTCCGAAAGAATAACAGTTACAGCTATGAAATCCTGTAGTTAATTTACTAAAGAGACCATCACGCTTGACAGACAATGATACGATGAAAGGGACGAAATCATCAGTACATCATAGTGCATCATCCAGCAGTAGACAGAAAGCTCAACAGTCAAGATTAAGACGACTTACAACAAGTCTGATGAAAGACAAGCACACCAGCACCAATCAGCCAATCACTCCGAGGTGTGAGAATGATACAGTACAGCACCAGTGCACAGCACAACACACGATCACCACTTTCCAGACCAAATGAAATCCCCCGATTTTTCCAGTAGAGCAACCAAAGATTCATCGTGATACGGTTTAATGTTATAATCGACAGTCACTGCTGCATATTAACTGAAACTGGCCAAGTATCCCCTGTGCTTTTGGGATTCATCACTTAATGAATGTTGTGGCTGCCACTGCAAATGTAAAAAAAATATGAAACAAAGACCGCAGAGTGCAAACATGCCTAATGATTATACTTCATTAATCTGTTTTTCTATCTGTCCCTGACTTTTTCATTTACTCTGACCATTTTGGCGATTTCCCCGACTTTTCCAGTTTTTCCCAGTGAGTGGTTACCTCGATAACAGACAAGTTGTGCTCACTGCTTCAAAGTCCTTATCAACACTTGCAGCACATCACTAACATAGATCACACAATGCAATGACTGGTCTCGACACACAGAGGTGCAAGCTGCAGGTCTTCAGGGGCTACGACTTGTACACCAGAAACTGCAGCTTAATTAGTACTCAATGTACATGGTATCAAAAAAGCCCAGTGAATTAAACCTGCTGGGATCATCACTTAACTGGTGAAATGTCCCCCATTATATGTAAGATAGTAACAAAATAACACTTGACAATAAGTTTTCACAAAATAAGCCCCAAGGCTACATCTATGGTATCGTGGTATTGAAAAAGTTAATAAATGTGACTTAGAGCCACCTACAAATTCATCTGGAGCCTAATAAAAACACTCCTTTCAACAAAACTGTGACAAACTGAGATTACCTAAATGACATATACAGCCGGCACAAGGCAATATGGAGCAGCCAAACCGTAGCACATCACAGCTGACAATGAAAAGCTAATGCAAAACTGGACACGGTAAGCAACACTAAAAACAACTCATGGAAATCATGCCACAAGACCGCAGCGGAATGAAGACATTCAAACAACCTTTCAGTCCAGTGCACAGCAGGCAGATGTCATGCAACCAAAATGAGTTAAACAAAAAAAGATGCTCACAAAACAAACAGAGACAATGGACAACTCCAACTCCTAGAAAGCAACCTATTTTTACCACACTAAACAACGAACCGGTGCGTTAATACATTCTTATACTTTAGTCAACACGCATAATAGAAAACAACAGTCAATGGACATTTAAGTGCATATAACTTGTAGCATTCATTCACAGGGTTGCCACGCTTTTCCAATGGCATACAGTAAGTAAACAAGATATGCAACAAGTTAATAATTTACATTTGTATTGCTTATCCCCCCAAAAAAACATTAACAGATGAATTAAGTATTTTTGAGTTCAGTCTCTGCTGCAGTCAGCTTGCGAACAGTTTATAAAATTCAGACAGATTTTACACACACAAAAAAGTGAAAACGAGCCCCTCGACGTTCTTGTAAATGCTGCATGTTACTGAAAAAATAAGACCAAATATGTAGGGATAATAGAAAATCATGGAAACACGAAAATCCCAGAAGCCGTGATTTTCGTCAAATGCCGTGTTTTTAGCCAAAATGCCGTGATTTTACAGTCTTTTATGTTTTTACAATATTTTAAAAAATTTTTAATCAACAAAATGGTCTGATTGTAACAGAAAAATATTTAATTTGGCTACTGCTACCAAAGTCCGTATGCTTTGTTACTTACTGGCTCAGTATGTGATCGTGATGTATCGTAGAAATTTGCATTTTAATCCTCCGCAGTGACAAAATTTCACAAATGAAAGCTTTGCACTTCACGTAATGATGGTCGTCAATGCTAGATGTTGAGTTTTATAGACTTTATGGTGATTTTTGAGCCCATATGCCATGATTTATGCCATTTTCACAAAAGTTTGCCGTGTTTTTGCTATTTTTTTGCCGTGATTTTCTACTGTCCCTACAAATAAGTCAATGACAAGTGGCAACCCTGCATACAGTCAACACAATGCTAACATGATATGATGATGACCACGTTACACACAACATCAGACATTTAGTATATCACACACAAACTCAAGCATCCTGGAGAAAGAACAAGAATCTGACTAAGATGAATGACAGAAGAAACAAAAGACTGGCGAATCAGTCAGTCCGTCATACAAACTGCAGAGTACTGTTGTGCAATACCTGAAATTGGAGCCACGATAACGATACCGTCTCGGGTATCGAGTATCGCAATACTACTGCGATACCAGAAGTTCATACGAAACGTTGGTCCACAAGCCCGTCGAGGGGGAAAAGTATTTTTGCACCCTGCGACGTTTGGTGGCCCCACCGTCGCTTAGAAATGTTTACTATATGTTGTTTTACTACCTTTAATGTGACATGCTTTTTTTCTTGCTGTCACAAAGTGTGCAGTTGTCAACATTAGAGCAATTCAATTGAAAGCTACGTGGTATCAAAAGTGGTATTGCCACGATACTTGGCGGTATCGTAGCTTCGAGACCTCTTCGATACTGGTATCGAAACAGTGGTACTCACCATACTTATCGAGGTATCGAAGGTATCGCACAACACTACTGCAGAGTTTCACCAATCATCATCATCCGTCCACATTCGCTCATTCACACGTACTCGTCACTGCTTGTTCATTCGCTCGGCCGTTCGCTCTGGAAGATGACAAAAACATATCACAGCATCAGCATCAGATCGTTATTATCATCATCACATCAGTTGCATACACGCTGCCGCACAGTTCTATCACACACAGACACACGCACACAGGAGATATCATCCATGCACACGCATGACAGTGGTGTGAAACTGAGTGACATATCAAATGTGTGTGACCTAAACGGAGTTGAACAGTGCCCACCGGGTATTGCACCAACTTCATCTAAAACAAAACAACCAACACTTAAACTGTTCCGGCCGCCTTACTTTGCAAGGAATTCAACTTGCAAGGAAAGGAAAATGGAATGAAAATGGTCGACTTTGGCAAAGTGCAGAATTTGCAAGGAATAAAAATGCAAAGAAGATGAATCTCCAACGAAAGGATATTGCAAAGAATGGGACTTTTCCCACAGTTAATGTACGCATCCCAGTGACACTCAGCAGCGTAGAAGTACAAGCAACAATAACTTGTTTAAACTTTGAACTGTTAACATCACACTGATTTAGAATGTTCAAATTGCAAAGTGTTGCAATCATTCAAAAACAAAAATCTGATGCTTGCAAGGCAACAGTTGAGTCATTCAGACTCTCCGCTATCTATACAACTTAATTATCACACTAATGGCAGTGCGACAAACGGGACACATTCCAGAACTTTGTATCAGCTCGTCGGCACAAGGTTGAAGATTGACGCATGTCCACATGGTACCAATGCAACGCCATCAAGCTCTTGTCATACAGATGACACATTTTTCGGCTGGCAAAATACTGGACACTACATCGTCCGTTTATAGGCATTCCTTGCTAAGTCTAATGTTTCCAAATTCCACCTCAGTTAACTATACTTGCTAATTCAGTTCCCTGCAAATTTTGTTCCTTGCAAATTCTAATTCATAATTCCCTGGATAAGCCCATTCCTTGCAAATTCACACAGATGTAAATTGTGAGGCCTTTTATCACATTTTCCTTTCATTGCACTTTCCACCCCACATTTCCTTGCAAAGTCAACAGCATCCCCAACAGTTCACTGGATGACAACGCTTCTCAGCCGCACTGCATACAAAGACAACTGTAGAATACGTCCATGGAATACTAGGGACAAAGTGTTCACCACGGCAACATCTACAGGCAACAGAAATCCTTCCAAGGAAAAGTTAGCAATAAAATAGTTGTATTTTGGTGAGTTTATATTGCCCATTAAAAATAAATGTATGTTGTATCACTCAAAACGAATTTTCTAAAACTGGCATGCAAATGTTAATTGGTCGCAAATGTACCCTAGCTTTAGATTCCACAAAAACATGTGCACTACTATTTAT
>Ga0209671_1001960_pt1 | contig 18232 bp, 15 predicted proteins | sample WorMetHERISLAND2_2_FD_187401 | JGI IMG/M metagenome (GOLD analysis project Ga0209671, IMG submission 187401) | Marine gutless worms symbiont microbial communities from Max Planck institute for Marine Microbiology, Germany - Olavius geniculatus... | ecosystem: Host-associated > Annelida >...
GTAGCAAATTTTGCGTTGCTTTTATCAGTTCGCCGAACTGCAAAAAGAATTAACGAATATTTTTCTTGCTTACTGATCGTCGTCGCACGGTCGCACTTGCTCCGTCAACTTCCTGATTTTCTGTTTATGTTTATATTTGCTATATTTTGCTATAATATCGGCGATGTTGCTGTTAGCACTGGAAAATTACTAGAGGTAGATCGGGTAGATACATTATTGGGAAGATGGTAGAATTTATATGTCTGGTAGACATAGAATGTCTACAGACGGGTAGCGCTAATTGCCGAATCGGCTGAATCGGCGAGACTAACCCTAACGCTAACCCTAACTCTAACCCTACTTGTGCATTGACGCGTGACGACTCAGGTGGCCGTGAACGCTGCAGTTGGCCGATTCAGCAATTAGTGCTACCGCTACAAACCATGCCATGACACTGTCACGTATTTAAATCGCAGCATTCACTTATCACAGCATTATATTGTTCACCCACAACTGCAGTATGCAGGTGCAGTTGTGAGTCTCCTTGTTGATGCCAAGTAGTATCATTTCTGTTATTCATCACCTGTCAATTAAAGTGATTAGTCGTCGACAATTACGCTCTCAGTTGAATGGCCTCTTGCATTTACCTGGTTATTACGTAACCAGCTGCATGGCATGGAGAGTGCTTGCTGTGCCTTTCATCTTGCCGTGCTCGCAGGTCGCACGCTGGTGGCCGCAGGGCCATATTGCCGTAATCCATCGAGTCGTTTCCGTGTGTTGGGTAAACTGCAAGGAATCTGTTTATAGCCGACCAATCGCGTGCCGCCTCGCACGATCCCTCACACTATACCCTCCTTGCACCTCGCAGTTTACCCAACCCCTTTTTTGTAACACGGATGGGTCACACTTAATACCACATCGGACTATTGGTAACTATCGGACTGTCGGCCACTATTGGCCTATCGGTTCGTCGCTGAGTGGCATTGTTGCGGCGCAGTATGCCTGAGACCTGCAGGACACCACAGGATTCTACAGAAAGACCAAAGGACACATAAATAATAACTGCAAAATGATTTTTAGACATGAAAACAAGACTTAACTTATCAGTAGTTCAGTAAATCTAAATAAACACCGCTAAACAATGCAAAAATAACAAAATCAACATGCCACCAGATGCCTAGAAACAGGGACAAAATGCCACACGCTGACGCTGAGATGCAGGCCACATACCTGGATGCCAATGGTGCGTGCGCCGTACGTCAGACGTGCACCAAGATGCTTAAATTTACAATGTACATCACTCTTGTTGTCAGTTTACACATTCATTCACACCACTCTCGTTCTCAAATTCTGTACTGGCTAAGCTTACAATCAATATGTTTACCGGTATGTGTCTTGCGGTTTTCTTGCACCTCCTGAAATATTAGTATCGCTACATAACTGCTATAATGTAGCTATATAATGCTCTAAAATTAAAGAAAACCTATAGTTTTACTGTTTTCAGCACTTTTTGGTGGTTATTCAAAGTGTTCTGCAGTGTCCTGCAGTTTTCAGTCATACCCTTGTGGCGGGAAGCGGGGCGCATTTGCAAACAATAACGGCCGATAGTCCGATGCAGTATTAAATGTAACCGCTTTGTAGCCGGCAGTCATCTGCCGCTGTGAATTTCTTCCCAGTTCACACTCTGCATAGGCCTAGACAATAGCCTAATTCCTGAATGCAAATTCGTCTAGGCATTAACTTAGAAAAAGAAAACAATGGTCTGCTTTGTCACTTGACAACGACATCGCACAACGGCAAGATACACGTATACAATGATGATGACGCACAATAATGCACCAGGAAGTGCGACATCGGCGTATACGATGCAACACGTGATGTGACACACAGAGATGATATACGACAGCAATGTGGGACGATGATGGATGACGACGATGCACAACGAAATATGACAATTCGAGACAATGCACAATGACGACGTAGACCTATAGTGACGTCATGCAATGACAAACGACATAACGACAACGAGGACTACTAAGTGCAGCAAGAAGTTACTATTGTAAACCCAGATTTGCCAACTTTTTTATTTTGCCATCTCACGATTTTAACTACAACGATATGCAAAGTACAGTAATTTTAATAACATGCCAGTCACAAAGCATGGCGTCCAAACGTCCGGTGTCCAAAGGTCCCAATTTTAATGCACGGTTATACACTGGTTATTGGTCCAAAGGCGTGGCTGAGTACGATGGGTAAAAAGTGGATGTCCTCCACATCGACATCTGTCTTTTGCCCGTTGCCACGTCTGCAGATTCGCACATCTGCACATCTGCCTTTTACCATCATCCTTGTCTGTTTTCAAGTAAAAAAGAAGTAATATTTGCTTGTGCTTTGACTGATAATGACACCAGTTGGACCTTCTACATTACTTGGCGTAAGAATTGTTCATTTTGACCTGCACCTTGCCATTAGAGTGGGGGGCTACAGAGTTCAACATCTTGAGTTTATGCGAATTTGCTTGTATTAAGTTGGTTTTGAATGAATGAATGCATTTGTCAGCAAACAACGTAGAACTCAGCAACTACAGTGGCAAACATAGATGCTGAAGATGAGTTGGTATTTAATGTTGAGGTGCTGTGGTGTGCCGATCAACCATGGCATCGTACAGTGGAAGTAGATCGGTCCATCGACCTCCGGACATGGAAGCATCATCGCATCATGATAGTCGGAGTTCAAACCCTCATCAGTCTTCTTCATCATCGGCCGCTGCAAGTGGGCTGCCCACTGCAAAGAACCGTGCATTGCTCGCCGAGGCAGTTGAATCAGTTGTCAACACATTTGCCAAACACGCACGAGGCTATGGAAGAGGTTTGTTTTTGGTAATCTGCCTCTAGAGACTTCCTTAGCATAAAAATTTCGCTTGTAGGGTGGCCAGATGGATTGGTGGCTCGTTTTCTTTGTCAGTTGATATCTTTCAAACTGCAGATCGGAAGTCAGCTGTAAAAAAGTTTACTATTGAAACTGTTGTCTTTTGTTCATAAAAATTGCATTCAGGATTTATTTTAATAACTAAAAGGCACGTAGCATATAGTGCGTTACTGATTTTTAATTTCAATTCACAGAATGGAATAGTAAGTGCAGTGAAACATATCATGCAAGCACTTGTGTATGGTGCTATTATAACAAGCATCTGGTTAACCAATGCTGTGGTTTAATTAATAGAAAACAAACAAACATCTAACAAGACAGGACCAAGACCAAGACACTAACCTCCAAGACCGAGGCCAAGGCCGAGGCACCAAAGTCCAAGACCAGGACCAAGACCAAGGCAGTAAAAATCGAGGCAGCCTCGAGGCAAGGCACTGCTTTGCGGCATCACATTTCTGGGTGATTTTCCTTGGCATTAAAACTTCTCTCTTTGTTACTTTTTTGTTCTGCTTAGACATTGTGTATATGTATGATGGCGCATGCAGTGAACGTCGTGGAAGCTCTGCAGGATTTCTGGCAGATGAAGCAGATGAAGGGAAGCAATGTCAGTAACTCGGCGCTGATTATATACGAGTCCGAACCATCAAGTGGACCTCCATACATCTGCTATGTCACTCTGCCCGGTGGCAGCTGCTTTGGCAGTTTTCAGGCAAGTTTCTTTTGATCATCTTTGAATAGACTCATAGGTTGAAACGTAAATTCATAAGTTATGACAAATTTCTCAAAATACAACCTTTTATAATTGTTTTTGTTGATGTTTCGGCATCCGCTGCTGCCTTCATCGGAACGCCTGTCCACCAGATGTCGCTGCGGAAATTGATTGATTTCTGCTAGCATAACAAAGTTGGTTATTTATACGTTGGCCAGTGCAGTAATTTATCCAGTATTTTTGAATATTCAATTATAAATACTGGACAAAATACTGCACTGGATAATGCATAAATAACCAACTTTGTTATTTAATTGTCCTTGTGGGTGTTGCATAGACGGTAGCATGATTTTTAATGTTTGCTTAATTACTTCACAAAAGTTATCGATTATTTAGTTGTTAATCTTGACTAAAAACTAACTGGGGTGATTGGTGATTGCCAAGGAAATGCACTTTTGTTGTTCAGCAAATTTTGCAGTTATTGAGCTATATGCTGTCACAGATACACTGAGAAACAGTTATTGGGACAAAATACATACTGAAATGTTGATTTTTTTTTTTGCAAAAATTGTGATTGAGATTATTTTAGATGCTTGTCATAATGTCATTTATCTAGTTTGTGATGATGTTATTTATGTGACTAATCAGAACATTCAGGATTAAAATTTTGTTTTATTAGTTGTTTAGTGATTCATTTATTTTCATAGCTCTGCTTTTTATATATCTGTCGTGTGTGTGCAAGGGCAAGTGACTGGGTAGAAAAATTTGTCTCTGAAATAACCTGGGAAAGTGTCTTGAATGGACATAAACAAGAAAAGCCTTGCTAACGCAAACGGGAATGCGCAACAGCGGTGCATGTTTGAAAGCCCAGTAAAACAAAATCAGTTGCCAGAGGGTGCCAGACGACTGGCAGCTAATTATTTATAGTGTTTTACTTGTACTCACCAAAAAGTGTGACCTGTCTCGCTTTGCCAATGCCATATTGGGTGGAAGTTGCAAATTTTGCCTACCCCTCTCTCATTTAGTGCCTTCGTTCGGGATGAACCCCTTCTAATTTATGGAAAAGCTTTACGGATCCTGAAACTAGAGTCTTCCAGGCAGCCGACAGTGAAAATTTGATGATTCTAGCTTGCACCGTTTTTGATGGATGGACAGACAGCCAGAATTGCGATGGCTAAGATGCGCTACTGCAGTAGCTGCTGTTGCGCATAAAAATTGTGTTAACTCACTGCAGTCTTATGTTTATAGTGGTAGTTAGTTTTGTGGTTGGCATGTTATCTGCTGGTAGGATTGTCCAACAAAAGCCGAGGCACGTCGCAGTGCAGCGAAGATAGCGTTGATGAACTCTGTATACAACGAGCATCCTTCACGATGCATCACTGATGCTTTCATTGAACGTGCGGTTGCCGATGCGTTTAACTCCTTCCAGGTTTGTGCATTCTCTGGAGTCTTATTTACAAAACCTCTTACAAGATTTCTTGTTAGAACTTTTTTTCTAAGTGAAGTACTTGGTTGTGCGTGAGTTTTTCCGACCGCACTTTTACAGATTTTAATTTTTTTTAAAGTTCAAAAAGTTTTTTTGTAAGTTGGAGTTGCTATTTTTCGAAGTTAGGCTTCTGGTGTATATAAATTATGCAGCAGCATGTCTTTCGTTGTGGTCATCACTGTCCTGTTTAAGGTGATGTGATTTTTATGATTTTTGGAACACATCTCTCATTTAATAAAGACTGAAGCTAATTGTTAGTGGACATTATGAAATGATGTGGTGAGTTTCTTCCGGTAATAGTTTTTATTTGTTATCCATTTATTCACCCAGACTTTGTGTTTTTCTCGATATCGACTGAGTTGCCTGAATAAATGCATGGTCTTTCAACAGTCTATTGTAGAAACTTACATTGTTTGAATGTACACACTATGCAGTCGTAAAGCAGATAACAGATCTCTGTACATTAGCTACATGAGTCGCAAGTTAGGGAAAAGACGGCCACTACTTTGTCCATATTTTAGCCTGATGCTGACAGATTTTAAATTTTTTACTGACCGACTTGGCAGAAAATTCACCAAAAAATGGCTCAGTTAAGTTCCCACCAAACCTAAACAAACAATGTCGCTACTCTACCTTGTTTTTTGACTCACAATGTATGCATGTGTGTGTGTGTACTGCAGAATCTGACAGTGGAGTTGGATGCACAGAGCGGCTCAGCAAACTCAATGGCCGGTGTTCAGGCTTTCCGCTCGGTGCTGGAATCCCAGCGTGGTAGAACGGTACTGCAGTTTGAAGAGCTGATGACAGTGCTACGGCTGCTGCATTGGAACGGTAGTCTGAAGGCAATGCGTGAACGTCAATGCACTCGCCAGGAGGTCCTGGAACATTACTCACACCGAGCTATTGATGACGACATGCGCTCACAGATGGCTCTCGACTGGATCGCTCGCGAGGAAGAAAGCATTGTGAGTTAAATGCAAGCTACAAAATATTGTTTTACCTTAACGCAAAATACCTGCATGCAGTTGGTCCAAATCGCATCACGTGTCATTCACTAATATGAAATGTTGTCCAGGCAATATTGAGCGGCGAACATCGAAGTCGTCACAGCTTTTCTGTTCAAACGACTTCTGTTTAAATTTTTTGATCTGCTTCTGAGATACAGCAAAACGAATAGTGACTGGCGTCATCGATTGTCGTTGAAAATTTTTTGCCCTCGATTCGTAAAATAAAAAACAACGTTTCTCTTAGCCTTCGGCCTCGAGGAAACATTTTACGAACCTCTGGTAAAAAATTTTCATTGATGACTTTGATGCCAGTCATTATTTGTATAATGTCAGCCCGGTGGTGACATATTGCGCGACGGCTATGGCCGTCTGTCTAGAGCTGGGAAACCCATTGAACCCTTTTGACCTGAAAATTGATTAGCTACTGGGAAAACTGTATTTGCCGTTCTAGGAAATGCTTACACTCGCACTGATTTTTTTGGTTTTTTGGTGCATTTTACTTTTTTCAGTTAGGCAGAGAGATGGGTTGAGCAAAACCAGTAATGCAGTCTGTTGGGACGTCTACATAATAAGTAAGTAAATTACTGTACAAAGCATCAGACTGAATTTGACATGCCAAGCCAGGTCATTGGGAGGACAGAGAATGCAGACTGGAGATGCAATATTTTCATGTCTTTCTAATGATTAAAAAATTGTAAACGTTGATAAAAATTCTGACCTTTATAATTTCCATTTAAGTTTAGTAGCCTTGTCGGTAAAAACATTATGAAGTAGATGCATTGAAATAATGACGAGCATTTCAATCAGCTGTTTTTCAGAAGACAATAACATTGTAGTCTGTTCAGAAGATTGGGTTAAAACGTTTCTGTCACAGAGGTAGTGCAGTGTGCATGAACTGACTTACTTTTTAATGCTGTCTGTAAGTAAGTAAGTAAGTATGTAAATAGAATACTTAGAGTGCATAATGTCAGGCAGCAGCCTAGTCTCAGGCACTGGTTTGAGTCAATTAGGAGGAGCTGTACGCCTGCTGGAAACAGTTTTAAAGAGGCAACAGAAAGTGTCTGCAGAGGTAGTAGTGCGAATGCTAAAAGGAAGTAAATTCAAGACTGTGGGGGCTGCAGTGCTAAAACCACAGGAGGTTAAGGTTGTGCGGACATGTGGAACCGACAGCAGATTGGTGTTGTAAATGTAAATGTAAAATGTAGATTTATATAGAGGGTTAGCATAAAAACCTCTAATGCAGAATGCAAAGAACGTACGGGAGTGAGATACCTGAGAAGAGAACGGAGATAAGCAGGCTCAGAGGAGTTGCGAATGTTGTGATGTAATAAATGCTGATGATGAAGATGAGGATGTTCGTACTAATGTTTGCCCAGGGACACGGCTCAAAGAACCCACGTGGTACGTCGGGAGTCATCGCTGCAGAAATTGCTCGCGCTGAAGCTGATCTAATGAGCGCTCGACTCAACGGCCGAGAACTTCGCTTTCCCAAGGAGAAACGTGACATTTTGCTACTGGCTCTGAGTCAGGTCTCGCCTGACAGTGTAGCATAGATACTACATGGTGTCTCATAAAAAGGCACCTTTTTCTTTCTTTTATAACTCTGTTGAATGGTGATCAGTTTACATGGAATTTTTACCAGTTGTAGCTGAAGATATACTAATTCAAAGTATTTTAACGAAATGTGGCTGTTAGTTAAATATTCTTTGCTGGTTGTGATGTAACGCTAACATCATAATGTGTTGTGTTGTACTTAATTGTCTCAGCTGGTGCTGTCAGCTACTACCCTGCCTTGATGGTAAACTTTATCTGGTTCACTGATAAAAAATAGTTATCGTATCAGCACTACTAAGCAACATGGGGGCATGAAATCAGGCATGTTGTGATCCAAAAAGTCAGCCATCTTGCAAGCAGTGTGTGCTGGTGCACTGTCTCGCTGGAAGGTGTAAAAGTCAAGCTATTCTCGCAAGTGCGTGAAAGTGATCATTTTTTCATGGTTGCAATGGTAAAACTTCAACAGTTTGTCATCAGTGAAGCAGATAAAGTTCGCCATCGACGCAGGGCAGCTATTCAGCAGCTGTCCACATTGGTTGCAGTAAGCCTGTTTGTACTTGTGGCACATTATGACATCAGCATTACATCACGACTAGCGAAGAATATTTAACCAACGGCCATATTTTGTCAAATTATTTCGAATTGGCATTTCTTTAGCTACATCTGGTAAAATTTTGTGTAAATTGATCATCATTTGAGTGAATTATGAAAAAAGATAAAGGGTTCCTTTTTATGAAAAAGTCTGTAGTAGGAGAACAAAACAGAGTATTCTTACATATCTCAGTGTCTTCTTAGTGCCTCTTTGTATTTTTGGGTTTTTTAGTATGGGAGTGTTTTTCTAATGTGTTCTGTATCATTTGTACCATTTTTATGTGAATTTTTGAGGGAGTTTGGTTTTAAACAAGAAGTACAATATTCTTACACATTTTTGTCTCTTAGCGTGTTGTGCCTTTTTGTACAGTTATGTAAAGATATGATTTAGTTCACAAATGTTGTCCCTGATGTATTTTTATCTTTCAGCCAGGGTTTGTCAGATAGTATAGTTTAGATACTTGGATAGAGAAATAAGCTGTTTTTGATTGTCTTAACACATTAGGCAGGCCCATATTATAAGTATGCTAATTTCGTTCTAATAACGTTAATAACGTTCCAATTTCAATCTCAATACATGTACAACAAAACAAAACTCTTTGAGGTTTTCATATGTCGTGCCGTCAGCAGTAATTAGAACGTCTTTGCTAACGGCTACTGCACTTACATCGTGTAGGCTTGGGCACAAAATTAGCATATTTATAATATACGTATCTATGAACTAACCAAAACTGTTAGGCCATCAAAACACAGCTGTACTGTATTCCTACATATCTTAGTGCTTCTTTGCAATGTGTTGTACACTGCTGAGTTTAGCAATCAGTCGTTCTGTACCAAATACTTGTATTATATTTGGACATATAATGGCTTGAGTTTCAATATCCATATTACATGTGTAGTTACAATCACTATTCGGTTCAGCGCTATTACTGATGACAGTATTGTTTTCAGCATTGTCACTAAGTTGGTTTTCTGTTAGCACGATAACTTGTGAACTGCTGCACTTAGCTTATGACATTTTGTCCTAACGTGTACCTTGACAACCGCAAGAATACTTTGAATTTTAGTCATAATCACAGGACTAGATTTTTAGATACTTTGCCATTGTGACATAGGGCCTTACTGCTATTAGCTGCTAGCAGGCTAGCCCATCTAGGCCGATAGCTATTGGTGGACGCTGACGTCATTGCTATAAATATTGCAGTGTGCTATGGCAGCATATGCAAACAGCGATAGTCTTGCGTGCGGCTTGCCAATCTAGCTTAGTATGGAAGTGTTTTCTTGTGATTGTGACTTGCACCCGTTCCAATTGTGGGTGAAATTTTTGTTACAGTTAATTTTTTAGAGTTTGGTTCAATTATTCTGTGTATGTGCAATTTTGCCTGAAAAACCCATCCCCAAAATTACCTACACGGTGTCGGTGGTCTGAGTGTTGGGCAGTTACTAAGAATGATGTGCGTAAGATCGATGCACTTGATCAGTGGTGTCTGAGAATGCTGCTAGGAATCAATTGGCACCAGCATGTGTGCAACGACGAAGTCATCAGAAGGTTAACCAAGCAACCCCATCTCTCAGCCATAGTCCAGTCAAGGCGCCTGTCCCTGTTCAGACACATTGCACGAATGCCTGATGAAACAGATGCAAAACAGATCTTAACAGCTTCCCCCGCAGGAAACTGGACAAGACCACTAGGACGTCCTCGTATTACATGGATGAAAACCATTCAGCAGGATCTGAAATCCATCGACCTTAATATGGACGAAGCAGTTGACTTGGCTCAGAACCATCTAATTTCAAGATTGATGTCTACGTTCAGCGCTATGCACTTTTAGTGGTGCTTGCCAGAAATGATGATGATGATAGTGTATTTTGTTTACTGGATGTAAATGTGTAATGTTTTTGAACTAGAAACGAGAAAATCTATTCAAGGCAGAACAGTTGGAGGCGCAGAAGAACTTTGAAAATACGTTTCATCAGTTTCAGGTTTTGGAACTGAGCTTGTGTGCTTTGTGTAGTGTTATTAATTTTTAGTTTTTTGTTTATTTTATTTGGTGTTATTTAGCTTGAATTTTGTGCATAAAACATTGTAACCGAAATCTGCTTAAATGAATTTTTTTAATGTGTACTTGTGCATAACTTACAGTACTTGGCACTATGGTAGCTGCAGTGTTGGGAAAACTCAGATTGAAAATGAATTAAGTCAAACTCTCAAACTCATTCAGACCAAATGAGTTTAAACTCAAATTCAACTCAACTACTTTGTAGTGAGTTAAATCAAACTCACCAAGAAAATGAATTAACTCATAAACTCATTTTGTTTTTTTTGGTTACCAATCAATCAATCAATCAATAGACTAGTCATTAAGACTGTCTTAAATTGCTTAAAAAAAACAGTCAATCAGCAAACACTCACTGTTAGGTGTTCCACAAAATCATTTCTTAGTTAATTAAACACGTAGTCACTCAACTAAATTTACTCAAAAATTTTAAACTTAAAGAATACAAGTTTGTTTTTCGCTATTATTTTGTCAGACAGTTAATCAAATCAAAACATTCTGTACCTTATGTCAAGCACAATTGATCAATCAATCACTTAGTCACTCAGTAAAGCCAATAAAAATTCTGTCCAAAATAGCTAAATACTTGTCAACCAGCAAATCAAAAGTCACTGTTAATTGCAATAAATTCTAATAACCAGTCACTCAATCAGTCAAGCAGGTTTACTCAAAGAATTGTTCAGCTGATAATCTTGTAATCACTGTTTGTTGGCAATACCTCATGTTCGCCTTTATCAGCAGCAACCTCTCAAAGTTTTCGTCTGAAAGTTTGTTGCGTCTCAGTGTTTCAATCTGTCCACCTACACTGAACAGCCTTTCCACTGCAGCTGATGATGGCAACCGCCAACTTTTTTTTATTGTGAGTTGAGTTTAGGAACCTAATAAACTCACAACTCACACAAATATTGAATTAAATCAAACTCATAACTCACAATAAATGAGTTAACTCGTGAGTTGAAACTCATTTGAGTTAACTCGTGCCTAACACTGGGTAGCTGTAAGTTTTATCTTGGGATGCAGTTATGATGATGTCTTTGTGTTCTAATTTTTAATGTTAAATATGTGTTAGTAAACAGATAAACACAAAAAAGAATGTAGCGTTGGAATAAATGTTACACAGTGTTATGTATATGTATTTACATACATTTTAAGTCACTGCATTACTTGGCATCTTTATAGCAAGCCGGGTTTTTGTGTCTGAAGTTTTCACTCCTTGGTGGACTTTTAGCCACATTAAAAGTTTTTACTGTTCTCTGACAATGCCTGCTGTCTGGAGGATAACAGGGAAGATTATTAGAACTATCATTATTGTTAATTACATATGCACATATATAATGGAGTTATTACAATTTTAGGTTAACCTCATTTTTGTGTTTTGTGTTTCTGTAAAGGTTAAACTTTCTTTTTCTTTATTGTTAAGGTTAAACTTACCATTCTATTACTATGTGTTTGTGTGCATTCTTCCTGGAAAGGCCATTCCCGAAATGACCTATACTGTGTCGGGCGGGACGTTAAACCCTACTCACTCACTCACTCACTGTATGTTTACATTTGTTCATTTAAGCATAAATTGATCTCTTTTGCATAATGCTCAAAACACAACACTGGATTTTTAAAGTTACATTCTGAGCATATAATGTGTATCAAATAAATGTAGGCATTTTTGTTAATCTTTTAAACAATCCAAGATGATAAAATACGATTATCAGCAGCATTTCTACCATACTCCACTTACGTGCAAAGCCTCAGTATTTGATCTGTTGTACTTTCTGAAAAATTTAAATATTTTTTGATGATAAGTCTCTTACTTATAGTCACCCACCTAGTCAGTTAGTCTGTTGGCTTCATTTGACCACACAAAAAGCATCAGCTCCATTGAGAACTTATATCACTTCTGCTGTTGGTATTTTACAGGCAGAAATGGACAGCTTAGCAGAGCAGATGAAATTGGAACGTGAAGCGTTTGAAAAGACGCAAGAGGAGCAGAAAGTTGTCAGAGAACGTACAATGGCCGACGCAGCAGTACACATTCAGACATCGTTTCGTGCTTACAGGTAAGACAGTTTTATTTATTGTTGTTTTTGCTGCGGTCATTGTTTAACTAGCCCATCTTGCAGTGTTTATATTAAGAGGGTCTACAGGTGTTTTAAAAGATTTTACCAGGTTCTCATAGTCTCATGGTGATTTTTGAGTCACTTTTAGCACTGGCATTTTGTTGCCCATTTTGGACAAAGTAGAATTAAATGTTCAGCCGTTTCCTGTCCAATGCCATAATATGGACACATTGGAGATGTGATCTGGCCAATAAGTGCTTTGTAGAAAGTCGGGGCACTTGCTTTTTTTATCTACAGTTGCTGCAACTGTAGTCGTGCGACTGAGACTCACTGATTTGTTCAGTGAATTATCTATTGGCGATCATGTTGTTCTGTTATAAATGCTGCAAAATGAATTGCTGTAGTCATAAGAGATTTTTAAATTGCATTCAGAATTGTGGTTTGCATTTTGCAATAAGTTTATATAATTTCCAAGTTAATGTTAATAGAATTATTCATATTATTTACGCGTACACATGTGAACTTTTTCACCATATGAAGTATATTACGTAACAAGCAGTTTAGTTAATAATGTTCAGTATACAGTACATGTATTTAATAATTTTGGCAATTTTTTCAGAATCTAACAAAAAACAAGGTTCTTTAAAATTTCTGTAGTGTCTATATGTTTATTTGTATATTGTTACTGCAGGTGTAGAAAACAGTACAAAAGCCTCATACGGGAGAGAGTGGAGATGAAACACAAGCTTGAGGAACAAAAAGCTGCAGAAGAAAAGCTGCGAAAAGAGGCCGAAAGAATGCAGCTTGAGAAGGAAAAACAGTTGAAGATCATAGAAGAAGAGAGAAAGAGGAAAGAAGAGGAACAAAGACTTAGGGAAGAAGAGAAAAAAAGATTGGAAGAAGCCGAACGACTCAAGCAATTGGAAGCGGAACAGAAAGCACGAGAGATTCAGTCAGCGACAGACAGTAGCGAGTTAAAACATGAAGTGCAGCAAAATAATCAGCATAAACCAATGAATAAACAGCAGAAACAAACAAAAGTTAAACACGATGAAGAAAACAGATTATGTGAGCAGCTGAAGTTACTACAGCAGCAGGCTTTGAAAGAGAAGGAAAATGAACAGAATCAGAAGGTAAGTAAAGATGTCAGTATTGCTGCACAAAATGGAGTCTCTGGATCTCTCAGTCAGAAACACATGGACAAGTTGTCAGCTAGACGAGAATCAGATATTCAGTTGCATGAGAAGATGCAATCAGAAGAGGAAATTATGAAGCAGAGACAGTTAGAAAAAGTACAGGATGAACAAAAATTACATAAGACACGTAAAAATCTTCAAGTGCACTGGAACAACGAGGGTCAGCAAAAACAAGTGAAACAAAAAGAAGCTGGAAAGATGGACGAAGTGAGCTGGGAAACTGAGGAAGAAAAAATGAAGCACAAAGAGAAAGATGGGATGAACAAATTGCTTTTGATACAAAAGAATAAGGATGCGTCAGTAGAGAATGTGACTCAAAATAAACTGCTGGTTTCAGATGAATGTAATAGTCCACGTCAGGTCAGCCCAAAGTCAATAGTAGATCATGCCGAACATGAGATGAAGTCGGGATCAAGCGCAAACCACACAGAAAAGACGACTGCCAAACATGAGAACAGTCATTCAGCATTACACAATGAAGCTGACAGCTCAAAAGTTGCTTGTCAGACACTGAAACCAGATACTGCTAAATGTCTGGTCAAGCAACCAAGTAATGATGCATGGGAGAAAATGGTTGAGGCTAAAAGACTTAAATGGATGCATGAATGTGAATCGTGGAGGTATGTATGCCCACTTGTTATTTTTTTGTTATTTTCTTGTTTATCGTAGCTTTTTGAATAAATGGTCTCATCGAACAGCAATAAGTTAGCTACCTGACAGCATTTGTTGATAAGTTAACCTGTTGAATTGAAAACTGCAACCATTTAATTGTTTTTTTTTGTAGTCTTTTGTCTTTCCTTTTCAGTCGTTTTACTATGGTTTAATGGCAATATGATAGACTATGTCAAGTTACTTTGCAAAAAAACTTACAAATTGTTGTTGGAGTCAGGAAAGGCTTCCATCCAATATTGCTGCATTGCTTTGAAAAAGTTTTGTAATTTTTTTTATCATGTTTGCTTGCAACGAGTCAGTTTTTTGCTGTTTTATGTTTAAGCAGTTTCTTTTACTGCTTTTGCTTTTTTGTAAGTTTTTTTGTTCAGAGTTTTTCTTAGTTTTGAGTTATTAATGATAACTCTGTCATATTTTATGTTGTCATGTCATTTATTAAAGCAGAAAAGTGTCACAAAGACCAGCAGCTAATTCTGGTCAGAAACCAAGTCAGAAAGCTCGTCATCGACCTTCGTCAGTCAAGTCGTTGATGCCACTGAGTGAAGCGATGATTTTATCAATTGCTAACCAACAGTCACTTCAGCAGGTGTCTAGCCCTCACATGAGAGGCTGGACAGCTATTGTTTTTCCGTATATTTTGAAATTGACATTAATTTTTGTTGTTGAACTTTGCAAATCGAGAAACAAAAGTTGCAATTTTTAACAGTATTTTTAAACTTTTTTTACATTAATTGTCCATTTTGAAATTGTCGTGTGAGATGCTACACAGCTGTTGTTTTTGCATATTTTTACATAATCGCTAAATTTTTGCTGTTGAACTTTGCAAGTTGAAAAGCAAAAATTGTAGTTTTTCTGCTGTGTATTTAAAGCTTCTTCTTCACAAATATATATAATTTTTTTCGCATCCTTTAGTGCTCTGTTGATCTCTTGTTATTGGTTGGACCACAGAAAATGTAGTGAGTCTGTATAGGTACTACCATGTGTCTGTGTCTGCGTGTGCATGTGTGTTACGTGTTGAAAATAATGAAGTAATTAATCAAAGTGTGGTTTAGGTGTCGACACTGCAGTTACATGACCTGCCAGGCTGTGATGTAGCGACACTGCATCGGTGTTTTAATCTCAAGTCTCTGGTCATTAACAACTGCGGAGTCATTGCTATTGACAGCATAGCAGCTCTGCCTCGGCTTCACTATGTTGATGTCAAGGTAACCTGCACTTAGTATCAGTCCGCATCATTTGTTTCATCGATTTGTTGTAAAAATTTTTGTGTGGGTTTTTTCGCATTGTTGATATATGCTATGTCTCTGCATTTTACATGTCTTTGTTCAGTTTGTCAGTTGACCTGACTTTGGTTTTTTGTTAAATTTTATCTTATTCAATATTGAGTTTGCATAACACAGGATATAATATACGGTGTCACTGATATTACGTTGTTATTGGGCTGTACATTAATTCAGTCACCTCTTGCTGATTGCTGAATTATGATTTGGTCACCTGTTCTAATAAGGCACATTATAGATCTGTCCAGCCATCTGTCTGTCTCTGTGTCTTATACAGCCTCCCTCCCATCCTAGACAGAAATTGATGATAAAAAATGATGTGAATATTCTCCGGGGCAGGATTAATTGCTGCATCAATTTTTAGCTGGTAAGATCAAAGTTGAAGGTTATCAGATGTCAAAAACCTTAAAATGTTTCATAAGTAAACGTTGCATAAATGTTTATTTATGACTGGCCGCTGCTGCAGACGAGGCACACTGAAGTGGGTGGGTGCAATAAAGTGCAGTGGGCACTAGATGGATGGACACATATGTCCGCATACATGTTAGCACAGGACATGCCATCAATGGCATGCCGACATTTATTGCAAGTTGATGAATATTGTATTGGCGTGATCTGTGCAGAAGAACAAGATAGAGTTGCTGAACGTGACTGGTGCCAGGTTGCTGGTCTATCTTGATGCGTCACACAATCAGCTGATGAATATTCATGGCCTTGATGGCTGCAGCGGTCTACGACATCTGGACCTGTCTCACAACAAGATCACCAGAGTTGGTGAGAGTTTCACATCCAGTCACTATCAATGTCACATGTACTATGGGGAATCCCAAACTTAAGGCCCCAGGCAAAAGACCTGGGACAGAATCCTCGTATGTACCAGTTTGTTGTTTATTTTTTTGTCAAAATCCCTGCATTGTACTGCAGCCATTTTTTTTAAAAAAAACTTTACACTGGAAATTAAGGATATGTATTTTTGATAATCAGGTTCATCATTATTGGCAATAATCCTCTTTTACTTTTACTTTGCATAAAAGTGCTTTATAGTGAGAGATTATGTCCAGGGGTGATTTTATTTATTTGGTGTGTCAGTGAAACAAAAGCTTGAAAAATTGAATAGTAGAAGGGAAGATTTTTCAGTAGAATCAGTGAGTACTGAGTAGTATCGCAACTTGCTGTGTAGTTTTGCCAGCTTGAGTATGACGCACATGACATGATTGCTTGACACATACTTTAGCTGTTATTATCATATTGCTTAATATTACCATTATCGTGTATCATTGCAGGCGGTCTGGGTTCACTGTCGTCGTTGCATACGCTGATATTATCACACAATCAGCTGATAACGACCAAGCTGTTATCAGAAGCACCTGCAATACAAGTTTTCGATGTGGCTCATAATCATCTGCCTGTGCTGGACGGAGTTAAGCATCTGCCGTTGCTGCAGTCACTTGATGCCCGCGACAACAATCTGCTTTCTGTCAGTACACTTTCTTGATATCTGCATGACATGCAGGCTAGCGTAACGTTGGATTAATTGTGCCATTACTGATCATTCACATGTTGTTTTCGCTTAATATGGAAATATTTAGTCTTTATTTATATACAGACTCAATACTGAAGTTTTGTTTTAGCCTACCCTATCTGGTATGGTTCATTGGTGTCACATTGCATTTCGAGTTTCAAATTTTTTATTAGAAGAATATTATATACAGTTGGTAATTATTATTATTGCTGTTATTCATTGCACAGGTGCCAGAGCTGTGTAATCAAGTGTTATTGTCTGATCTGCGGCTGGATGATAACAGCATCATGTCTTTGTCAAGCCTGCAGAGTGCTTGGCTGCCTTCAGTTGTTAACCTTTCCCTTGCACATAACAGGTGAGCATGCTGGCTTGTGTGCTGTTGGATTACTTATGCTGAACATACTGATCATTTTCATGTTGTTTTGTTAGTTCGCCCGATAACGATAGTTTTCAGAAGGACTTATGTTTTACTGCAGATGTTTTTAATATTTTTTTGTCAATGCGAAATCTTCGAGATGTGTTGGCCGTTTGGCGCAAAATTTTGCACGGTGGTCAGTACTAGGCCGAATTTTGTAATGTTGGTCCAAAATTTTGGGGGGCCCTTCCCCAAAAAATTTATGGGCCAAAAACATGCAAAATTTGGCTCAATTTCGGATGACTTCGAAGTTCGGCAGCAAATATCTCGGGAATGGATGAAGATATTCGAAATCGGACAAGTATATTTTGTATCGGGATTTCTCGCGCGTTGTGTGAAAAAAGTGCGGTGAACTTTGGTCTACTAATCACGGAGATTAAGCGGTGAAATCGTACCCACCCAAATCGACTTTTTCGGAAGACTATATTTTAGCCCCTAGGTGGTGCTGCAGCATCAAATTTTTACATGCGCTAGAGAATGACTAAGTCTTATTATCGCACCCCCCACCAGGGATGGGGCCCCCTTACAATTTTTTTCAAAGGGGGTCAAAAATTGGCTTAAAATTTAGCATATTCGCGCATATAACTTTGGCGGTAGTGGGAGTAGCCTCACGATACTTTGCCACGTGACGGGCCTTAAGGTTGGCATGATCACTTTTGGTCGCTAGGTGGCGTATCTGATTGACGTGTTTTCACGGCAGCTCTGTTTTTATCGTTTTTTATTGGTTTTAATTATGCTGCCGTCGCTGTAATAGACTGTCATGTTATAGTAGTCATCTGGAGAGT
>Ga0209671_1001961_pt1 | contig 18218 bp, 13 predicted proteins | sample WorMetHERISLAND2_2_FD_187401 | JGI IMG/M metagenome (GOLD analysis project Ga0209671, IMG submission 187401) | Marine gutless worms symbiont microbial communities from Max Planck institute for Marine Microbiology, Germany - Olavius geniculatus... | ecosystem: Host-associated > Annelida >...
ACACAATACAATTGACATAAAAAGTAAAAATAATTTTTTTAATGCATTTATTACTTAAGACAAAAACAACAACTCGTCACACATAGACACCCCAAAAAAAATCACAGAAAAGAAAGAACATGTATACATTTGTGCCGAAAACCACTTGCATGAAAGGAAAAAATCCAGCAGAAATTTCCCAACCGACAACTAGAAGTTACATACGTGAAGTGCTTGATTGGAGTGGACTCAGTTCGCAATGATTTGCCTGATCCGGACGAGTCCAAAGTTTTGCCGGGACCCGGTTCCAACGGCACTTCGAGTATCACTTCACTCTCGCAGACTGGACAGAATGGAACCTCCACCAGTGTTTCTAAGTCATCAGATACAGAGACGCCAGTTATACCCCGTTTACAAGAAGAAGTATACATGAAACACATATAGTCAATATACACCGTTATCAAGCCAGCTCTATGAGTGCACGACATGTGCTGGCACTGAGTGTGCTTCATGTATGCTTCCTCATGTAAACGGGACATTAGTAATAGTAACGATGAGCAACAATGTCTGTGCTCTTTGCTATTCTTGCCTTGACTTTTCATACTCTGGGAGCTTGGTGGGGATGGCTGATAGAAAACATAGTGGTCTAAGCCTACAGGACGACATTGGCTGCAACACCCCGCATTAAAATTTGGAAGTTTGTGATGCTGTCATCATGGCAATGTGCTGTCAGCGTGAGAATTCATTTGATGAATGTAGCACGAGTGAGCGAGTGAGTAGGGTTTAACGTCCCACCCGACACAGTATAGGTCATTTCGGGGATGGCCTTAGCAGGTAAAATTGCACATACACATAATAACGAAACAAAAAGTTTAACCTGTACAGAAAGTTTAACCTTTATAAAACATGAAACACAAAAAAACGACAGACTGACGGGCAACTGCCAACCTTTGAACCGAGCCAATCAACTTGAGCCACAGATCCACCGAAACTACTGCTCAGCAGAAAAACTGATACTTGTACCATCCCATGAAGTGGGTGGCCTTGGCTATCTTGGGTGGCCGGTCATAAATCAATTGAGTTTACCTGCTTGCCGACAGTCACGCATCCAAGTACTAGCCAAACCCGCTGTAGAGGAACTTTGTTGATCTGAATCGGTGCAGAGTTCCAACGAATGAATGAATGAAACAAAGAATGAATAAATGAATCAATAAATAAAAAAATATAGTGAGTAAAAGACCGTATGCACGTACTATTTTAGAATGTAACGTAAAGTATAACTGCTTGCGCGTACAACAGACCAGACAAAGAAATTAATCACAACCTTTCTTGTAACCCTCTGGTACATCTGTCGCACCCAGAGTTGATTTGATCTTCATCTGGACCTCTTCTTCACCAAATTTCTCGCCACACTTCATACACTATGAACACACGCCAAGACATCTTCAGCTAAAATGAGTAAGTAAGTGTGTAGGGTTGAACATCCCGCCCAACACAGTATAAGTCATTTCAGGAATGGCCTTTCCAGACAATACATGTACATATAATAATGGAACAAAAAGTTTAACCTTTACACAAAACCTCCATATGTAACCTAAAACACATGAAAACAACCTAAGCCTACAATTGTTAGAACTCGTCATTATATTTTTGCATATGTAAAAGTAATGGCAGTTCTAATAATATTCCCTCTTATCCTCCAGACAGTCATCAATCTCAGAATGCTGTCAATTGGAGGATAGGGGGAGATAACAATTAACACAACCTAACTCGACAACCACAGGTCACATACTAAACACAAAACAAACACAATGGATAAGTTATAAAAATTATAGCAATCACAATTCATAATTCACAGATGTAGAAAACACATCTAACATAGCATAACTTAACTTATCAGCCAATTTTCCGGCAAAAACATTACAATTAACATAAATTAAAATAACAGCCATAGTTTACACATTATGGATATGCAACCCATCAGCTAAAACAAAACAGAACAGTGCTGGTCTATATCTACTAAAGTAAATTATCGAAATACTACTATCAATGTACTGCTCGGTCCACTACCAAAGGTTACATGTAGTCCAGTCCAGAAAATAATAAAAAATGACTATGTGAACAGGTAAGTTTTTAGTTGCTGACTCTATCTAAGTGGCCTGCAATCTTTTGCTCAAAGTTACACTATAACAATGATTTTTTTATGTGCAACAGCAGGTACTGCTGTAGCACGTCTTAGCCACCACAAGTCTGTCTGTCCATCAGTCTGTCCATTCGTCTGTCGGTCAGTCCGTCTGTCTGTCACACGAGTGGATCAGTCAAAAAAAATACAAGCTAGGATCACCAAATCTTCACCGTTGGCTGCCTGAAGACTTTAGTTTCAGGAACTGTAAAGCTTTTTGATAAATTCGAAGGGTGTCACTCCAAACGAGGGCGCTAAATGGAAGGGGGGGGAAAAATTTGCAACTTTCAGCCGATACGGCATTGGCTGTGCGAGACAGGTGGCACCCTCTGGTGAGTAAAACATAATAGATAATTTGCCGCCGGTCGTCTGGCGTCCTCTGGCGACTGATTTTGTTTTACTGGGCTTTCAAAGTTCAAACATGCACCGCTGTTGCACGTTTGCCTTTGCGTTAGCAGGGCTTTTTACGCATGAAAGCAGCTATGCTTTCAGCGCGTCTTAGCTATCGCAATTCTGTCCATCTGTCTGTCTGTCTGTCCATCTGTCTGTCACACGGGTGGATCAGGCAAAAACGGTCCAAGCTAGGATCTCCATCGGCTGCCTGGAAGACTCTAGTTTCAGGAACCGTAAAGCTTTTTCATAAATTCGAAGGGGGTCACCCTGAACAGGGGGGGGTAAATGAGAGAGGGTGGTCAAAATTTGCAATTTTCGGCCAATAACTCGCTGTATCTCAGTAACAGTGCGAGATAAGGCTTAGGTTACTATTAATCACCAATATGAAGCCGTACACTGACTTTCGATTGCTGCCGAATTCAATGACCTTGAATGACCTTGAACGCCAAAATAGGGGGTTTTATGGATTTTTTTCGCGATATCGGGCTGCGCAAGTCTATATCATTCACAAAGAGGCGCCACCGTCGCCAAAGCCACACGCGCCCATGGCCGAAGTGTACTATGGTCCCGATGGGCCGAGTCCAAATGATATGCGATTTTCAAAACTATAAATACTGAATTGGAAATGCTATAGGCTTTCGTGCGTTTAGTGAGCTTTGCTCAAATTTCTTGTCTTTTTTGTTAGAGTAAGCTTACCGACACATAAGCAGAGAAACAGAATTATGGACAGACAAACACACAGACAACTAAACAGTTGTCGTCAGCTATTATGCCTCCACCAACATGTGGCATGAAGCTGACACTTGAAATTTTGTACTATCAAGACATTTCCAAGCATATTTGACCCTACCATGACCTTGACCTTTTGACCCCAAAATTTAATGCATTCATCATTACCCCAAAGACCATTAGTGGTGAAAATTTGGCCAAATTCGATCAACAAATACCCAAGATATCTTGCTAACAATGTTTGTTCGGGATGCATACATGGATGCACAAACACTTTGGAAGCATAATGCCTCTGGCCACTATGCTGGCAAAGTCATAATAACAAACTGAATTCAAAACATAACAGATAAATATAGCAAACCTGAAGAACTGTGCATTTTGACTGCAAATGTGGTGCCAACATCTCGAGAAATTTCTACACAGGAACAACAAAGACAACATAACCTCATAACAACGGACGATGACACATGCTAAGAAATAAGCACCGGAGCGTTAAAATCTGAAATACTGTGACATCAAACAAACAACAATCGATGACATGAGATTTGTAAATTGTTTAAAATAAGATGTAACAATTACCACAGACGTATCAATGCTTAAATGTAAACAGATCGACTGAATAACCGTTAGCAAGAATATGAATGCACCAAACTCCAAATAATCCCCGGAGCAAGCCATGTTGCAAAACTGTCAAATACGTTGGTAATAGTAGTGAAGTGATCACCAACACTATTGCACTTTTAGACAAAAAAATAAGAAATTGTCTTCGGATTTGTATGAATTTAAATTATCTGAACAAGAAAGAAACCAATGCTCATGACAACCACTAGACTGACAGAGAAAGCTCTACAAGTAATGACGGCTTGGTGGCGTAACAGTTAAGAAGTCGCTTGTACGATTCAAGAAGACACGAGTTCGACTCCTGATTGGGTAGGTTATCAAGTAGTTGCTACCTGGATAAATGACTGCCTGCAAACAGGCAAACCATCAGTCAATTCAGCCTTCCATCCCTCCAGGGTAGGTAAATCGAGTACTGACTGAGGTTAAGGCAGGGCACATTCACCTGCGTTTACGGGAGTGTGATCCCATATGGCAGATGACACTCCATAGCTCTGATATGGGTTACTCTCAGCAGCGACAGAATACTGTTGATTTTTGTAACCTTTAATCCGCTCTTTAGGCAACTGAGAATCTCTCTGTAATGACAATAATGATGACGATAATGAAGACAATGAACGAAAAGGCTTTTACCGTGAGGTCGTCATCGTCGTACATGACAAATGCACGTTCACGGTTGTGGCTGACCGAGGGGTCAAAGGTCAGACTGACCACTGGACCTCGCTCAGCGCCAGTCTCGCTGGACACAGCCGGCTCGTAGACATCGCAGATCTGACGGACCGACCGCAGTGCTCGCAGCGGCAGCTCGTCGAGAATGGGAAACCGCCCGGCACAGGAGAAGATGAGCAGAGACTTGCCCCCCACCGAGACGTTGAGATAACAGGACTCACGACTCAGTGGGTCATATGCCATGCATGCCGAATCAATTTGCTCTGGACAACATAAAGTACTTCAAAATTAGTAAGTAAGGGTGACTGCCTGCAGGCAGGTAAACCATCTCGATATGTAACCAGCTGCCTAGGTAAACTCAGCCTTCCATCCCTCCAGAAAAGGTTAATCGAGTATCGGCCTATCTGACTTGGGTTAAGACAAGGCGCATTCACCTGTGTCGGGTGGCAGGTAACACTGTGTGATCCCATACGGCAGGTGACGCTTCGTAGCTCTGAGACTGGCTTCACATAGAGCTGTACGCTACTTTTAATCTCGTTAATCTTTTAATTTCGCAAACAATGTAATTGCTAAATGGCGAGTCTACCCAACTCTTTGCTTTACATGCCAGTGTCCACATAAAACTTCGCTACAGTTTGCAATAGAATGTTTTGGCTCTAGACCCAACTGTCAAATCTCCCCTTACCCTGGGGGATCAGGAAACCTATGTAGCACAATGTGTCTTAAAATGTGTCAGTTGGAAGCTGAATCTGTCAAATGGTCTAACCAAGGGGCACAAATGCAACAGCCAAATAACAGGTGACAGACATACAGACCAAACTATGAAAAAAGCTGTAGCAATAGGCAAAATAGTAAATGCTGTATTAAAGCCAAATCTGCCTGATGATATAAATAATAATAATAATAAGTAAACATTTATATAGCGCACTATCATTTTGAAGAAATCTCTAGTGCACTGAGTGCGCTGTCAGTACATCTGAAACAGAAATGATTTAAAGAAACGTTTAAAATAGTCCAGATTAAGTGTGTGATCATTCAGGTACGTCAAGAGACTGTTCCATGCTGACAGGTCAGGATAAATGAGTGCTCTTCTGCCAGGTGTCATGAGTCTGTAACAAGAAACAGCAAGTTGTCCACGGACAGCAGAACGCAGATGATGACGACCAGCCAACGACGAGATTGGTTGGCACATCTCCGACAGATATGGTGGTCCCATTCCATGCAGACATTTGTAGACAGATAAGCAAGAAGACAAAGCTGTTCGTTGGGTCGTATGCCAAGCAGGCCAAGACTATTTGCTTTGTACAAGACCAGTATCGATATTTTACAGTTTTTTTTTCAATAAAAACATTCTGTCATCGGGCTTTAAACTTTAAGACCATGCTGCATCTGGTAAAAAATCACTGATTTTGATTCTAGCTTTTTTCATTTTTAGTGTCTATCAACATTACCGGGTAATAAAGGTGACTCAAAGCAACGATGACATACTTACCAAATGTGGCAAGTTTCTCAGCTTTCAACGGATCCAATGGCATGACATCCTTGCCGCTGCTTTCCATGTAAATGCCATTGCTGACTGAATAATTCTTGATATCATCGGTTTCCGATAGAGTCTTGCTGTTTTGAACAACCTCATCATGCGAAGCAGCTAATGAGTTAACCTTGTCAGGTGTGGCAGTGTCAGCATCAAAGGAAATACCGGGCAACGGACTCGAACCTGTGATATAAACAGAACAAAAGCAGCATATGCAAACAAGTACAAAAGCAGAAAAATTAGAGGGTGAAAAATAATAAATAATAAAATCAGACAGTATAAAGTAAAACCAACACATCATTAGGTACAGTGTTTTGCGATCAACACCATGGTTAGGGACCAACCGAATTCATGGGAAAAAATGAATGATTTCACGGCAGAATTTCTAAAATGTGTCAAATTTCACGGAAAATTCACGGAAAGAGTTTCGGAAATTCACGGGCCACAGAGACGTTATTTCGAGGTGCTGTGCTAATGCAAAAGAAGAAATTTCAGAACAATGAATATTTACTACACTAAGTCAAGACTCAAGACAGTCAACGTCAACTACTTGGTGCTAAAGTGCGACACGTGGTAAACAGCAACATCCGTACAAAAGCTGCTGATAAAACTCTGGAATTGTCATAAATTAAACTAAAAGCGCTAAAATTCATGAAAAATCACGGATTTCACGGAAATCAACGTTTTTCACGGAAGGAGGTCAATTTCACGGAAAATGTCACGGCCGTGAAATCGTGAATTAAGTTGGTCCCTAACCATGGTAAAAACCTAACACCAAACTTTTTTCCATTTCTCTGCTAAATATTTATAATTTTTAAAAATTCTTTTTGCACCGAAACACTCCGAAAAAAGTTTGCAATAAAACCAGAGTATCACCAAGGATCCCACCACAACCAACAGTCATCGCTACACCACCAAGTATCACCAAGGATCCCACCACAACCAACAGTCATCGCTACACCACCTTACAAAATAAAAATTCCTAAAACACAGCAATGGCAAACTAAGCCTGTGCGAATCACAAAAAATGCAATCATGACCTGTACATCAGCTGGTACTAAGCCAAATTAATCATTCAATACATCGAATAGCAAAGGCTGGTGCCACACGAATTAGTTTCATGGCAATCTCTGTTTGAAGTGTTTAAAAAGATGCCTGCTTAAGAAACGACTGAACCAAACTGTTATTGGAGACATACCAAATCAAAACAGTTGCCAATTAATGTTATTTTCATTTGATTTAGTGAAAAATACTGTTCGCATTAACTACACTGAAATATTTTGATGATAGTATCCAGTGCAATGACAATGAAAACATTAGTGAGTGAGTAGGGTTTAACGTCCCACCCGACACAGTATAGGTCATTTCGGGGACGGCCTTTTTAGGCAGAATGCACACAAACACAATAATGGAACGGTAAGTTTAAACTTGACAATAAACAGAAAGTTTAACCCTAACAAAAACACAAAACACAAAAATACAAAAACGAGGTTAACCTAAAATTGTAAGAACTCCATTATACGCATGCATACGTAGTTAACATGACGGTAGTTCTAATAATCTTCCCTGTTATCGTCCAGACAGTCATCAATGTGATAATGCTGTCTATTGAAGAACAGGGGGTGGAATAAAACATTAACAGAGAGTGATAAAATATTACTTGATACACGGTTGTTCTCGAAGTGAAAATCATTGGTGGTCGGCAATTCACGACTGACAGTGTCATTCACAATTGCTTGATGTACTTCTACTGGATGATCCACCACTTGGAGTCGAACCTACAACATTCGTTCGTGAAAAACAGCCATCAAAATGCAACACACAAACACACTGATTAAATAAGATAATCAAATGTACAACTAGAAAGCAGTCAGAGCCCGCACACCTCTGCCAAGGCAATGTTGTTCGCTAGGTGGCAGCACCATCTTCGGTTTTGCAGTGGTTTCCCTTATGCCCCATTGAAAGCAATGGTAACAAAAAATTCAAAGTGATCCAGAATCCAGGATTCCTTCCGGATCACCCCCAAAATTGAATCACTGGTAGTTTGTGCCACTCCCGACATACACACAAAATTTCAGAAAGATCCGTCCACAACTTTTTGAGTTATCTCGCTAACACACAGACAGACAAACAGACAAACAAAGTCTGGCAGAAACATTACCTCCTTGGTGGAGGTGAATATACAGGTCAAAAGGATTTGCAAAATGCTTGTAAACTGTGATAGCTTAATGGAATAACAGCTAAGATAATAAACCAAAAAACCCAAAGTTCAATTCCTGGCTAAGTCGATATCAAGTAGTTACTACTGGCATGGGTGACTCCCTGCAGACTGGTAAACCAATTAACACCAAGGTGAACTCAGCCTTCCATCCCTCTGACGAAAGAAAATTGAGTACCGATCTGTCTGAATGGGGTTAAAGTTGTGTGGCTGCTAAACTCTGTGTGATCTCATTTGGCAGGTGATGCTCTGCAACTCAGTGACGAATTTCCCATACTGAGCTATACACACTTTTTAGCTTTTAACCTTTAATTTTAGAAACAAACAATATTTTTCCACCTCACACTACGAGTAATGCTAGTCGATGACTACACACTACTAGTTCTACCTCATTTCCTGGGAATGTAGCTGAAAATGGTACCACTATTAGTACTATGACTACCACTGCAACTACTACTCGTACCTCATCAGTGGCTGAGGCAGAAAAGATGCAGTTTCCTAGAAACATGATCTAACGTTGCTTCTGCTGCTGCTACTACTACTAATAGTAAGTAAGTAAGTAAGTAAGTAAGTAAATTTAATTTATAAAGTGCACAATGTCAGCGAGAAACTCACTGAATCTGAGGCGCTACTATTACTCACTACTAGTAGTACATCAGTACCATTACGATTACTATTACTACCTCTATTAATACTACTCGAACCTCATCAGTGGGTGAGGGAGAGAAGATGCGGTTTCCGGGGAAAGCGACCTCACACTGCGGCGATGGCTCAACCAACGGAACGGCGGATGTCACAGTGGCGGCCGGCGCCACTGCAAGTCTACCAGGCTTATGATGATGATTGTAATGACTGTGATTTTGACGAGATCGAGATGATTGTTTTGAACGTCCGTTCATTGTCATGCCGTACAGCTCTTCCGTCGACACCAACAACCACTTCGTATCGCCTACAAGGTAACATGTCGGAGCTGTCAGAGTGTTAATTTTTTAATGTGTTAACACACTGTGTTAATTTTTAACGCTTGCATTAATGCATTAATAACACATCATTAATATTGCTGGGGGCACTGAATTTGCAGGACCCAAAGATGACAGACCACAAAAAACAATGACTGGAAACTGCAATATCTGAAAAACGAAAGACAAAATGCACAACGTCGAGTGAATATTATTATTATTATTATTTACAGTGGTGATGGTACTACAACAACAGTTTAATTACTGAAATTCATTCAATTGCCAAGTAACTGCAGTTTAACAGAATACTGGAACTCATGCATACAGTTCTCTGTAGTGTGCCCCCTGGTTTAACTGTTTGATAGATTCAGACACTAGATGCCAGCAGCAGTACAGGACTAACAATATGGCTCTAATTTCCAACTGCACGTTTTGACTGACTTCCAAAATGTCCCTTCTAATGAAGGGTCAGAGACTACCACCTTACACCACTTATCATTGTATCCTGCCACATGGCATCCGAATCTATCAAACAGTTAAGCCCAGGGGGAGGCACACTACAAAAATGTGTAGAAATGGGCAAAATTGTCTGCAATTTTGCGCAAAATTGCAGACAATTTTGCGCAAAATTAATTAAAAATACAGAAGACACACATCACCAATTTCAGTGTTCGGTTTAAGTCGCACATTTTGTCGCCAAATTTTTGTAATAATGCAGCTGTGCACGCGAACAATTTGGGTCTGCCACTCGGAGGGGAAACCTGATTTAGATGGTAATGAAACTGCACTGACACCGAGTCCCAAAATTAGCGACCCCCCTTGCTTCAAACATGCCTAGTTCAGTTTGCGGTTCATGGATTAGAACACTGCACAGTCTTAACATTACTTACGGTCAGACCTATCACAACGTTCATAACTTACCTACGTGTTCAGTGTGACATCAATATGACATCAGAGTCTGTTAACATTAAAGTTACATTGTTACTGACAAGGTGATGGAGTAGTGACGTATCCGCACAAAATTAAGAGCTCGCATCGAGACCAAATTTGGCCAATTTGAGCACAAACTTCAAAAACAAGTTCAAAATGCTTGTCTCCATGAATGTTTCAAATTTTGTAAAAAAATCTGTTGAGCATTAACGATTTTACAATAACTTATCTGTAGAGGTTAGAGGGTTCGCTAATTTTGGGACACGGTGTACTAAATGCTAAACTAACTATAACTTGAACACTAACCATAACTGTAACCATATCACTAGCTGTGGCAGCCATTCAGAATGGGGGGTCCGAACCAACAGCATGCACACAAGCAAGACAGATACTTGAGTCATCGAGTCGATCATCTTCGGAAGCATCCTGAATGTCGACATGACGAACACGACATCTGCGCCGCTGCACGCCAGTGCTGCCGGTACTGTTGTCATCGGAACTGTTAGTCAGCGGTGTGGACATGGCTTGACACGATAGTGTAGATACATCCTGAATTGACGCAGACACCTGTGCGATGGCGTCCAGCGACACCGCTGGCTTGTGTTCACGTTCATAAAACTGACATACACAACACATACGGGTAAAGTTCACGAGTATAACTTGTGAAAGTTTGTTGTCAGACCGTCAATCAACTTATGAATGAATCAGAATCACTAAAACGTTAAAAATGCAATAAAAAACATAAATACTTATGAAAAAGTTACAATACAGTTACAGAAAAGCAAAGTTCCTAACTGAAGAGGAGAAAGATCTTTGAGAAATAATATAAAAAAATCCTAAAGGCAGTTTTGCAAACCAAGTCTCAGGTTTGCGAACTGCTATTCTGTTCACCTCTTCTATACCTGATAAGCCAATACAGACAGCTACAAGAGAAATTTCCCAGCATCACTCTAGGTTAGATTGGCTCCAGTACACATGTGAATAATGGCACCTAAGAAGAAAGACCTTCCAACAGTCCACTTGCTATAAATAAACCAGTTATATCAAGAATGTCAACAGTAATCAAAGTAACTAAGAGTAAAAATCAGACTGTTTCTGAGCATTAAACTAGCAACCGGTAGCAATAGAATAGCGTCCCATGTATAAGCAAAAAGTTTCAGAATTTCATCTATAAAAAGTGTAAAACTTAAGCATTTCCTGCCTAATTTACAATAATTTTTATCACTCACAAAATTATGCTATATCTGGATTTAATGCATGGATTTAACTCAATTTTCATTCACCATACAATGAAATATCAACAATCATTAGCAGTTCTCAATAATATTCAACACCAAGAAAAAAATAAATGGCTACTTGGAAAAATTTGTTAACGTGCAAAATTTCCGGCATCATGTCAAATCAAATGCAATCAAACAAGGTGCGTAAATGGTACAACCTTTCGCTCGCAATAAGACAATGGCTTTCCGTCAATTTTTATCTAAAACATGAAAACATAAAAACACACAAACATTGACGTTAACAAACAGAACCCAAATTTCAAACTAATATTACAATTTTTCACCAGAAAACAATTATACTGACTAACTTCTGATAAAGACACTGCAACTGCCTTCAAGTTTTCTTAATACTCAGCAAGTAAAAAAAGATAATGTAAATTTTATGACACAGCTGACAATAGAAAGAGCTCAGAATTGTAATTTTAAAAGTAAATGGGGGTTTTCAGTACCAAATTTGGCATTTTTTCAGAAAAATGTTGGACCAAAAAATTTCCGACAGCCTAAAATTTACAGGTGGACAAAGCAAATGCCACCGCCCCTACAAAAACGCCACTAAACAAATCTACATTTGACACCTGTTGCAATACCAGCAGAAATTAATAATCACCTCCTGAAAGACAGCAACATGTAGATTGACAACCGTCAGCTTTCGATGGTCTTTGAGACGTGTCAACGAATTGCCCAACAGATGCAGCTAACACACAGCAACAAACAGTTTTTAGCCGTAAATTATGTTATATTGAACATTACGTCAGTCACTTGCTAGCCTTCAGGTGCAGGCTTCCCCTAGCGACAGCTGGGCTCTTGTTGCGGATGATATCTTTTGTTTCATTAAATGCTTCAACTATTGCAGAACTAGACGCTAGTTTCTCTTATAAACAAAACAAAATGAATCACAAGATATCACACCCAACTAAAAACATTTTTTCAGTAGTTGAAGTTCCAGCAGTTGACAAGCGAAATTGATTCTATCAGGAAGTGATCTTTCCGTCATTAATCATCTTGTCTGAAGTGCTTAAAAATAAATAGCTCATTATCAGAAATCTTTTCCACTTTAAAAAGCATCTAACTTTTATATGTAATTGCAACATACACTTTCTACTTTTGGCCTAGAGTATCTTTCATGCTTTTGATCCAGCCATAAGCTGTAACAGATATTCATTTAATTAAATAGCTTCCAACGATCACCCATCTGAGTACTAACCGAGCGTGGCATTGATTAAACTTCACTCACAAAAACTGCGTTGACCACTACACTAAGCCATCAGTGCACTGTAGTGCATAAGGCAACAAAAGAATTCAGGTCCGCCATTTAAATGGGCTGCCAAAGATCTGTTTTAGCTGACGAGGAAACCATACTGATTAAATGCTAAACTAACTCTAATACTGACCCTAACTCAACTCTAACCCTAACGCTATCCCAAACTCTAACCCTAGCCCTAACCATATTCCTAAGCCCATCCCAAACCGTAGCGGCTCTTTGGAATACTGGATCAACACCAAGAAAAAAAACGAACTTGCTGCAAATGTGAGAGATATCGGAGACAGTCAAGTGTCTGATGAGAAGAGAGCAGATTATTACGAACGTCCAGTAGGCATAGAGCTACCAGCACCTCCAGTCCTATGGCATAGTTTAATAAACAAACCAACAAACCAAGCTCTATCAATACACACATAGTGACAGGTGTCGAGGTCATCACTGAAAATTTTTGACCCAGACGTTCGTAAAATGATGCCCAAGATCGAAGACCAAGAGCAACATTTTAGAAACTGAGGGTCAAAAATTTTCAATGATGACCTCGGCATGCCAGTCGCTATTCATTTTGTTATACCTCAAAACGAATACCAAATATTTAAACAAAAATCATTTAAACAAAAAAACTCCGATGACTTCAATGTTGCTTGGTTTGACCAGTCAACAGCGCATATTTGTTAACGCCACGTGATGCAATTTGGACCAATCTCGTGCAGTCATATGACCTCTAGCTCAAAAAATCATCGAAAAAACAAATTAGCATGAAAGTCATTCCCAAGTGCTGAAATGCTATGCTCATTTTCAGTTCAAATAGTAGACAACCATACAATATGTTCACTAGAACATTCAGGTAACATAATTATCGTTATCTAAACCTCTTTGGCTGCAAAAACTCTACTTGTTTTTCTTACAGGAGTGGCATAATTCTAAGAAAAAAAAGCAAAAAAATGCCACGGTACCTGTCAATGAACTGAGAAAGTTGTTACTGAAGTCGAGTGTCGTGAGAGAGTTACGAGCCAAAGTTGAAATTATCGGAACGTCCTTCAGCGTGTTGTAAGATAAGTTCAGCACTTCCAGTGATATCAAGCACTATGAAAAAATCAAACACTGCCGCTATTTCACTGACATTCTTGCATCCGGCTTCCAAAAAATTTTCTACTTAAATCAACTGTATACTGCATAATCAATTGACAAACTGCAGACAGAATGGGGTTTCTACTGCACTGCACTACTAATGATAATGTGAAAATCAATGATTAACATGAGAAAAAAAACACGAAAATACTATAGCCACTTTACCTGGCATGTGCTAGCAATTGGAGCTGGTAACGATCAAAAAATTTTAATATTCAACTTCTCGAAAAGCAATAACTAATTAATCAGTAATTTTGATCAAAACAAATATGTGATCGTTGTCTTAGAAACAAACAGTTTTTCGCTCAACTATCACAAATGCAGCAACACATTGAACTAAGTGTTTCTTTTAAATATCCAGTCTTGTGGGGCTTGTGGGCAGACTAGAATTTTCACCTTCTCTTAAACGCTTTTAAATATTTAAGCACAAACAATTTAATGGTCTCCAGTTTGGTACACTCTTTAATTGAATTGACAATTTTTCGAAATCACTAAAATAACTTTTTAAACATTAATCACATGATTAATCGTAAATTTTTGCAGCTCTCCAGACCATACTTATTCTTATTTAGAATAATTACCTGAAGGAATTTGCCGGTCCTGCTGAGCCTGTTATGACTAAGATCAACAATGCGTAATCCTGGTGTGAAATGCTACAAGCAAAATAAACACAGACTAGAACCGCCATCTGCAAAAATGAGCAAATAATGACCCAACTGAACAAGCATACAAAGGTTAGAGGTCACTTACGGCTCTTAATCGTAACCCATCTGAAAAGCTAATAAGCGTCACCTGCCATATGGGATCATGCAGTGCTACATATACATGACATAGGTGAATTTGTCTCACCAGTCAAGCAAACTCTTACTCAATTTACCTACCCAAAGGGATGAAAAAACAAGAAGCCCAGCTTTCGCTAGGTAGCCGACGATACTGGTTTTTGGTGACCTTCAAGGTCATCCAAAGTCGATTTTATCTCATCTGAAAGGACATGTGCCACTTCCTATTAGTGATCAGTAGCAACCTAAGCCCCATCTCACACCAATTAGCCACAATACATCCATGACAGATGGCAAATGACAGATGACAACCATACCATAAGCTAATAAGTGACAAAAAAGTGCCATATCAACAGAAAAAAACAATGCTAAAGCATCAAAGTCTAAACTTAAGAAAATAAATATCTGACGTCTTACTGCACACAATAGCACAATGTGTCCCTGAGTAAAATTAATGTCTCTCTATTACAAAAATCTGCACAAATTCCACAAGACAGTGCAAAAACAGAATACAGGTGAGGTGCTTGGAATTAATCTGTCTTGTTCTGCAGTTTATCTCAGACTGTAACAGTAAAAGAAACTATTAAAACTGGTCCACGTTTGCCAAAGTTATCACACAAGAAATCTGAGCTAATGCTCATGAGACATGCGAGAGCTTATGGCAGTTCCTGTTCGTAGGTAATCTTAGTCCACCTCCATCTATTTCATCACAGTTCACTCTTTTGCAGCCAAAAATCGAGCAAAAATCACTCAAAATCATTATTTTTAGGGTTCAAGGTCATTCAAGGTCATTGATGTTGACACTCCTAAGAAGCTTGTCATCAGCGCTTGTTACAATAACAGCATGCCTGTGCCTATTTGCAACCATTTTAACGTTAGAGGAACCAATAACGGCAGATTAACGCTTTTTAAGGAGGGTTGGGGAGGTGCCCCTCTTTCACCTCCTTGTTTGTGGGGACCCTCTTTGCCCCCAGACATGAAATTTTGTCACAAACTACTAGAAAGTCCAAGCTATCAAATGGTGAGAACCTGAAGTCTCTATCTCACGTGGTCTTAGAACGGTACCGAGATGTGACAGACAGATGGACAGACAAACCGAATTGCCGTAGCTAATGCGTGCTATAGCTAGCTAGCTAGCTAGCTGTCGCTCATAAAAAATAAAAAAAAGATAGTTTTATCTGGGACATCCGGTATTGGTGGGGTGATTAACTAGTAACATTTTTGCGAATTATACTTAGGAACAAAAGACATGGCTTCATACAAGCGAGGCATCAAGTTCCGTGAGGCCGTTGTGTGGCAGATGGATTTCTGACAACTTGAGCCAAAGATCATCATCTGCTTTATCAGCTCCACACTGGCCAAACAGCTCCTGTATTATAGACAGAAGAAAATAAGTCAAAAACACCACTATAATAACAGAAAAACAGGCATACATCACAATAAAAATGTAGCTCTTCATGGTATATTCGTAAACCCACTTCAAAGCTACAGAGCATCACCTGCCATATGAGATCACACTGTGTTACCCACCAGTTCCATGACCCAACACAGAGCCTACTTTAAGGTTCAAAGTACCAAGCACAGAACACATGCTAAGCATATAGAGCGCGAGTCTACAGTGTGTTTTCACCATTGTGCGGCAAAAAAGTAGCCCCCCTAAAGTTTTTCGCTGTTTTCTCAGCACCCGTTTGGGATTTTAATTTGAAATTTTACAGCTTAATAGACTCAAAATATCGAAAATAACATGCAAAATTTTATCTCCACAATGCATGATTACATTCATTTGTTACACACTTTCTGAATATATTTGAACAAACAGATTTTACTTTACAGCACAAATCCGCAAATAATTTCAGCTAATTTGTAAGCAAAGATAATCCATTTAAATAAGCCAAAAGATTGCCGGTGAGTAATTACTTCACATAATTAAACAGCAGTTAATCAAATAAAATTCAGATGCAATATAAATGAGTATTGTTTCCACCTACTTGTAAGGAAGTAAGAGAAGCAATGCAGGTTAGAGACCGAAGTCGAATGCGCTGGTGCTGCAAACCGTAGATATACTGCAGGGGAAGTCGACGAATTTCCAGCGAACTCAGACTGGAGAATTCAGTTATGCTGACTGGGCCGTGTAATGTACTACCATTCTGTAAGATCTTCACACACATCACAGAATAATACACAATAATGTATTAAGTTGAAAAATTCATCAAACTATCAACCTATGAGTCTATTCAAAGACACAATAATACAGTCGCCACTAATACAAAAACAGAGCAAAGTAAAAAAACACGAAGGAATAGACAAAGGCATATAACCAAAAAACCCAATAACGTTTATTAGATAAATCCACCTTAAACCCACCATACACTTAATCCGATTTAGGTTTCTTGTTTCACTAAAAATGAAATAGTAATCAAGTTCTTCAACTTTCAAACCGACAAATTTGCAAAGTTTTCAAGATTTATTTGATGTGAATAGTAATCAATAAATCAATGCAAAATTTTTAAAGTCAAGGTGCTCACTCTAATTAGCAAAAGACCCCATAACCCATAAAGTCAGATCTATTCTAAAACCTGGGTTTAAGAAAAACATAAAACTAATAAAACCTACCAAAGTACTGGTTTGCATTTATTTCCAAACGAGATTTAGCAAGACAAACCTTAAGACTGGAGGCAACCTGAACGATGTCGTACATGAAAGAAAGTTCTCGGTAACCGGCGAACTCATTCAGCGACATCGGAAATGATCCGCTAACAATGTGACTATCTTGGCGTGACAGAATACGCTCGAAGCTATCATGCAGCACTTGCAGACACTGTGGAGTCAGTGCCAGTGTTCCTTCTCCATTGCACACCTTGTCAGCTGATAACATAGCCACAAAAATATGACTACAATATTGCAAGAAATATTGCTATTGGCAGTGATGCAGTCCTCAAAATCAAAGGTTCGGTCTCAAGATGCCTAAAGAACAAAAAAATGAAGTCTTAATCTTGGTCTTGAGAGAAAGTTTTTGATCTTGGTCTCAACAAAAAAGTCTTGAAAATTTCCAGACTTATTGCTACTTAATACTCTTGAGTACAGCTGTCAAAGCATTAACTTTTTAACGCATTGCATTAATTTTTTAATGCATTCGTTAACGCATTAATAGCATACCATTAATATTGCTGGTATTTTAGGTAAACTACATCGAGATGGTGACTGGAATAAAGCCCAAGAAATCAAGCCTGTGACGCAGGACCATGACAGTAGTGATGGAACAGCAACCAAACAATATCTAATTAACTAAATATTATTCGATCATCAAATAACCGTAGTTTAATGAAATATTGGAACTCCTGCTTCGCAGAATTTAGTAAATTTGCACATGTACATTAATTTTTTTAATGTGCATTAATTTATGGTCAGTGCTAGGGGTAGATCGGTGATCTCGCGTTAGTGAGCAGAAAATTACTAGTGGTAGATCACCACTTTATCTAATTACATTTATCACATTATTAATGTAAGAATGCAGCCATATTTCTTCACTGCATTACCAGGACTGTGGTTGGGACTGAAA
>Ga0209671_1001962_pt1 | contig 18204 bp, 14 predicted proteins | sample WorMetHERISLAND2_2_FD_187401 | JGI IMG/M metagenome (GOLD analysis project Ga0209671, IMG submission 187401) | Marine gutless worms symbiont microbial communities from Max Planck institute for Marine Microbiology, Germany - Olavius geniculatus... | ecosystem: Host-associated > Annelida >...
AAGTAAAACAGTGTGGTTTATGGTATCAAAAGTATCAAATCAAGAAATCAGTATCACTGTTGTAAGCAATTCATGCGCCCTATTAGCAAACAAATATTGTGAAATACTAGCTTAACCAGACTGGTCAAAATGCGTAACAAAATGTAAGGAAGCATTACTTGTTAAACAAACTCTAAAAAGGAAAATATTGTTTATTATTTTAGTTTATGCCTTAATCTTTCAAGCTTTATTACGACAATCAGATGATGGTGGCGATGACGATATGACAGCAACAACAACAACAACGATAAGGATTGTTATTATTGTGATCACATATTAAACAATATTTTTGCGTAATAAATACTGTGTTCATAATAACCTTTTCGTGATAAAATTCTGTAAGAAATTTTGAAGCCGCTTTTCGTTATAAAGGCATCGGACACGAATTTCAGTTCCACGAATGTAGCGTTAAAACTCAGCATCGTCGGAATTTCAATGCCGCAGTATTTGGAGTGAGTATTGTTGTCAGTCGAAATCTGCATAAACAACAATTTTAGATAACATCCCATACCTTATCTATATTTAATCTACATGCATGCTATTCCACAGTATATAATAATTTGTAATGTAACAAGTCATGACTTGACATTTTTTCCATCCTTCCTTTTCCGGCACTTACTAAATCCGCTTGTTTTTGGCTGTGTTGATCACGACCAACAAGTTAACGAATACACCGTGCCAATACAGTCTTTATGGCTGTAGTACGGCGATACACCAAATACCATGTTTTATCAGATTGGTTGCATTTTCAAAAGTCGTAAATTCAAGTAGTGGTCACAGCAAGCTGTTTGAGTAAATCGTTGCAGTGATGGGCATTTCTATAAGTTTATGCAATAGTTACTAATTATTAGTTACAACCACTCCTAAAGTAAGTATCAAGTGATTACAACCAGTTAAAATAACTATAACTTTTTTCAGACTACTTATAGGCAATATCTAAGCGTTTTGGTGATTTTTTTCATTAAGCACTTTTCATTAATAAAAAATTAAACACGAATTTAATTGCACATAATAAGTTGATGCCGCACTGTTAAGCGGGACCAATGCAATTCCTACAATTCTCATTAAAATCTTTTTTTAAATACAGCGTAAATTATGCACTTAAATTCGTTTTTGTTTTGACTGTCAGTGTCGACTTCTACCACAATTAAGTGATAAGTATTTAACTACCTTAATAGTAAACCTTTATATCTTTTAAAGTAAGCCTAGTTAAAAAGTTGGGCTAGTTATAAGTACTATTCTTACATTAAAACAAATGGATATACACTATATTGAATATAAAATCTTTTGTTTTGCCTTCAAATGTTTTATACAACTCAACCTGTAGGCCATGACTTAATTTCTCTTTTCAAACTCCACGTAGTACTTGATCTTTATTTGTCGTCACTCTTGCTTGCCCACTTACACACTCCTCCTCAAAATAACTTCCTCACTTACTTCGTCAGCTACGTCCTGATCTGCCTCTTTATGATTTATTATTTTTCCCCGATCGTCTCTCCGGTGTCGACATTACCATTCTTGTCATTTATTACCCTATTATTTTTTTATTCCAAGTTCAAACTTTTTTTCTCAAATTCCACCTTTTACAAACATTTTGCAGTTTTTCGGACTAATAACAAAACTGATTGACTTTTTTGCCTTGTTTTAGCTTTTTTGTTTTAGTTATTGTTATTTTTTTATTGTTGTTTAATTTTTAGACAAATTTATAATTTTTAGGTGTACGTTACTACGATACTTTTGTTTCGGTTTCTCTTTAATGTTATGTTTGTTTAATGCATTTTTTGTTTTCACTTCATCTGCTAGATCAAACTAACAGCATGTCTGTCAGCTTTCAAGAGCAAATCCCTATTGTATCGTAGCGTATTGTATTATTAAGTAGTCGATTTTCATCACTCTGGCAAAAACATCCACATCAACATTTAAATTAGTAGGCCTTAACGGTAGCGCGCTGTTTTGAGGAGACATCATAAAAGCCACTAAGCCTACATTCTAAAATACTCTTTGTATTCTACAAAAAATGTAAAAAAAACAGCGAAAGCTGTATACGGTATAATTATGAAAAAATCAACTTCAAAAGCTACAGTTTAAATTAAAAAATAGATTAACATTGTATCTAAAAAGTTCACAGTTTACTTTGCAAACGTTGTTATTTGTGTGTCGTGAACAAAAATCAAAAATCTAACATACTACCAAAATGAATAAGTATGTCAAAACATATTGCGTAATAGTTTTCTATTGCGATGCTACAATCTCAAAACGTATATTTCAAATTGTTGTCAAACAAGTGCTTTTACCTCCAAGTAGTCGTATGCACAGTCTTTTTCATATTCGACATCAAAACTGCTAAATATCAGCACGATTTCTCGTTTCGTTGGCGCTATGATTGTGTAGTAACGGTTTTCCTTATTACCGTAATTTTTAGGATAGTTCGGAGATTTAATGGTGCCAACCATATTTGTGAATACTTGCTTGTTCAAAGTTCTAGTAGTCAGTAATTCTACAACCGACAATACAAACACTGCGTCAATGTAGAACCAACTGATTTTTCTTCAAGTAAATGCTTTTTTGGCACACGTCAAAATTGCAGTCTAACAAAACACGCAGCAATTTCACCTGTTAAAGTTGCTACCAGATAATGTTTGAAAGAACTTGGATAATAAAATCTAATGCAATAAAAAATAAAGCGTAGAAGCAAAAACGCGTTTTGAGCAAGAAAAGTGTTTAGTCGGTCATTAATGCTGACACATACCATATTGGAATTGGACAATGTCAGTGCGATATCCGTCAATCTAATAGTCCAAATTGATTAAATCTAACTAAATTTTCTCAGCGTAGTTGCTGTTCATCATACGCAGAGTATGGTACTGATAGTTTATTTCGTATTTTAGCAATGTTAAAATGGATCAATATTTAACAAAGATACAAATAAAATTTTAGTGCCATGTTTTGCCTTACGGTAAATATTACCATAGATTCGCTATATTTCTATGCGAGAAATTCTGACAAAACTTACCAAGGCTGCTGATACTAAATACGCTAGAAAATTGCCAGTTTGATGATGTGCTGATGGCGCTGACGTCACAAGTGTTGCCGCCGAAAAAACAGTTTAGCGATCGAACTCCAGGTGCTGTTAATAACAACAAAACATCTGTCTTTATCTTTCTGAAACTGATTCTCAACTAGGTGTAAATGACTATTGCCTGCATTAGATCTTACTACAGGTACTATTTCTGATTAGTTTGCTATTAGACCGACTATTAAGTAATATATGGCTTTTGATGTTGTTTGCCATGACTTTTTGGGTGTTAAACTTGCTCGGTTGCCGTTTTTTATTTTGCAGTAAATTATGTTTTTTCAATGGTAGGGCACAGCAAATTAGACATAAATTATCTGTTTTTAGTTTTTAACCATTTTTAGCATGGCACGTGATTTAAAACATTTGCCTACAATTATTCAAGTTTGCTGATGATATGACACTGCTTGCATTAGAAAACACTAACATAAACCTAGCAGCAGAGTTTCAACTTTTTCGTTGACAGGCCAATGATAATCAAAATATCAATCTTGTAAAGATTATTAAAATAGTTATTCGTAGACCATTCTCTGGCTCATCCTTACCGTCATGTTTAACAAACAAACGTGTAATGTCCATGAAACTTTTTCATGTCACAAGCTGTAGTAACTTGAATTTTGATGAACATGTTAAAATTATTGATTACTTGTTTACAGCGTTGTTACTTGTTAAAATGCTCAAAAAACGAAATCTGTTGCCAAGCAACTTAATGTTGTATTTTGTGCTGATGTTACTGCCGGCCTGCCTCACCTTTTTGGCCGCAACTACAAGACAATCATAAGCATGTGCTGACTAACACACACACACATTTAAAAAAGTTCGTTATTTACGGCGAAGCATGGCAGCAAAAAAGGCCCAAATCGGTCGATAATTGATGCAAATAAGCTTTTACGGCAAACTTTGCTAGCTTATTTTTTAAACCATTGTATGTGAAGTAGGTTTACGTTTTCGCAAAACACGTGTTTACCTCTGACAGTGTCAGTAGAACAAGATGAATGAAGTATATCGATGTTATCCAGCGCGATGTCGGACATAAGCTGCAGTCCATGTGTGGCAACAAACGCCAGCTGGTAGATGCCATCTGGAAGACAAACTGTCTCGTGTTGCCACTTAGTTCCGTGATTTCCTCGAATCTCAATCAGACGTTTCTCATAGACGTGAAGTGGTGAGTATGTAAACACTGTCAACGCCGCCGTCGTGTCTTCATCGCTGATCAGCATGTGATAATAGAACGACAGTTCAGTGCCTTCCTTGAATGTTGCTATCGGAGACAATAGCGTCACCTGATCGCCGATTTGACCAACTTCTGATTTCACCGTTACGTAAGAACCTGAAATAAACATACGAAAAGTTGTTTTACGTTAAGCAAACGTAAAACAATAAAATCTGTATAAAAGTGATGTTCCGTGTAGTTTTTATGCACATATATCCTCGCTATTCAAATTATTCAATTTCGTGTCAATGAAATTTAGCCTAACAGAATCGTTAGTATTATAAAATAAATTATCATTAATTTGATTAAAAACTTAAAAACTAACCAGATGAATCACCGCGAGCATCTGTTTCTGGTCCAGTTAACAGATTGTTGTCTTTGCCAGTTCGACGTGTCCATCGCCATGTTCCAAGTTCTGACGTCGTATAACCACAGTTGAAATTTGTGCTTTCGAAAGTACAATGTACGCTTTTAAACTTTTCTGCAGAATCAGCAAAATACGTTTAATGCAACAGTTTACGATGATTTTGGCAACCATGGGCAAACATAGCTCACGTAGATTAAGTGGTAGCTAAGGATCCTGTTTCTATGTCGTGTAAAATTTTACAGATTTCATCAGATCGATGTTGTTGTGTTTTTTTGCAACAAACATTCCTCAATGACTAATTTTTAAAATTAAATAATTTGGGAGTAAAATCACGCACTTGCAATGTCCGTATAAACATAAAAATTAAGTTTACCGTACACGTAGGTTTATTCGTATATTTGCACAGCTTTCGCTCAGTTAAATGTGATTTTTAATTTACTCATTTTCGGTGACGTTCACGTGGCGTGAGTCATGCGTATTGCTTTCTGATATGGACTGTTTTTCATGTCTGGCCTGTTAACTGTTTAAATTTAACTACACTTTTGAGAAAAACGTGTGCATAAACATATAATACTTTATACATCCAGACGTTAAAATATGATAATACGCTACAGCGTAATTACACTCTTAAGTGTCTGCATTACATTTATGCAGTTTTTACACAAAAAGTTGATTAAGCAAATGTAGAAAAAAACACAAATGGTGTAGACGAAGACAAACGCACTGCAAAGTTCGTCAGCCTCGTCACTTCCGTCGCCACAGTGATCATAACCGTCACACTTGACGGTGCTTGGCAGACACAGATTGTTGGCACACTTGAAGTCAGTCGCTGTTCGGCATGCTAACACACAGACAGATGATCGTAAACCACTTACGGCATAGATTACTAAAATGTTTATCACAATGCAAAACGTCAGTTGCTAGGTGCAACCAAACCAAATGTACGACATAAGTTTGTTTCTGTTTATACACATAACATTATTTAACGAAATTATTTTTGACAAATAAAAACAATACAAAAACAGCAGTTGTAAATAAATCTTTTTAAACCGTAAACATGTACTTGTATTACCTAAGCTTATTTTGTGACATCAATCAGTGCAAAGGTCAAAATTATACCACAGTAGGGAACATTGCATTGTTCCAGTCGAACCATTCCAGCCTCGTCAACAGTGACACAAGAAGGTCCATTCCACTCAGTGAACGAGACACGTCGACAGTAGTTCTTCGCTTTGCTGATGTCGTCAACTGTCAATGTCGCCGATATCGTGTAGTTTGTGACGTCAGTCCAGGCAATACACGCACGCCCACTGGCTGCCTTGGTCATTGTCCCATGATATCCGTTACCCGCTGGATTCGTCATGCACTCCTTTTCTTTATCTAAACAGTCGCCGTAATTGACGACACCAACAGTACCAACAATCACGTTAGCAAAGTGATATTTTTATAGTTAAAATTTTAAAAAACGCGACATTACAGAAACCTCCTTCTGTGTTTTAGTGCACTATAATGGCTATAATTTCACGGATATGGCCAATAGTTTTGACTATACAGGGTGCGGCAAGAAATGGACCTCTAAATTTTTTCGCCGTTTTCTTAGCAACCGTTTAGGATTTTAATATGAAATTTTGCACTTTTATCTACTGAAAACTTTTACATCTAACTGCCAAGTAAAATGTGATTCTGTTAAAAAACGACGAAGTATAGACTTTTTAACATGACCGCCTATCGATTTTTTAGCATTCAAAAATGTTCATGCTAAAAATGATATTTAATTTTCGAAAACTGGTTACACGTTACTGCCGATGACGTTACAGTAACGTTTTGATAAACAGCAATTTTTCTTGTTTATAAATTATCACTGAATTATCGTTCCTTTAAAGCAATCGTCGGCTGCTTACCGGATTCATCTTCCAGCAGGACGGCGCGTCAGCACACACAACGCGCAACGCCGCGCAGCGCACAGAACTGGCTGCGGGCCAGCTGTCCAGATATCATCACAAAAGACCAATGGCCTCGAAATTCGTCGAATATAAACCCAACGGCCTATCACGTATGGGGTGCAATGTTGGAAGCTCACTGCAAACTTAAAACAAAGCTAAAAACAAGTGCCGAACTTAAGGAAGTGCTTCAGGTTATCTGGGGCAACCTGCCACAGGGACCGATCGACAAGGCCGTAAAAGATTTCTCAAATACGGCGACTGGAAGCTGGTGTTGTTGCTTGCAGCTGGTGGTGAACACTTCGAACATTCGCAGTGACGATGGAATTCTGGCATTTGATCATTATTTAACTGTGTTGTTTTAACGATGTTATTAAATTGGTGGTGTAGCCGGAACATTTTTGAATGCTGAAAAATCTGTAGGCGGTCATGTTAAAAAGTCTGTAACTTCGTCGTTTTTCAACAGAATCAAATTTAACTTAATAGTTAGATGTAAAAATTTTTACTAATAAATCTGTAAAATTTCAAATTAAAATTCTAAACGGTTGCTGAGAAAACAGCGAAAAACTTTATGGGTCCGTTTTTTGGCCGCACCCTGTACATACCTGCGACGTTCGTGCCCAATCCGCGTTTTGTTCTGCAAAAAGTAGGCTTTGTCAAACAGCAACTTCCAGCAGTGAATGATTTTTATTATTTTCAACATCTAGTTAATAATAATTGAGCTTTTACTGTTTTTATTAGTGTGCAAATATCGATGCAATTGGAACAATCAACAAAAAAAGCGCTAGCTAATTGTGGCCGGGACCCGCACCATGCAGAAAGTTAATGTAGTCGGTCCGTCGTCGAATCCGAAATATTCCGTGGATCATGATCCGCAAGCTGACGTTTTTAAGTCTCCAGCATAGACTACGTAGGCTTATATTACGTAGCATTTTATGAAATATCTGTTCCGCGCACGTACGCAACAAACAGTCAAACACACCCACAGTAAGTTGTAAGCTCCGGGAGACGCATAATTATTATAGCAAAGTGCGTAATAACCGTTTAAGGTTATCCAAGGTCGATGATTTTCATATTAATTACAAAAGTCAATACGACTTCCTGTTAGCGATCAATAGTAACATTGGGCTTCTCACTTTTTTGAGATAAGGCAAGCTTTTAATTAAAAATCGCAAATTTTCTCTACTCCGCTTTTATTCTACCCAAATTTTAGGGTGTTTCCCATACATTAAATAACTAAGGTTATGCGCGCAAAAAGCAGAAATACCGGGATATTTGATCGCGTAATAAAATTCGACGTAGTTTTACTTTTTTAGCATGTAATCAACTTCACACCGAACAGACAAACGGACGGACATTATACGATGGCATCACCCACCCATTTATGGTGTGAGCAAAACGTGCTACAAGAAAATGCAGAACAACTCGCGATCATCATGATGTATGTCGCCCAAGCATACGTTTGCCTTTGTTAATTTTTTTGTTCTTATTTGTTTTCACAGTAACTGTTGTCTTTAAAAGAAGTTTTAAAACTCTTAACGTAATAGCCCGAAAACAGAATGTCACGTAAATAAGCACTTAGAATCATTTCAATTTTTTAAGGTTAATGGCGTTATCTGCAAATGCTAAAAGTACAGCGATCAAAGCCAATGAAAATCGCCGTATGTTATCATATTTTTAGTTACTTGAAATCGGGATATTTAGCCTTGTTCATGTTTGTTTTCTGCACTGAGTAACAAAAATTTACCGAATACTTCACAAGGTTGGACCACAACGTCGTCTATGGACATGCCGCAGTACTGAGTTTTACTTCGATGTCCTTCTATTTCGATGTCATGAAATCCAACCGGCAGCTTGGCAAACATCCGATCCCAGGAAGTTCGGTTGTCAGCATTGCTCGATGCAAGATAGGTACGCACTTTCTCCTCGCTGACGGTGAAGACTTTTATCGCTGGTTTGTTGATATTAGCCGTTGACTTTAGCTGATAGAACAACTCAATACACATGTCTGTCGTGTCCATGTATGGCGTTTGTAAGCGCGCAACGTAGTCTAGACGACTGTCAGTTGACAACATGTTCACAAAGTGTCCGTGTACTGCAACAATAAGCAAGAATTTTATAAAAACGATGTTATGTTAAAAATAACATTAGGATGTTTGTAGTAGAGCTACATAGTATAAAAACACTTTTGCTTGAAAACTCGGCAAAATAAATAAAACATTTCGCAATTTGTTTAAATTACACAGTCAGCAAAGTTCTTCCGACATTGTGTAATGGTGACGTTTGAATTATTAAATTGTGATTTGTGTTATTTTATATCTACAACCACAATGTCACCTTTACACCCTGCACTGCTATTTAAAACGGGCATTGAAAAAAGGTAAACGTATTTTTTCATCGAAACCCATTCCAGAGCTACAAGAGTCATCTGTCACATCGGGTAAACGCAGGCCGGTACTCAATTTATATATAGCGGAGGATCAAAAAGCTGGTTTGGTTGTTGTTAATGAGACAGAAAGTCACTCATCAAGTAAGAACAAAGCCAGGCATAAAACGAATTCAAAACCTTAACCAGTACAACGTACAAATAGTCCGGAGCCACAGACGTGCGAGATAAATACTGTCTGGCAGTGACAGACCTTTTCGAAGAGTGTTGTCAGCGACTATTCCACGTCCGTCAACAATGTCCCATATTTCGTTGCCTGTGTTGTCATTGGTCAGCAAACACGAGTCGTCTTTTTCAAACGTGCACACGAACGTCGTCCTGCCTGCAACACAATGTTAAAAATTATAAGATAAAGGCTATTCCAGTTATGGCCTGAACAAAACCTTTATATGAGACTGAGTTTGCAATTTCAGTTTAGTGGAGAAACAAGCAACTGTAGTATAAGCAAACCATGGAAAAGAGATCGCTAACCGAGACAGCGTATTCGTCGATAAAATTCAAGGCCAGACGAACTGTTGGACATCTGACCATCGACCATCACCCACTCTCCCGTGTACGCGGACAGTTGACACGTCTGATGGCGTCTATTGTAGAGAAACCCGCTACACGTCAGGTCGTAGGTTTCAGAGCACAGTCGACGACACATTGCTCTCGTCGTATCACCCACTTCGATCGTTTTGAACTGTTTTGGAATCAATTTGATGTTTTCGTACAACACGTACTTTTCGCAATTTTCTGTCACAACATACAATGTATTTCGATAAAAAATGGATCCCAATACAAATAACTATAATTTAGCAAAAAATTTATCAGTTTTAATTGCAGTTTCAGACATAATAACTGTCAATATGTATGAGTAAAACGGGATTTATTAGTACAAAAATTCACGGCATTCAAAGTTTTATTGACGTTTAAAAACGCACAACTAAAATATAAAGTGTACAACACACCAGCTTCGAATTGCAGGTTTTATTACCGTTTTAGACTATGCACACACATGTTTTGATAATTTCATTTTTGCAAATTACCGATGCCTTTTTTTGACTTATACTAATGCTGCATAAACGTTCTGAGCAATTCTCGTGGTTTTTAATATAAACTTTCGTCGGCAATTTATTTTAAAATGACAGAAATCTTTTCATATTTAAAAGCGTTTTTAAATTTTTTTCCTTAATAACGATTTTTTGACGAAGCATTATAATTACAACTTTTTTTTTGTTAAGCCATTTTGTTATTATTTACACAACATGTGCAACATAGCAGGCATTCATAAAAGCTGTTTGTACCGGTATCTAAAACGTTTTCTTTAAATTTGCTTTATTATTCATGGCTCATACTTTTCAGCTAAACTTCTCTTTTATAAGTACGAAAAACAGACTACACTTATTTGGGAGACGCAGCTTACGAGTTAATACTTACTATTATAATGTTGTTCGGAGTGCACATAATTATTGGCAAAAACTTCGTAAAATCCACTTTCTTGCATCGCTGTCAGCCTGTGTCAAATGAAACAACAAATTGCTTTAAAACAGTAGGCAGATTTCTGTAACTGTAAGTACAATTAAACACTGGGGCGAGTCTGCAAAAAAGTGTAAATAAACCTAATGCCAATTACATTTAAAAAAACAATTGAGTATAGTGCACATTTTGATCAAAAATTTGTACAATTATTTTGTACATTATGGATTAGCCACAGAAATGATGTCAGTCGTCGCCGACGGTATACTGTCTGTTGTAGCATAGCGTAATCGACTGGTTTTATATTATAGCTGCTCAGAATTAACGTCACATAGAAGATTGCGCTTGGGTGTTGTTGCCAATGTGTAACAAGCGCTATCCTACAAAAGAGACCCTTTACGTAGCGCCGGTCTTTTCTAGGAATATTTGATATTGCTTTTAAGTTTAGATTAATAAAAATCTTAAACGTGAAAAACGTTTTAGATCAACTGCAAAAACGTAAAAAAGTAACAAAAACGTTTTAAGGCGTTTATTAAAACGTTAGCCCAAAATCGTTAAAATGCCAGTAAAGTTTGACATTAACGACTTTAAAACTTTGCGAATAACGAATATTTAATTTTGACGTTTGTTGATCCTAGACCCTGCTAAGACACGTCATACTAAATTTCTGTGGGGTTTTGTTACGTTTTGTGTACTTTATATAACGTAATAATAATAATAATAATAAGAGAACATTTATATAGCGCACTATCATTTCGAAGAAATCTCTAGTGCGCTTGGCGGTCGAGTATGAATACTGCATGTTCATAGTGTCCGCTAAAAACGAAACGAAACTGCGACAGGTCCGGTAATGTCAGTACTTGTGCAAACTGTTCAAACATCAGATTGTAAATCCGTTGACTGTTCGCTGATGACGTTGTCGGTTGGCTTCCACGATCCATCGTTGCACAGAAGTCTTGTGCACGCTGGTCAGCAAGGCACGCCGTCACGGTCGAATGCGTACAATCGCAGACACGCGTACGCACGGCCACGGCAGCCCGGCCTAGAGACGCGCACGTCCAACATGCCAGCCCATCTATGAATATTGGCTATAGCTACATTAGTCTTATCTTTCTCATAGGTGTGTCACTAACTAGAAGTGCCACCATGGTTGACAATTGCATCTTATGGTTGTTTTTAGTTTCTGTATTGGTGTGTATTTGTTATGTGCGCAAGTTTTTTGACTCTGGATAGTTGTGCGATAGTGCTATTAGGAATGCCAAGTCTACTGTTGACATTTTTGTCTGGAGTCTTTTAGTCTCTATGTCATTTTGTGTTTACCAAGGACACAGCAACTGATCACAGTGGTTATTTTTAAATGCTATTTAACAGACTTTGCAGTAGCGTAGTTCATCAAGGTTGGTGCAGTTCGTAGTTTTATTGTGCGAGTAGATGACTCAGCAAATTACTACAAAGCACCGTCACTAGTGACGGACCCATCTCAGTTTGACTACTATCTTGGTCTCTACCGCAGTTACGCCTACACCGGTCGGACAGAGACCGAACAAGGCATTACATCTAACAACTTACACTACTACGTGGTTGGTGTACGCATATGTGTTAGTTATTTATTTGTCATTTATACTGAAATACTTTATCCTTTGGCAGTTTAGTCTAGCAATAACATCATTGGTCGCATCAACGAAGATGATCAATGCTGGACTTAATTAGTACTTGGATGGATGACCGTCAGCAGATGAGTAAACCGTCTCGGTATGCAATCAGCCACCTAGGTCAACTCGGTCTGGCCATCTTTTTTGTACGTAGGTGCAATGACCACCAGTGAAAACCTGCATCTAAGCAGAACTTCTCTCAGTGTCCTGCATCTGTTCTTGTGAGGTAAACTGGCTGAGGGCTTAGCAAACGGAGATCAGCACTGTGCTGTGGGCCTTGTGGCTTGGCAAGGGAAGCACTTCATTGTGTAAAGATGTATATATATATATATAGCTTTTTATGGGTAATCCATCACAGAGCTACGGAGTATCACCTGCCATGTGGGATCACACATACCTGCTGTCTGCCACATGCCACAGATGAACACACCTTACTTCAGCTCTAGTTAGATGGGCTGGTCCTTGATTTACCGACCCAGGAGGGATAGAAGGCTGAGTTGACCTTGGTGTTGTTTATATATTGAGGTGGTTTACATGTTTGGAGATGGTCACCCATCCATGTAGTGACCATTTGATAGTGATTTGACTGGGTCTTTTGGCAACTTAAGCCTACAGGGTGGCACTGGCTGCTCTGCCCTGCATTGAAAATAAAATATTGTATTCAAAGGGAGTTGAACCAGTGACCTCATGATTGTCAGTGCTACATCTTAACCATTACACTGCCAAGCCGTTATTGTGGCTCTGACGCTGGTGAGTCTGCGTATGTGTGTCTGTATTCTTCTCTGTACTGTACAGAGTGGAGACCCAGTGTTGACACTGTACAAGACAAGTGACGGTCGAGGCGCATTGCTCGGAAAGTTAGCAATACCGACTTCATCGTCTTCAACCATGAATTGTCTTAATGACAACCCCGCAGGTTTGTCTCTCTCTCTGTCTGTTTGTCAGTCTGTCTGTCTGTCTGTCTCTTTGTAACTGACTGTGTTTGTGTGTGAGTCTGTTTGCTTTTGTTTGTCTGTCTTGGTTGGTCTGTGTCTGTCTGTCTGCTGTCTGTTTGTTTGTAGGTCTTGTTTGTAGTGTTCTTTGTGGTATTATAAGGTCCCGTTTTTCCATGCATATTTGATGGTCGATCAAGCTGATCTTTGATCAACTTTGGAACTTGATCTGAGATCATCTCAATAACCATTTTTTCATTGCCAATTAGCGACTGATCGTCCATCAAATTTTCCATCAAGTTGATGGCCGAATATTGGCCGATCCAGTCAGATAATTGACGATTATACATGGCGATTGGCGATCTGCAGTTTGTTGCGTGTTCGCACCTAAAACATCGCTTCATTTTGCCAGTCAGAACGGCAATTCACGCATTAAAGTGAAGTTGCAGGCATGGCGATCAATTACTACTGATCAATTTGTACTGCGTATAGTGTTTTGTGAAGAAATAAAATGGATAGATGCTCCCATATTGATTTACAATAGAACGTATTTTTGACAGCAGACCATAAGGACAATATCGTTGATATCATTGCTATGACGATGTTTACTGGTAGCTTATGGCATCCACTTGCAGCGCATGCTGGGTAATTTAGCACAGCACTGCAAATTGAGGTCAGCTGTCAGCCAATCAGATTGGCATAAAGTGGGCTCAGTTGATGGAAAATCAGCAAATCATCAATCACGTAACTGGAGATCAAAAGTGTATGGAAATACGAAACACAGTTGATGACAATCAATTCAGAACATCAAGTTGATTGGAGATCAGTAAATCGGAGATATTTGATTTGATTGGCGATGGAAAACCGGACCTAAGTTTGCCTTTTTCCGTTTGCTTAAAACAACAGTTACCTGTGTGTCGATTTATTTGTAGCATGTCTGTATGGTTGGAACACTAGTTATGTGCAACCCATACCTTGTAATTGTGTGGGTGTATTTGTCATGTATTTCTATGGACGAAGCACAAGCTGTGTGCAGCTCAAATTTTGTCACTGTATCGATGTATTTGTAGCGTATCTCTATGGTCAGAGCACTAACTGTGTACAGCTCATATCAAGCCTTGACGTCGAGTGCACAGGGAACGTGATGCTACAGACAGCGACGTACTTTGCCGACTTCAAAATCGTCGCCGTAAGAAAATGTTTCAATATTGAGCGTACTTGTGATAACTGTAATGAGTGATTTTATTATGTTGTGATGTGTTAGAAATTGTCATTGCTGTCACTGTCAGTATTAAGATTCATGAACTTCAGACAAGAAACCAGGCTAATAGTCAAGGGGCGGGTGATTGAACCGGTTTTGCTCAAGCCAGGAAAAAAACTGCATAAAAATAACCATAAGCGTCACAACGAGATGCAGTCTTTAAGCTCAAAATATATAAAAATGGGGAGCTTACGGCATTTTTTGACCCCCTACTGAAATCTCATTGTAAAAGTATGATTATGGTTTTGGAAACAATTTTATTTTCAGCACATCATTGGTGCATGTTTTGTGCAATGTCGTGTGCTAACGATGAAGACATCTGCATGGCAATTGATTGCAGCTGGAAGACCATGATCAACAATTCTTTTGTGAGCAAATTTCCTAAGCTTTGGAGAAATGCTAAAGCATGTTCATTTCAGTTAATGCAGAAGACTATGTTGAAACGTGTTGGTTAACTGTGTTGGGTGAGCTTTTTAATGTACCATGTATAGTCTTAATGATTACTGAGTGCTTGAGAGAACTGTTTCGGTAAGAATGCCAATGTTGCCATGTTATTTTCCCAAGTAGTTTTAACATACATCAACTAATTTTTATGACACGCGATAGCAGAATGCTTCGTGCGACTTAGCCACGGCCTGGGCGTCTGTCCATTTGTCTGTCTGTCCGTCCGTCACTTTGCTGTATTGTATCAAAAAGGTGCAAGCTAGGATCACGAAATCTTTAATGTCAGCTGCCCCAAGGACTCTAGTTTTTTTGTGGTAAAATTTCATACCGATGGGTGAGGGGTTCCCCTCAAACAAAAGCGTCAAAGAGGAGTACCCCCCTTAAAAGACGTTATTTTGCCGCTATTGGCTCGTGTAGTGTGAAAATGGTTGCAGATAGGTATAGACATGCTGCTTATCATAACAAGCACTGGTGACAGGCTTGCTAGATTTATCAACATCGATGACCCTGAATGACCATGAACCCCCATGTCAGAGTAAACTTGCTTTGCTAAATGGAAATCCGACCATCCTTAATCCTTACTTAGTTATAACGTGTTTTATTACACCTGTAGACGTTATGTTACAATATATAAGAGGGGTTTTTAGTGAATTTTTTGCAATTTTTGACTGCAGCACACATTTCAATAGTGAATTGTGACGAAATGGCCAGAGATAGACCAAGACAACCTGCATATGAAATTTTCAGCATTAAATGCAGATTTTAGCAGTTTAAGTGTTGACTCCCTAGGTTCAAGGAGGTCTGATCACACGAGCGTCAAAGAGGGGTACTTCTCTAAAAAGTGGTTATTTTACTGATGTTGGCTCGTCTAGCATGAAAACAGTTGCAGATAGGCACAGACATGTGGTTTATCATAACAAGCACTAGTGACAAGCTTCTTACGGGTGTCAACATTGATGACCTTCAATGACCTTGAACCCCCAAAATAGGGTTTTAGTGAATTTTTCGTGATTTTGGGCTTTGACACACATTTTAAGAATGAATTGTGGCAAAACTGCTGGAGATAGACTTGGACAACCTGTGTATGAAATTTTTAGCATAGAATGTACATTTTTAACAGTCTAAGTTTCAGTTTCTTAAATTCAAGGAGTTTTCCGTACGGAGGTTTCAAATTTGAGTACTCTTCTAAGACACATTATTATTTTATTGCTTTAGGCCTACGTTGATTGCCAAGGTGGCAGGACCGCTGCTATCACGCGTTACGTGAGCTTTGCTCATATTACTTGTTTGTACCATTGCAGGAAATTTGCAGCAGTGTGATGCATAATTGATGCAAGCAGCAGTATATTGTGTTAGTGCACTGCCATGTAAAATTACTGTTTGTTGTTCTTCAGTAATTCCTGCTTGTTTGTAGATGCCAGCTGCATTCAACGTGACATCAAGTAAGTTGAGTTTTTTTGTTGCACATTTTCAGAATACATTGAATGTATAGCATGTACGTTTTCTTTTCACCTGTTAGTTCTTTAGGATCATTCATCACATGGCCACAAGAAAATATTTCAAGTCTCACCTAAATACGGCTTGCATGATGACCACTGTAAATGTTAATGATGCCAGGCAATGTAAAAGTGGTCTTTTAGTTGAAATTCAAGATAAGTAAGCGCTGTATGTGCATAGCTAGGTGGAAGACCACATATTGCATTGGCACTGGGCTGAGATTTTCATTTGCTATAACAGATGCGTATATAGCTTTTTATGGGAAACCAACCAGACAAACCGATACTCAGTTTGCTGGTGCCTACCCCAGAGTGATGGAAGGCTGAGTTGGCCTTGATCTGTGTTGCTTGACTAGCTGAAGGTCAAACAGTTTTGTTGATGAGGTGTGATATGACACAGTGCTGTGTGTAGGTGTGCCGCTGTATGACAGTAAGTATGCTGTGGACATTGTGCCCAGTGAACTACCTCAGAACACGACTCCAGTATGGAAGAACAATGTCTGCCACGGCGTCGTCTCTCACGTTAGTAGCTTCATGATTGTTATCAATTAGGGTTGTGCAGAAAACCAAAAGTTGGTTTGGTTTTGATTTTTAAAAACCAAACTGAACTGCCAAGAATTTTTAGTTCCGTTCAGTCGGTTTTTGTAGCACTTGAAGCACGCAATCAGCTCTCTACAAGAATTGCAGTCAGCAAATAAAGTGCAAACATACCAGAGAGTGACATGGTAAAGGAATTGTCTCCATCTCTGCTCCATCCCCATCAAATTTTTTCTATCCTCATCCTGTTTTCGTTAAAAATTTTTCATCCCCACCCCATCCTTACGAAAAATTCCCCATCGCACCCCAGAATCTGAAGTCTGAAGATGAGGACTTTACCATTCACGTCATTTAGTGATAATCTTTGTTAATGAAAATCTGCATATTGCTATAGCGGATTGACATTGTCTTCAGCGTCTTCAAAAATAAAAACGAACATACCATTTGTAGACTATAGGGGCTAATTCGTTATGAGGTCCGTGTAGAAACACTATGCCAATGACAAATGACTGTATGCTCCACATCGCTAAAACCTTTTGGAGAAGCGCCAGTCACACGTGTCGCTTGTCAGCCAAACATGGGCCATTGATGCATGTCTGTGCCATCTCCCGGTAGATCCCAGGAATGCTAGGCAACGGTTGGCAGATATCTGTGATCTTAGTTGCTGCAGTCAGTGCATTGCACTAACGTGGCTGACACTAATTAGGCCTACCTGATGGGTGATGAACAAGTGCACAGTGCCTCTGCAAAGCTATACCATTCGGCACGCAGTGGTTGTTCGTCGCACATGATCTTAATGAGCATTCTATTGTCCAGAATGGCACTTACTTTCACAATGCATGCAATCAGAAATGAACTAATTCTGTTTTACTGCTACCGTGGTAACTGCTGCAACTTTTTTTTACTGTTACCGCAGGATTACCGTAGAAATTTACCCATTTACTGTGGTATTACTGTGGTATTACCGCTTTCCTCATTACCATGTCACTGTCTAAAACATACACAACATCTAAGGTGAAAGCTAATATGTTAAATCTCATACATACTTAATAATTATGTTTAAATTGTTTGTTTCATTTGTGTATTTGTTCATTTATTTAGATTTTGATTGTGGCTTTAAATTTCACCAAAATGGGGATTTCCAAGCCACATTTTTAAAAACTTTGACTAGGAGAAAATTGTTAAGGCTAAAATTTAGTCGGTTGGCAATTTTTTCCCTGCTCTTTCAGCCATGAGGTTACTGCATTTCAGAAGCAATTTTGAGCAGTTTGATCGTGGTGTGTTTCGATGTGTAGGTTTCATACAGCATTACATACAGTGGAACAGAAGGCATCAGAGGTACTACA
>Ga0209671_1001963_pt1 | contig 18202 bp, 13 predicted proteins | sample WorMetHERISLAND2_2_FD_187401 | JGI IMG/M metagenome (GOLD analysis project Ga0209671, IMG submission 187401) | Marine gutless worms symbiont microbial communities from Max Planck institute for Marine Microbiology, Germany - Olavius geniculatus... | ecosystem: Host-associated > Annelida >...
ACACAGATCATTATGATAATAACATAAACTTTTCAGCAATTTATAAACTAAATAATACCTTAACTTAAAAACCTGCAAGGTTTACAATTAATATACATCTTTATTCATCTTTATTCATAAAATATTTAATAAGATAACATATGAACAAAATAACACATAAATGAAAACTAAAAAGCAGCAAAAACAACCAAATGCATACAAATTAAACTTTATATGGTACAATTAATGCATAAAAACAGATTATCAGAAAGCAAGTTCGGCAAACCTATTGATTCGCCATCGTCCCAATAGAGGGAGCCATTAGCAACTCTGTTGGAAGTGAAAGCTACAACCAATCCAAACGGATTCTTTCTCCTACACATAAACAAGACACCAACACCCTATGCAATGCATTAAACTACGAGAGTCATTCCATAAATAAGTTTACAAAATGACACCATTCCATTAATTCTTAAAGTAGAAAAAATCTGAAATATATGTTTCGTAGGAAATTTAATTCTGAGCATGAGCTGTGACTTTTATTACGATGACGTCACAGTGACCTCATTTATAAACATTAAACACAGCAAAATTCCCACTGAACTTGTTCCATAACTATCAGCGTGCCGTTATTGTTTTTTCTGTGGGCAAAAAGACTTCATGCAAATCAGATTCACTCAGAGATGCATCCAGTATAAGGCGACAAATAGTGATGCCAACATTACAAGTTTAATGAAGAAAATGCTAGGTGGGCAGAAATTTGAATCAGATACTGAGGTGCAATCAGTCGTTCTTCAGTGGCATGGACACCAGAGAGCATCGTTCTTTGCATCGGGCATTCAGAAGTTTGTTGACAGATGGGATAAATATTTGAACAAACTCAGACGGTATGTTAAAAAATAAAACACTAGTGTTTAGCATTTAAAAATGTGACATTAACTTTTTAAGTTTAACCGTTTTTTTCTGTTTCCTATGCTATTTGTCACTTGTGAGTTACGAACTTATAATGTGGAGGAAATAATACACAAATACACAGTGTTCTATTAACAGATGCGACGTCATCCAAAAAAATTCCAGAGATGCTCAGAATTTAAATTTCCCACAGAACGTATACTTTGGATTTTTCTATTCTAAGAATTAGTGGAATGGCAATGTTTTGTAAAATCATTTATGCAACGACCTTTGTATTTCCTGCAGAATACCATATCTATGCAGTTACGTGTGTGTATATAATCCTTTTGCCTATTTCTATAATTCTTGCTGAAACTGATTACAAATGGCATAGTTCCACGCCTCCCTGGGGTGCTAATAGATTTCGTGTCCCGAACAGTGAAACGTAACAGCTCTATGTGGGTTTAACCAATTTTTGCACTTGAAAGTAAAAGTAAAGGCAAAGGTCCGGTACTTGCCATACTGCTTCTTACATCATGAGTCGCAAATTTACAATCTCGGAAGTGGCAGCTGATTGGCATGAGCTAATGATACCACAGTGCACTATGCGGCCATCCATTGCCCACGTCAGGGAACAACTGAACCTGCGGTTTGCAACTTTGCAGCTAGCAGACATACCACCACCCCAATCAGCCACATCAGGCCTTCCCCTTGTAGCCTGTGAGCCACTACTCATTTCCTATCCCATGAAGGGTAGGAGGCTGAGTTGACCTCAGCACATAACTAAGACTTCTGAGTAGGGCAGCAAGTTATCATTAAGGGCGGGTTTTTGGATCTTAACTTAACCAGTTAGTGTTAACTGACAGATTTGCATAACTCACGTTTCCCATTGCAATAACCGACGGTCAAAATGGCCAAAAATTCAACTGGCCGAAATCGGCCAGTTCATGGGCGTTGGAACAGGGGGACCAGAGGGAGCAGCTGCTCCCCCAACTTTTGGCACGGGAGAGCAGGCCATAGCTCTTGCTCCCCCAAAAGTTTGAGCCTTCTGCACTGTGATGTTAGACTGAGTCGAATCGACTTAGACATCTTAGAGTTTTGCTGCTCTGTGGGACGTTCAAGAACCAAAAAGCTTTCAGCTTCAGGGGGGCAAAGCCCCCCTGACCCTCCACCAAGGGCTCGCCATGGCCCCGGACACTGCTTGCTCCCCCAACTTTCAAATACTTCTAACACCCATGGGCCAGTTGGCTAACCGTCGATTGTAGTCATCATATTTAACGCAACTTTTGTACTATTTTGCAAGCAGTTAATTGAAGAATGTGATAATACACAATGATTTTACCGTATAGCAAAATCTTCAAAATGCATGAGGAGACGTTTGCTGCTACAAATTTTACTACAAAATCCATTCATGAATGGACAAAATGGCTCACCGCAATTGCTTGGCTGGCTCGAGGGCTGGCTGACGAGCGCTTGCGCTCATTAATATTCATGACGCCCGCCTGCACTAGGTGAAAATGATTAGCGCTGTGCGCATCGTTGCTAAGCAACTATAGTTTACCATTCAGTTAGCTCTAAAGGCCAGTCCAGGTTTTGTTCAGAAACGTGCTTAAACTTAACTAGCAAGTTACAATTAACAGACGGTTTACTAACTGATCAGATAACTAAAAGATCCAGAAACCGGCCCTAAAATGAATCGATAAATGAATAAATCATGCTACTCATGCCAGTAGAGTATTGACGCCTGGGCGCTGTGTGGCGACTATGGTCACTTATATTTCACCTGTAAAGGTTATCAACCTGGCTAGCTAGCTGGGGTTCGACGATAGACAGTAATTACTTATCATTCATCACAACTAGAGATGTCAAATTAATGCATAAACGCGTTAAAGAATTAACGTGCATTTTAAAAAAATCAACGTACGTAAATTTACTTAATTCCATAAAATGGGAGTTTTAATACTCCATTAAACTCCGTTCGTTTGACGATCGAATATTATTCAAGTAATTAAAAATTGTTTTGTTGCCGTTCCATCACTACTGTCACGGTCCTGCAGCACGGGTACGATTGCATGGGCTTCATTCCAGTCACCCTCTCGATGTAGGCCACCTACAATATCAGCAATATTAATGATGCATTATTAACGCATTAATGGATGCATTAAAAAATTAACATGTTGACAGCTCTAACCACAATGAGTAAATAAATGAATGCATCGATAAATGAATCAATCACTCACGCTAGTACAGTGTTAACGGCCGGGCGCTGCGTGGCTATAATGCTGCCGCCTCTCACGTGAACGTTGATTTTCTCGAGCGGTGTTTTCAGCGTTTGCCATTTACCCTGAGCTTCGCCACTCGCCAGCCGGCCGTCGTAGATGTCATACCACAGGTCCGCAGGGAAGTACACCGGCACGTCATACTGGTTCTACACAAACAGACAGACAGACAGACAAATGAACACAGAGACAAACATAGAAAGCGACTAAAAATTGAAATTCTATGATCCCAAATCCCGGGATCCTGGCCATTTTCGGTAATCCCAAATCCAGGAAATGGCAGTGTCCCAAACCCGGGATCTCTGATTTATAAAAATTTGTCAAAATTGTACTTTTTTTCCACTGCTGAATGATACAAATAACAATTCTAGTCAAACAATGAATAAAATACTTTACGCAGCAATAGTACAAATAGTATACCTCGTGCAGTGCTGGTGAAACAAGTATTGAAGACCCCCACATGAACTGTTCATCAATAGCGTATGTCTGAGAGTCCTTGGGATACCTGCAACCACAAGTACTGTTACTACCACACCATGGGCAATTTTACATATTTTAGGCATGCAGCATCAAAAAGAAACTTGACATAAACGACTTTAGTTTTTACCACCTCACCTTAATACCACTGCTACACTACCTTGTAAAATTTAGAAGCGGTAGTTTTGCCATTTACAACAATGAATTCATACTGGGCAGTGCACGCATCGGCTAGAAATTATTAACCAAATAGCAACAAACACAATTGGCGGTTATTATCTCTCAAAAAAGACACACATGTCACATCACATCAACTTTACTACAGCATGCGCTCAAAATGTCCTCCTCTGGCATGAATGCAAGCGGTAGACATTGATGTAACTCGCCAACAGCATGCTCAGTAATCGTGCGACTCAAAGTGGCTAACGTGCTGTTGATGCGTCATTTCAGTTTGTCGAAGTACGATCTTAAAATGAATACCGCAATCAGCCAGTGCCTTATTGGTGCATCCCTACAGTTGACCTAACACATCCCGCCCACCGAGGACAGGAAGCTGAGTAGTTAAACGTACACAAAGAATAGCGGCTGGATGACGGATGTGCCATGAAGTTGACTGTAGTAGAACTGTGTGTACATGAACGGCAACAGCGTGTATCTGAGCATAGTGACGTTCTTCATTATCTGTTGAGCGTGCTCACTCCAAACCGCCGGGTCCTGGTCCTATGCAACAATATACAAATAGTGACTGGCTTCAAAATCATTATTGAAAATTCCTTCCACGAAGTTCGTAAAATATTGCCAAATGCTGAAGACCGAAGGCAATATTTCAGGAACTTCAAGCAAAAAATTTCCAATAATGATCAACGACGCCAGCTGCTATTTGTTTTCTTATACAATGCAAAATTTGTGCTATTTTACAATCGGTTCTAACAAAGTATACAAATAAAATATGGTCATCTGCTGATCACGTATGACGTACAGTTTAGCCACTATGCATGAATTTGGCGTCAGCATGGTCACTGACGTCTTAAATATTAATGAGGCGTGACCAGTCAAAATCACTTCAATAGTGCCCTCACTTCAACAGTGCCCTACAGGGCACTATTTGAAGATTCGTGAACGTCAGGTGATGTGATTTGGACCAATCATGTGCAGGTATTTTGCATTGAGATTTAACAATATCACATAATTAGCCTAACCCATGAAGAGTAGAAGGCTGAGTTGATCTGTTCATTCCATACCGCAGGATCCTGGTACTATGTAACAATACCTCACACTTACCCTAACCCATTCTGCCATCATGTCCCAGGGAAAGGTAGTAGAAAACAACTGCCCCCTCTGAAATTTTAAGCTGACAAAAAAAACTGTAAAAAATTAGTTTCAAAAATGCAAAATCAGAGGCTCAAAACCTTAAATTTGAAAAAAAATTATAGGCAAAATTAAAAGTTTGATCATGCATAATCTCCTCCATCGGAATATGCAGCTGTCTGTCAGAAGTCTGTCAAAAATTTGCAGTTTTCTCCAAAAATTGCCTGTTAACGTAAAAACAGCGAAACAGACAAACAGACAGACAGACAGACACGCCACAGAAACACAATGCATCTAGGAACGCCTAAAGTTCAACTAACCTGACCATGGATGTCATTGTGGTTTCTCATAAATGGATAGAAGGCGCCAGCCTGCATCCAGCGAATGCAAAGATTCTCATTGGAGTTACCCAGGAAACCACAGATATCTGCGCCGATCATTGGAATACCATAGAGCTGAAACTCCAGGACAGCTGCAACCACAAGAACAACAACACACGCTTAGGCCACATTCACGTAAAAATGAGTACAAATATGAGTTCGGGTTTTGGTTTACAACTGAATGCTTTGCAAATAAATCGACAATATTTCACTACATCGTTAACAATCTTCCTACCTGTGCATCCCAAGCTGTGAACAATTTAACAACGATGTAAAAGGTTAAGGTAAAGGTAAAGGGTTTATACTGCACAAGGCTGGTAGCCACACTATAGAGGAGCTCATCCCTTTGCGATATCCGTGAGCCAGGGAGTACAACTCGAGATTGCATATATCTCTGTTGGGTGGTTTAGTCCTCAACAGAGACTCCCTATCACCTCCGCACGTTGTGCTACTCATTTTATCGACCAAGACGGATTAAGGGCTGTGTCGACCCTGACAGGATTTGAACCCGGGACCTTTCGATACAAGGCTCAGCATTCTACCAACTGAGCTATTCCACCATCATCATCATCATCAACAATGGTGTAGCTTGTTTAAATCAAAGCACTTCTATTTACGTGTCGGTTACTTCACAGGTAACTAGAGCTGTCAAATCGAAAATTTTTTTCAATTTAACGTACTGCGTTAATTTTTTTAACACATTACCACATAATTAACGCGCTATATATTAACGCACCCATGCCATCGAAAGGGAGAGTAGAGGGTAAGTTACCCCGGGTCCCATGATATTTGAAGGGCCCCGCCTGTAGAATATAGAATGTTAAAAACACATTTTAAACGTGTAATCAACAATAACTGCAGTAACAACTTAGCACATGGAGCTGTAATTACGTTCGAACACAGGGTTCAAGGCTATAGCAGACAACAAGCTAGCCTATGTCTATTTTTAGCTGCAGGCTGAGTGAGTTTATGCCAGGAAATTCCACAGTTATACTTCCCAGACGTTGTCTGTAATGCTGGAAACCGTATTTGTTTGGCGATTTGTTTGCCAATAAAAATTTGACAGTTGCCTAGGCAAATTGATTGCGCGATAAAGTGGGGCGATTTTGTCGCATGTCTGATGTGGACCTTCAAGTGAGTGAGTAAGTAGGGTTTAACGTCCCACCCGACATAGAATAGGTCATTTCGGGGACGGCCTTTTCAGGCAAAATGCACACAAACATATAATAATGGAACAGTAAGTTTAACCTTTACAGAAACACAAAACATAAGATACAAAAAACAAGCTAAACCCAGAATTGTAAGAACTCCATTATATGCGTGCATATGTAATTAACATAAAATAATAATCTTCGATGTTATCCTCCAGAGAGACGGTGGACCTTCAGGTTATAATCAATCGTACAAAGTAAATTTTAGCAAACCCGTTCAATCGACACGGTTAATCAGGATAGGGAAATGGCTGTGATAAACCAGCCTGCAGCAATACAGCATACAGAAAGAAACTGGCAGCTGCTGACCAGGAATGGAGTAGCTGAGATCATCCCAGTTGGAGGAAATGTCACCGGTCCAGTGAAAGCCGTAATAACCCAGACTGGGATAAGAAGATCTCGTCACCACAAACGAACGAGTGCCGCGGATACGAACCAGTGCTCTATAAATAACAAAATTAACTCTTGCATCTCAAGACTTAATAAATGTCTTAATATGTCTATCATTCTCAGCATATATCAACACCATATCAATTATTCGACTTTGCAGTGCCTTTGCACAGTAGCATATGCTGTCTACGATGCTATAAAATTATCCTTTTTTTGACTACGTTACTGGTACATCTAAATAATATTATCAACACCTCCTGCACTTACGATGTTTCAAAGTTACGCCAACTGAAAAGCCATCTTTTTGACCAAGCTTTCATCTGCCCATGTGAAGTGATAACAATAGTAATAGCCACAACAATGTTTATGGTGCTGTCATCGTAGCATTGAACTGCCACTGCGAGAGTTCACCCGGTTCATCTGGCCAGAGCAGCATGAGCGCCAGGCAGCTGCCAGCCTTTGGACCAGGCCGATCGATCTGAACCTCAGATCTGCCTGTAGGCAGCTACAAGTACTACACTAACCATCGCCACTTATTACTACTCAGCCTAAAAGCTGATACTCATTTTACCATCCCACGGAGGATAGAAGGCTGAGTCGACCTAACTGGCTGGTTTCGTATCGAGATGATTTACCTGCCCGCAGACAGTCACCCATCTCATTACTAACCGGGCCCAACGTAAAGTAACTTCGTTGATTAGACGAAGCGCATTACCTGACAGCAAATTCTTGGCATCTTAACAGCTTTCACAGTCAGCAGTGTCATTGTAAGCGATAAACTAAAAACAAAAAGTTGCAATTTTCCAACGTTCAAACATTCCAAATTAATTCCGAGCGACGGTTCCAAATTTCCAACAGCAGAGATGGCTGCTTAAAATTTTAGTGTTTTGCTCATAAAAATTTCCCCAACACAGGATTTTTCGGCCCCAAACTTCGCAAAACTGCAAAAAGTCAAGCCAAGATTTGACCCTGAGATAACCCTTCAATCTCGGGCTAGCTAATCCGAGTTTTACCCCTCGTTTCAAAAACCGAGCATAAAAATTGTACAAGGCAACAGAGATAAACTTGCTTTGGACACCTCAGAGAATGAACGGAGTCGTGCAACCAGTGTCATGATCAGTTCAGTTCAGGAGCCAGATTTTCGAAACTTCTTAGGAAGATCTTTGGAAGACTTCTTTTCCAAAGAAAGTATGCGGATTTTCGAACCATATTTTGAAAATGAGTTTGGAAGAATTTAAGAAGATCTTCCAAAAATGATTTTGAGAAAAGGTGCACAATTTTCGTAACTTCTTTGGAAACTTCTTAGGAAGAATTTAGCCAAATATGTAAGAAAGCACTAACCTTGTCTTACATGTAGAAAGCTGTGCAATAAAACGAAATTTGCCAAAAAATTATGCAACGTTGACATTTAGCTTAGACGTCATATGTGACGTCATATGTTACGTGCGTGACGCAGTGGTAAAATCAACAATGAGAAAGTAAAGCAAATTGACGTTTGGTCAACTTAAACAATGAAGTGGTGTGTAAATTGCATCTCCCGTCAACATGTTCAGATAAGAAGTTTTTCTGAGAAGTTTTGAAACTGAAGTGATTCGTCACATGTTCGGTATAAGCGGATCTAATTGGATGAACTAGCTTAGAAAGATAAGAAAAGAAGACATTCTTTGGAAAGGCAAAGAAAGCCGTCAAAAATTAGGAAAAAAAAAACTTCTTTGGGATTCCAAAATCACCTGACATAAGACAATCTTTGGAAAATGTCTTGGGAAAGTTTCGAAAATTCGGCCCCAGGTAACTCTCAATAAACACAGCTTTATGCCGATTATAAGCAAATACATACACATGGAGATATATACTTATTAGTGGCCATGGCTTCAGTAAGGCCGTATAGATTGTGTAGATTATAATGAGTTGACAGATACTGTTTGGCCGACGGGCACACAGTGTTGCAGGGTAGACACCCAACCACATCTGCACATAAGCACATATACAGGGTGTAACAGTAAACAGCACATACAGGTTTTTAGAGGGTGTGCCAATAAACAGCAGAGGCTGTTTCACGCATACAGGGTGTGTCAGACCAAAGTAAAAATTTCAGTGAGATCAAATGAGGGGTTTTGGAGGGAGGGACATTCTACCACATTTGCAATCGACAGCTTAATGAATCAGCAGCCACAAACCAGGACTTTGCGGTATTTCCTAAATCCGCACTAAGAGCACGTGCTGTCTAGTCTAACACGACTGCACTCAAGCCACGTGATGTTGCTATGAGGGGAATTTCTCTCCCACTTGGACTTATGGTGCTTGGCAGCCTCATGATAGGCTCTGCCCCAAATTTAACTCTCCTATGCCAAAATGACCCCCTCCTGCAGTTTGTTAAAAATTATTTTTTGTCTCGCGCTGACACCACCAATATATTTTGTTTATCTTCCAAAGCATCGAAAGCGTTTTCTGACATATTACACACTACCTTGCCTTACCCTTGACACGTCAGGTTTTCAGATCCTGGAATATATTGGATAATACCGATAAATTAGCTCCCCAGTATAATTAACTATAATAATTGGCATTTTTCTCAGTTTTTATGTTTATTTGTTGTTTATCTGACCAGTTAAACCGTTTCTGCAATAAAAATACTTAAAATATATTTTAGCTTCAGACAGGAGACAAACACAGTTAGTTTTAACCTTACGCACTATATAAATTAATGTTATACTTACTTACTTACTATCTTACAAAAAATTTACAGCAGACAGTTCAGTTAAAATCCATTTAAGTGACGTATAAAATGCCGCAAAATATCAAGCAAATTGCAACTATCGGTGGCCTCTTAGGCTGGGAAGGCTGCTGAAAATGCTTAGGCATAGAAGGATTAAAGTTATCATTATATCAATTATTACTGCATGCTTACGAGGTTGATATGGTGGATTATCCCATTTGTCATCAGGGCAGCCAGAAGTTGATCCAGTCACAAAGTTTGATGGTTCGTTCATGTCCTGGCAGCCAATCACAACCAGCATAAAATATCATGTTAACAATTATACCATCAACTAATCACAAACAGTGTAACAACCAAGTCTCAACCAATCACACTGATCCACTGTTCAAGGCATTGTCAGACAATTAGAGGTGTGCAGAATCCATTAAAATTTTTTTTAAAAAACAAACGGAATCAATGTTACATTCTGAAAACCAAAAACTTGGGTTTCCACGGTTCGCACTTCTGACTGAGATTAGAGGGACTCAAAATGTTGATCCTGTAGATTTATAGATAAATTAGTCAGTAGATTGAAATCAGTAATTCTGAAAATCAGTTTCACCTAAAATCTGTAATAGGGTGGTCCAATCGTGTATGCAAATAATATATTTCACCCTGGAGACCAAAGCACCCTTAAAATTTGTTACACTTGCCTCTAGTAAAATTTCATGCCATTGCACTGGGTGTAAAGCCATGCACATAACGGTTAGTCATTTCCACAGTGTAAATATCACAAAAAACATTCTAACCAGTAACTGAAAAATTGCTCAGAAATCAGTAACTCTGAAAATCAGTTTCAAATAAAATTTGTAGAAAAGCTTTGAGATCAGCAATCAGTTGAATAAATAAATGAAAAAGTTAACACATGGTATTAGCATTCAGATCAATCTACCAATTAATCAATCGAACATAACCACGTACGAGAATGACCAGTGGCATACAATAATGTGCCTGAAAGCTAAGACAAAACTTGAGGATAATGTACAAATTACAAAAAAAAATCTTATCTTACAGTCCAGAGGCCATCGAAGGGTATGACGTCATGGAACTGCTTGGCCTGGTTGTACCACCAATCGGTTGTCTTGGGATTCGTGAAGTCTGGAAACACCGTCGTTCCTGGCCAAACCTACGCATAAGTCGCACATACACGTGACTACATCATCATCATCATAATCAACAACCTCCACTTACTCCCAGAACAGCAGACTTAACAAGCTCAACAACAGTTTATGATTCTGCAAATGAAAATGTTTTAAAAGTTTCTTAAAGAGCGTTTGCATCTGCAACCAGCACGCAGTTTCCGGAAGTTGGTTCCGAGCAGCAGTGTCAGCTAAAAAAAACAAAAAGGGGTCCACACCGTGTAGAAGATAAAAAGGAAGACCTGGACACAGAAAACATAATTTGAGTAAACAATAAATACAGAGCAAGACATAGTCAAACAGAGACGTCTAATAGCAGCCTCGTCATAATTTTCATGATAATAAAAAGAAGGGCTTGAAGTGCGACAGTATAGACCGATATGACATACTGGCACTTTCTTGGCCACCTGGAAAGCATGCCAGCACTTTTTTCTGAGAAAAGTCATAACAGTAAGCTCTGCAGGCCATTTTGTGAGATTTAGGCAACTGGTCACTGATGTTTGCATCGATCAGTGGCCAAAATAACGCTAGCTTGAGGGGACAAAGGAAAGGAAGGCAAAGCTACCATACCGGCACTTATTTTTTCCCACTTTGAGCCCGGGATAAAAAGAGAGAAAAAAGACAAAGGTGTAGCAAACAGTCAGTTGTCGGTGATACCTGGCCGACTAGGACACCTCCGGTTGCATTGTGAATGAAGATATCCTCCTTCATTCCGTCATCATAAGGTGCGTATTTTCCCGGGAACATGTTGCCAATTCCTGGGTCCTGTACACATCCACGTTGTGTCAGAAATACAGTCACTCACACATGCTGTTCAGATTGCCGGGTGTTCTCAAATTTCAGAAATTTTGCATGACATCTGACAAATTGTCCTGCGTCAACCACAAGACATGATTCTTGTGCATAAGTTTTCAAGTGGAAATTCTCACAGTGTCGTATCGTATCTGTCAAAAAATTGCAATATCCTGCCCCCCTCTCCCACTAGCTTTATAACATAAAAGTAAAGAAAAGGTAAAGTCCAGTACTTGCTATAGCACTTCTTACATGAGACGGACTCAAGACCAGAAGCACTTTACAATCTTGGAAGTGGCATGAGCTAATGATACCGCAGCGCAGTATGCGGCCATCCATTGCCCACATGAATAAACAACTGGACCCATGGTTTGCAGCTACCAGACATACCACCACCCCAATCAGCCACACTAGGCCTTCACCCCATAGCCCATAAGCTACAAATTTCCCATCTCACAAAGGGCAAAAGGCTGAGTTGGCCGGAGCACACAGTAGGTTAGCAACTTGCTCAAAGTTGCTTGCAAATGACTGGCAGTGAGAATCAAACCGCAGCCTGAAAGTTGCGAGTTGACACCAACCACTAGACACTTGCACCTACATAAGACATCACTGTATAATAGAGAGAAAAACAGAAGACAGTGACTGACCACAATGATGACGTATTTCTGGTTGTTATTGTGGAGGTCATTGACAATGTCCGGCAGACTGGGAAAATTGCCATCTGCATCGTATGTCCAGTCCAGATGAAGCTTCATGTAGTCAATATCACTCCACTGCACATCCTGCGTTTGGCACAATAACCACCTAGCATCAGGGTCCATAACAGATTTTGTCAACTGGGGGGCCATGGCCCCCAAGTGAGCCATATAGGGGCACAAGCAAGGCCCAATATGGATTCCCAAGCGTGCTTTTACTGCGAGTTTATGTTAAATCTGGTAATGACGTCGACTTATTTATACAGGTCTGCTACATGCAATTTCATGGCTGTTTCATGCCCCCGAAATATGTTTGTGGCTAAAGCTTTGCTGTCGATCCCTCTGGGTAAGCTCACAGCATTTTGGAAAACTTAACTTGTAGAAACAGTGGTATAACATCGACTTATTACGAGATTATGTTGCTTTTTTCGCACTTACAAACAGAATGGTAAATAAAATCCAACTGCTTTTCATTGAAAGACAAGGGACAATAGGAGGGTGAAGGGCTTGTCATGGGCCACTAGCCTAAAAAGACTGACAACCAGTAGTTTATAAGCAGGACATAAAGTCATGCAGAACCTGTATGACATGTTTTGCTTTTTGTGCATCGCTGTTTTTCACCAGTGAATTCCACCGATTAAACAGAAGCGTTACCAGTTGCCAGTGCAAATAAAAACAATGCAAATAGAGTGAAACATGGTGGCTGGCTAGATGGCCCAGCAAGCACTCAAGGCTGGCCAATCATTTGCAAGACGAAATTTGCGATTCATAAGCTCTGCCTAGCAGTGACACCATATCAAATTTCCATAACGTCAGTTAGTCCGTCCGTCAGTCTAGTATCAATTCAGCCAACCAATTACTCGAAAAAATCGAAAAATCAGCTGTCAGAGAAAAACGCTGCTTACTCCACTAACCCAACTGAGCCACTGGTGCTGCCCCCTTTTGAACATGGAACAAATCACTTAACCACACGAGAAACAAATAATGTACAATAAATACCATTAGAAATTTGAAGCAGAAGACAACGTGAGACTGCCTGACATTGTAAGTCCAATTGCATTTGTCCACAACTGCCGATTTGCCAGGAAACGAATTGATTATAAATGTGGCAAAATGCTCCTCCCCCCAAAAACCCTCAACGGATTTCACTGAAATTTGGTTTCAATTTCTTCCAGGTGAGGGTCGTCCTTCTCCCAATTTTGGTCTTGGTCTGCTGTCCAATTTTGAAGCAAAATTAAACAATAAAGAATAAAAATTTGTAACAAATTAAAAAGTAGAAAAAGCAAAGCGAAAAAATAAGGCCTCTCATTACTGTGTACGGACGGCCTAACAAAAAAACACATGGGCAGAATCGGTGGTCAACTTACATATGGAATGCCAAGCTGTCGGTTGCGAGCGATGACCTTCTTCAGAGTATCGGCGCTGTTGTAGCCGTATTTGCACAGATGGAAGCCGAGCGACCAATAGGGCGGCATTACCGGCCGACCAATCACGGCTGTGTATTGGTCGATGACGTCGTCGGGCTTCGGGCCAAGGAATATATACATGTCGAGTACGCCGCCGATGGTACGATAGGTTATAGCTGGCAACGGCTGCAGTTCCACTTCTGTAATACAGACATACACACATATATGCACAGACAAATTTTATACAGCCTGGATGACAAGTCTTATTTCTAAATGTTAAATGTTTAAGGTTAAATCGCCAATAGTCAAATAGCATGCAGCAAATGTCACTGAAACATACCCATGGCATTGCTGTTTAGCAGAAACACACCGTGGGATAGACCATTCTTCTCCATTGACAAATAGAATGGGTGAGTACCATAGAGATTGGTATTACCCTAAACAAAAAACAGTTGTACAAAAATTCCAAATATAACTGTAATAAATTAAGGTTGCAACCGATAAAAATTCTGTAATCCACTAATTTCCAAAAATTACTCGACAAATTTCCATAAATTTTTGCGGTCAAGAAAGACCACAAAAACTGCAGAATTCAACTACTGGTTGTAGTTATATTTTGCAAGCTGAAGTAAAGTCAACGGAAGCCCAACTCTCGCTAGGATAGCCGACCATACTAGATGTCAGTGAGCTTCAAGATCATCCAAGGTCGATAATTTTCATGTCATCTGAAAGTCAATATGCGACTTCCTATCAATGATCAATATTTTTAGCAACCTAGGCCCCATCTCACACCATTTAGCCACAATACATCGGTGACAGACGAACGACAGACAGATGGACGACAACCATGACAACACATTGAAGTATGGTCGGCTAAAAAAGTAAGCCTACAAAGTGCAGACTGTTAAACTGACACTGTAAAAGTGATTTCTGATGACATGTCCTATGCAACATAAAATCGGATCATTTTAGGCTGTTAAAACTCCAAAATTTCAATCCAATTTTATCTAATTAAAAAATTTAGTTGATTAGTTTTTGTTAATAAATAATTGATTAATTAATCGTTAAAAACTGCTGCAGCCCTGTAACAAATGAAAACATCATCATCACCAATCCTGAAATACATCCCCAGGAGAATGCCCCCGCCACCCCTTTGCAAAACAAAATCTGATCATGATTTTTTCCATAATCCAGTGAAAGGACAGGCAATTAGACAGGATATAAAACAGTGTACTGTAGACGGTGTGGAGGTAGTGTGTATAGCAATTGATTAGCATAATCTAATTCTAATCAATCAGTGGAGGGGAAAATGCTAATTATAAATTTTCTAACTGTAACCTAATCTAAATCGCTAATTCTAATTAATACACAATTAAGACATTGAGGCAGATACTCCAAAAAATAAGTGCATTTTTGGGAGGAGGAGGTGTAAGCCAACCTAAAAACCTGCTAAAAATTTACTCCAAACTTAACTCAATCTTCTTAGTTTCTTGTGTTACAAAATAATGTAATATTTTATTATTTCTAAGTTTCTGAAACATTTAAAAAATCTACAAATTTGTGAACTTAATGATAGAACTAACAATAAAACTTCTGTGACTCACATTTATTTGATGTGGACTGTATCTACTTAACAGTGTCCACTGCAATAACTGAAAACCCACAGAAATCCCAAAATCCACCAGGTCTGGCCTTTTTACAAAAATCTAAAAACCCCAAAAAAATACCCAAAACCTGACAAAATCTAATAAAACCCAATAGAACCCACCACTGATACTGAGAGACAAAAACAGTGTAATGCAATTAATTAGCATAATTCAATTCTAATTAATTAGTGGAAGAATGCTAATTATTTTATAATCGTTTTCAAATGGATAATTCTAATTAATTACTCTTAAATGTTACAATAAGCCATTGCTAATTGTTACTCACAGTTGGCGGCTGGTCTCTAGCCCACATGACATACTGCTGCCACATCGCCGACGCATTGTGAAGCAATCTCGTTCTATGTTCTCCCAGACCATAGATAAGTCCCGTGTCCAGGCGCGATGAAATCTCTATGAACTGGTCGGCGAAGATCAGTGGCCCAGCCACCGAAGCCGTGTCAAAACTGAACACGAAAACAAATAATAACAACAAAAAATGTTACTTAGTATAAACTGACATTTTACAGTCATGTTCATTACACTTGTAACATTCTCGAGTACAAGCAATTCTGCACACTATAAACTATTCGCACAGTAATTTGTTTACTTACTGAAATACTGGCTGTTCTATAAACTGTTTTCATCACTGTTGCCAAAAAGCCAGGTTTTGGCCTAACTGATCCAGTTTTCAAGCAGATACACTTGAAAACCTCACGCAAACCCATTATAACTTTGCGCTTCTGCTAAAGCTGCAATAAACAGAAACAGAAAAACTGTAACCGGTTAAAAAAATCAAATATTTTTTTCTTCTGCACAGATAGTGAAAAGCACTCTGCCACAGCTCCGCGACCGATGCGAGTGATGCTCATCTCCGTTTCCAAGGTCCCAAGCCAGCAGCGAGTGCAGACACAACTCAAGTATACAGGCGATAAATCAGACCTCCCACTCCCATATACTGTCATTACCTTCCCAGTGATTAAAAAAAACGTAAAGTCCTTCCCGAGCCTTATGGCCCATAGGGTGGCGCTGACCTCCGTTTCCTAAGGCCTTCAGCCAGACACCAGTTTTTACACTTCGAGACCACGGATACGGGGCCAGTGTATCGCGTGGTGTGCCTGTTTACATCCCAGCAGTGAAACCGATACCAAATTATACTGCTTGGTGACAGAAGCACATGTGCATGAACAACTTGTCCAGGGTTGTTACCTAGCAGTGAACTGGGCAGGAGTAGAACCAGCGACCTTGTGATCACTAGTCCGACACGCTACCGTTAGATTACCAAGCAAGGTGACTTAAACTGAACTAAGCTAGAGTAAACCAGTGTACATAGATACTCACAGAATGGCTCCGGAAGATTTTCTGGTGACGGTGAAACCAAATAGACCTTGTCTGAACTTGACATCATATTCCACGTCAGAAGCACGCTTGCTCGTAGGTGGAGGCGTTTTTATTGGCACCTCGTATCTTTTTGCACTGGCATCGTATATCTGCACACAGTCACGTAATTACTACACACAAGATCCAGGATACTACTAGAAATGTACATGAAGCTGCTGATACTACAACATGATGCAATCTTTGATGGTACCTCAAATCTTTTTGCACCAGCACTGTATATCGTGTATCTACCACACATGTAACTACTAAACATAACTACCACACATGAGAACCACATCATACTACTACAAATGAGAGGCCGTTGAATTAACAGTGTTGATACTACTAAACGCTGGCTCGTAGGTGATGGACTCTTCATTCATACCTCATATCTTTTTGTACTAACACTGTATATCATGTAACTACTAACTACAACACATGTAACAATTACAAATGAGAACCAAGATACTACTATGATCCTTTAAGTCATGGCAAGAAATTTTCTATTACACAAATGCACAGTGCTGAGATGACACATGAATAGCTAGATTGAGTCGTTACGAAGATATGGTAACAATTATTTTAAAACAACAAAATGCAGTAAATTCATGGTGCACAAGTCCATGAATGTCACTATAACAGCTGCTCAATGTCAGTAAGTAATAGAATAAACTGCACTTCACCCTTCTGTTCTGCTTACAGTATTTTGATGCTGTTAGCTGGGCATCAGGAAAGGCATCTGGATGTAAAAGTTATCACTTCGAAACCACATGACTTGGTTCGACTCAAGATCTAGGCACTCAATGATGAATCATGTGTATATCTTAAATGCACCTTATTACTCAACTCTGTGCGTTACTCTGAGGATTGTGCATTACTGTAAAAAAAACAAGAAACAAGTAATTTGAGCAAAGCTCACGAGACGCGCGAAAGCCTATAGCAGTTCCTGTTCGCAGGTAATCGTAGTCTATCTCCATCCATTTCGTCGTAATTCACTCTTTTGCAGCCAAAAATCACCAAAATATCACGTTAAATCAATATTTTTAAGGTTCAAGGTCATTCAAGGTTATCAATGTTGATAAATCCAAAAAGCCTGTCACCAGTGCTTGTTATGATAAGCAGCATGTATGTACCTATCTGCCACCATTTTTACGCTACGCAAGAAAATTGTGGTAAAATAACCACTTTTTAGGGGGGTAGCTGTCTTTGACGCCCGCCTGCGCCGGCCTCCTTGAATCTAGGGGGTCGGGACTTGGACAGCCAAAATCCACGTTGAATGCTGAAAATTTCATATACAGGTTGTCCTGGTCTATCTCCAGCCATTTCGTCGCAATTCGGTGTTGAAATGTGTGCTGCATCCAAAAATTGCGAAAAATTCACTAAAAACCCCTTTTTGAGGGGTTCAAGGTCGTTCAAGGTCATCGATGTTGATAAATCCCAAAAGCCTGTCACCAGTGCTTGTTATGATAAGCAGCAT
>Ga0209671_1001965_pt1 | contig 18197 bp, 10 predicted proteins | sample WorMetHERISLAND2_2_FD_187401 | JGI IMG/M metagenome (GOLD analysis project Ga0209671, IMG submission 187401) | Marine gutless worms symbiont microbial communities from Max Planck institute for Marine Microbiology, Germany - Olavius geniculatus... | ecosystem: Host-associated > Annelida >...
AGTACTTAATTATAATGTACTTTTTATTATTTGTAGGAATTCACCTAAAGAGAACTTCAAACAGAAATATGGTTCTTAGTGCTTCAAAGCAGAAGCAGATTCTGAAGAAATTTTTTGAAATTACATCACATGTAAGTATGACATGATTATTATGTCTCACTGGATAAAACAGGCATCATGCAATGGTTTTATTTATAAATTTAGCACATATTTTTAGCATGCTAAATGCTAGTGTTCTAGTATTTTTAAATTTGCCATTTTGTGACTTGTGTGGCAGGATCTGCAGATATTGCAACATAATGTTTATGCTGTTCCTCTCGGGGAGTGGGCCAGCGAAATAATTTTGTTGCTGAGAGTTGTCACGTTTTTTTTGCGACACAGTGTAGAATGCAGATCTTGTGGCTGTATCTCACTTGTACCAGAGAAGACATCAGTGGATGCTTCGATTGATTGTGTTACAGATGTACAAGAAGTATCGTCTGCTGCAGAAACCTGAGAGCATATTTGTCGTCACTGAGCTGAAGATTTCTGCCTATCCTCGTGCCAGTGCCTACATTGCCTGCAATGCTCGCGGAGTGGCTCTGTCACCTTTCGTTCAGTTCCACAGCGATCCTGTCAATGCATCCCGGCTGTCTGCTTACAGTTTGCCGGAATACAAGGATGCTCTGTTCTTTAATGCAAAAGGCGCGCACGATGGAGACGCATTATTCGTGTGGTTCCGTGATCATTTTCTGCAATGCCGGGCTAGTCACCACAGTAGTCCTATGACATTGTTCATTGGCTGTCCTGTGTCAGAAATATCGCTGCGATTGGTTCAGCTTGCGGAGGAAGAGCGGGTTGCATTGGTTGCAGTACCTGGTGCTGTTGCTCATCTTGTGCAACCGCTCAGCTCTGCCATTTTGCGTTGTCTGAATGCCGCTGTATCTGGTGGTTTTGATCAGCTGTTGAGCGTTGAAAACTTGGCACGAAGCAGCTCAGCGTCCCACTCACTGTTGGCGTTGTCGTTGGCTAAAACATGGGCCAGTCAATGGCCAGGTGACGATGTCAGAGATGCCTTTGCATCATGCGGCATTTACCCGTTGAATGTTCGTGCAATATCGGCCGAACGTATAGCAGCCACGTCAATCAGCGATGATGTCAGTGACTGTTACACAACGAATGACAGTGCTGACGATATTGGTGATGACGACGACGATGATGACGATGTTACGCACGGCCTGAACTTACTGTCTGAACTCTCAACGCTGGAACAGCAGAAAGAAAGTTCTAACGAACGATTTAATGCAGAGGATTTGCAACATTCTTATGAGGATGTGACAGCCGATGTTAGTGATGCTGCTGGTGATGCCAGTGCATATGCTAGCACCAGTGCCGATTCGCTGCATAACCGTGCGCAGCAACGGAAGGCAAAGGTGCACAGAAAGAAAGTTCCGAAATCTGTTATCAACGAAGACGATAGAAGTGATGAAACATCGACAGATGTTTATGCTGGCTTGTCTTTCAGCCAGTCAAATTTCTGTCCATCATCTGTAACCGACATTGACCAGTTTGAGCGGACTCAGGCTAGTCTCATTGTAGGAGGATGTCACAGTGTACATGACACTCAACAACGTCTGATCCCTCCCACTGACAGAGTCAAACTGTCAAGTTATGCTGGCAGCATGACCCGTCGCAGTGTTCGCGATAGAACACTCAGTCATTGTGAAAACAGTTTGTCAGTAAACAATAGGCAGTGGATGTCAGTGCACTCGGAGAATAATTCTGGGTGCAGTGCAGAAACTGGAATCAGCAGAAAAGCTGCAGCCGGTGAGTTGACTGCTGTTGATGACTTGATGCAGAAGGCAAACAGCTTGCCTCAGATTAATGCACATAAGTCTGGTGAGGATAATTCTGCACTGCAGGTAATATATTGTCCTTCTGTTAGCAGTGGCATGCCCATTAACAACATGGAGCAAGATGGTGGTGACAGAACTGAAAGTGCGCAGATCGAAGCACCGGTAGTCAACGTAGCAGCTGGCTGTGATAATGATGAGGACAGCTACCAGAATGTCTGCTATGAAGTGATAATTTTGTCGTAATGATAATAATGGTATCAGTAATGATCAGCCCTCAAAGTTTGTTTTGGATGCTCTTGTTCTGGATGTGAATCATTTTACACAACATTTTGTGGCACAGTAGATGTTTGATCATTTTTGTTGCATTTGGTGCCTGTGGCTCCAATGCTGATGTGTTTTGTTTCATGTTGCTTCTTAAGGCCAATTCACACATACGATGCCGATGAGACTCAACAGAATAAGTTCACAGATTTTATTTGTGCAAAACATGCTTGCATATCTTCCATTTTAGATGTAGTCTCTGCCTTTGTTGTATGACGGACAGAAAATTTTCTTCAAAAGCACAGAGCATGTTGAAATAGTATTTGACTCCAAAAATACAGTTCACATGTCATCTGTTTTTTTCTGAGCCTAAAACATTTGCAAAACTGTTTCAAAACATTTTGGCATGATCATGCATGGCTTGAAGATGGTAGGTGGTTACGATTAGAATAAGCCTTAGAAGCTGCAGTTGCAACATTTGACGGATGTGGCATACGATCGACTGTTGTCAGTAATGTAATTGTTAACATTATTGTATAAAAAAAGCTGTTATTTGTTATAATTAAGAACACCGCAAGTAACAAACAATGTTTAAACAATTCTCGTACAAGTTGTAATAACATTAGCGCATTCATTAGTGTAGCACACTCAGTTTCCCTTAGCTTGTTAGTCTCGGATTTGTTTGTTGTTCCGGGGTAATGTTCGTATAAACAAGATGACATTTTATCATGCAGTTATGCACAGTTTGGCACAAATGAATATTTTGCATTGTGCAGCTGCACGTTTTAGATTAGGATGGACTATGTCTGCATTTGCTTCATGCTTCGTACACTGTCAAATGAAGTCAGAATTAACAGGAGTGACTTGTTGATTGTTTATTTTTGCTTTCACAGTTGAAGATCCTGAAGTTGTGTTCTAGTCAGTGAATTGCAGGAAATACTCATATAGTTGATCGAGGTGCCCTAAAGGGTGTGAATTAATTTTGTGGTCTCTTGCAGAAAATTCATTTTGCCACCTATTTTAAGCAAATGCTTACTGATTTGTGTAATATACCTGCTTTTACCACTGCCGTGAGTGACGACACTAAGAACATGTTTGCGTTGCACAGCCTTACTGTTTACTTTATTTGAATTCAAGTAAAATTCCTTTCAACATCAGTATTATAGGCCTACTATTGCTTATTTTAGTATATGTAATAAATTGCACAATAGGTGTGTTAAAATTAATGTTAATACATATGCAAATAGATTAAGCATGCAGCTTGTGTGAAAAGAAATTCATTGGGTGAGGTTCAAGTTTCGCTAAGGCTTTAGTCTAAGACTAAAGTAGACTTGAGTTTCGACTTTAGACTTAGACCAAAGTCAAGTGAAGACTTTAGTCTTAGACCAAAGTTTTAGCAAGACTTGGCCTCACCCATTTTATGTGCATGTGCTTAATCCAAGATAATCATGTAGAATTCAACATCACGTTCACTATAATGAAGTTAATGATAATCTTAGTTCTAAAGACTAGTTTCCATAAAACACAATTTAAGGAACGTAACGCAAATGACGTAGCTGCCTCATCGATCACTTCTATCCCAGTGTTTTTGTACGTTTATTGCATATTTTACTTTCGAATCGAATAGTACTCGCTACTTAATTACTCGGTTAGAACAGCCTTATTAATTTCGTTTCGTGCATTAACTATTCTATGTTGTTATGCAATTGTTTACGTTTGGCAATATATAATAGTGCAATTTTCTAATATTTTCGGATTGAATTGAGCAGCGATCCAACGTTATCCTGATGGTACTTGACTAGTGGAGTTATTGATGGTTGGAAGTTGGATAATTTACTAAAATCTTACCGCAATCATCCCGCCCACGTGACAGTGAGACGCCGGCGAGATAAGATAGTTTTTGATGAAACTGGACCTTGTACTGGGGGTCAGATAGTTTAGTCTGTTTAGTAATAGTTTTGCATTTGAACGTAAGAGGTATAGGGTTTGATTCCCAGTTAAAGTAGGGGGAAGTTTGCTCTGCTGTTAAAAAGCAACTCTGATTCATTGATTTGTGAATCATCATCATCATCGTTTATTTCGTTCATAGACACAGAACATGACATTTTCAAGGTCACAAGTAATGAACAGGAACGACAAGGTTAAAACAAAACAACACTGACAGCTGCCCATAAGCCTAAATAATACAAAACACAAGCAAAAATAAACTAGCAATTTAAAAACACTTCAAAAATACTGTAAAATCAACAGAACCTATAGACTGTTTAAAAGTATTTAGACTTTTGAAACTAACATTACTTGGAAGTGAATTCCAAACGTTTATAATGCGCTCACAGAAGAACGACGAGCATGCACATGCTTGTAAAGTTTAAACTGATGTCCTTGTATTGACACACAGACACAGCAGAAAGTTCTCAAACAAATTTACATCTAAATCCACATAACCAAAAAGAATCTTGTAAGTTAATATTAAATCTGCATGTAGTCGATGAAGCTCTAGGCTAGAAATGTTTAGGCGTTTTAGACGTTCTTGGTAAGTATAACTTTTTAATCCACATAATCCCTTAGTGAAACACCACTGTACATTTTCTATGGCCAAAATATCCTTTATAGTTTTGGCCTTGGTACGGAATTGAAGTTTTAGTGTCTCAACTTAACTCGCATTATTTAATGCCGCATAAAGCGGGGGTAATACACTAATACGGCGGTAAACGTTGCTGTCCAAACTGCGCAGTTTTGCCGCAGCAAATATCGCATGCTGGCAAAATATGCTAAAGCGGCAATAATCACGACACACTATTATGGTCAGTGACGAATCTAAGCTTCAGCAGATGCTCCCTCTCCCTTCCCGTCGATCCTGCAGTTCTCTGTCGTGCTTCGTGTGAAACTTGCAATATAGGCTACACGTTGCCATCTGATGACGTTGACATCTTCACTCTTCAGCCTACGACAACTTTGCATTCACCCGCAGCTGATCTAGGCCTATTGTATTAGCCCTTAGCAGCTATACGGCATTCTTGTCTTGTTCGTTCTCCATTGCTGCTCCCATTGTCTGGAACAAACTCTCTGCGAGCACTACATAGCTACTAGTACTTTGAGCACTTTTCAACTTAGGCGTAAAACAATGGTTTATCTCAGCCTACCGCACCTAGGACAGGTTGGCCGTCAGCGCTAACTTGTTTCTAATTCACTGTTAGTTAGTTAGTTATGGATGGAAGCATATTTCGAGAAATTTTCAGAATTTAAAAAAATCACCAATTTTTACATATTTTATAACGGTCTAGATGGTTTTCGGAATAGGCCTAGGCCTAACTAGATTATGGGTTGACCGTGGAAAAACATGGGCCTAGACAACTTATAGGTAAGTTGTTTACCGCTGCATTAGTGTATTTTGCCTCATAGTGCGGCGACATTTGTGGCCGCAATAGATTTAGCTGATTTAAATGCGATAGTGTTAAGCTTGGAGGCTGTACAGTGTATGTCCATGTGATTTTTTTTTATACAAACAGCCTCATTATGTTACCCCACCGAGGTCAGCCACCTTGACGTGGTGGTGGGGCTTTGCTCCGATGACCCGAAAGATTTCTACAGTCTGGAGGATAGGAGCGTACTAAGAGCTGACCAAATACGTGAGAACATTTACTACACCTTACCAGTGCTTTTGTGCTGGTTTTGGCTTTATAGCCGACTACGGCTTTATAGCCGTTTACTTACGGCCTCACAGCCGTTATTTACGGCTTCACAGCCATCTACGGCTTTATAGCCATTACTTGTAACCTGTGGTTACTTTTGGGGACGCGCATTGGGCCGAACTGATACGGCCTCAGCGCTGGGCAGGTGTAAGAGCCTGCCCACCCCAAAGGCAAGGCAAGGCAAGGCCTCATTGTGTTGTATTTTGACTTGTGCATTGTTTTCGTAGCATAGTGAACTTATAGCACAATAATTACAGTTTTGTTATTTGCTCTATCAGGGTATATTGCTATGCTCAGAATCTATCATATTTGTTAGAGATCTTGTGAGACTTGTGTTTCTGTTTTAGGTAAAAGTACAAGTTTAAAGTTGCTAAGTTCAAAGTTGCTAATCATTATTGGAAGCTATTGTGTGACAAATATATTGCATTGTGGCATGAGTCAGCGTCAGTGTTCGATTCCATCTACTCCGATGTCTAAACTTCCAGAATTTTCTTTTTCTAATCACATCCGATGGCAACATTTTGTAGCTGGACTTAGTGGCGGTGTTTTGTCAACACTGGTTGTACATCCTCTTGATCTTATAAAGATTAGATTTCAAGGTGTGTTTATCATTTCTAGTAAATTATTTTGTCTTTATGTGTAACGGAAAACTTTTCCGGCATTATGTGTCATGTTGAGGACATTGGACTTATGCTCCAGAATCTATGTGTTCAACTGTTGGTCAGTTTACTAACTTGTCACATGGGTGGGTGACTGTCGGTGGACAGGTAAATATTATATCAGTATATAACCAACCATTAAGGTCAACTCAGCCTTTCATACATTCGGGATAGGTAAATCAAGTACCAGTCTGCCTGGCTGTTGTTGAGGCCAGGCAAGTTTACCTTGTTGAGTGACTGACAGGTAACACTGTGATCCCCTGTGGCATGAGACACTCTGTGGCTCTGAAATTGGTCATTTTTTAACCTTTATTAATGCAGTTGTTTATAAATTGAGCTACATAACATTTAACAGCATTATCCATATAATTGTTTCTGTCGTGAGTAATTTGTTTGGTGTGTTTTGTTATTCAGTGAATGAAGGTTTGCATTCAGCAGCATGTCGTCCACATTATACGGGCATTCTGAATGCTGCTAGTTCGATCTTCAGACGGAATGGTGTCCGCGGTCTCTACCAGGGAGTCACTCCCAATCTCTGGGGTGCAGGAGTGTCCTGGGGACTTTATCTCTTGACGTATGTAATTGTTTTGGTTTTGCTCTTTTCCACATTGCTTTGCCATTTTTACTTGTGAGTTTGTGTATGGATTATTGTGACTGTGTAAAGCTTACCAGTTTTTTCATTTCTGACCTTTGCAATTTGTGAAGCCTTTCTAATAAATCCCATTTGCTTTAATCACTAACGCCTTGCTTTGTCAATATTTTTAGCCTCACTTTGTTTTTTTCCATTTCATGTATTGTAAAGATGCAAAGCTTTAGTATCTTGAAGCATGTTTTGCTATATAGACATTGATAGTAAGCATGTGTATGTTAATGCCAGTTTGCCAAATAATGGTATAAGTGTGAATTTTTATTCTACAGAAGCAGATAATGGACTGTAAATTTGCTGTAATTGATGTGATGTTCACTGTACAGGTATAATGCAATAAAGACATATCACTATCATAATAATGGTGGTACAGTAATGAGTGATTTAGCATACATGGTTGCATGTTTTGCTATATAGACATTGATAGTAAGCATGTGCATGTTAATGCCAGTTTGCCCAATAATGGTATAAGTGTGAATTTTTATTCTACAGAAGCAGACAATGGACTGTAAATTTGCTGTAATTGATGTGATGTTCACTGTACAGGTATAATGCAATAAAGACATATCACTATCGTAATAATGGTGGTACAGTAATGAGTGCTACAGCGCACATGGTTGCGGCAGCTGAGGCTGGTATGCACACTTAATTTACTCGTATGTGTGAAACAGTTTTGTTCTTTGCATTGAGTGTGATTCTGTGGTGATCTGTTATCATATGAAATATATCGGTTATCCACCCTAGTTTGCACTGAACACAGTTGTGTTAGCACTTCGCTTGCCAACTGCGATTCTCCTGGACAGTCTATTGGACAGTTTTGTGAATGCAACAGAAAACCGACTGAATGGAGTTGCAAATTCAGGACAGTTTGATTTGGTTCAATTTTATAAAAGCTGAAACTGAAACAAGTTTTGTTTTTCTGCACATTCCTGGACCAATAGTGATCTCATATAGCAGTGATGGTGACAGACAACCTGCTGAACTTTTGATATCGCTTTGTTGTACATGTTTTGTAGGTGTGTTTACGCTGGTGCTGACAAACCCTATTTGGGTCACTAAAACACGGCTTTGTCTGCAGTACGATGCAGCAAAGATTTCACCAACTGTTCAGTTCTATTCTGGCATGTTTGACTGCTTGTGTAAAACCTATAGGTTCGAAGGACTAAAGGGCCTTTACAAGGCAAGTTGCTCTGTGAATTTCAATTTGTTGAATTAGTAGGAAGCAGCTAATACACTGCTCAGTAATGTTATTACGTTGACATTTGCTGGATCACAGTAAAGTTATTGAGATTTATATGGTGGACATAATGAAATGTTTTGCACTGGGTTGACTTACATGATAGCTGTTAGTGTTAATACAGTGCTAGTTAACGCAGTGCTACTCTACCACTGCCTGTGACTCTACTAGATTTGTTGGTGTTATTTAAAAATTTCACATGCATCCATGTTTAAGTGCATTTTGTATATATTGGTATATAAGTTATTGTACACTTTTACAGGGATTTCTTCCTGGAATTTTTGGCGTCTCGCATGGTGCTTTGCAGTTCATGGCATATGAAGAACTAAAGAAGCTGACCAACAGATATCATGGCAATGTATTGAACAAAAAGCTGGTCAGTTTTTTTTGCTGCCTTACGTTGCAGCTGTGTGCAGACTTTGGCCGGTTGCTATGTGTTGGCTAGAAATGAATCGTTTATCCAGCTTATTTACCATACAATTCAAGCCACGAATGGCTATGACAACAAATGCCAAGATTGATGTTTTAAGATATAATATTGTAATAAACACACAATAATGCGCAATAACAGTTAGCTCAGACAATATTATCTTTATATTTCTGCATAAAATGGCTGGCTAACTACACACTTAATTGTTCTTTAATGCGGCAAAGCAAGCAGCTTAGCAAGCAAGCATACGCATATGCCTGAAATCACCGTTGATGGCTGTCATCGATTCTAATTCTCCAATCTTCTGTCGTCGTCATTCAATGTCCAGTTATCTGCAGCTGATGTCGTCTGTTGTTGGCTGAAAATGATCTCGACGTCGGGTTGCGTGGTACACTTCACGTTGAATGAATATGAATGAATATGTCAATTTGTATAGCGCCCAATTAGAGAAGTCCTCAAGTGCGCTCGCAGCCAAATAAATGAGTTTTGAGTTGTAAGGTTGTCCCGGAATTACCCAGAAATTCTCGGTTGTCAACAAGCCAATGAAGGTTCCATGTCCAGGCCTGAACCGTCAGATGCGATTCAATCAGCACTTTCAACGTTCCACATAGCCTCTCTGTTGGACTACGACCACCTTTGTGGTTTTCAGAATCTCAATACAAATTCTTACGTGAGAAATCTATCGTTTCTCACACAAAATACAATGATTATGAGCCTGTTAATGGCTCCTCTCCTCACATCTCTTCACTTCAAATCAACTTGTAACTCTCCATCTTTCACTGACTGTTACTGTTAGTGATGCACTGATTTTGCAATTCTGTAAACATTTAATTCTGGCAATATTCCAGTGTTGTAGTTTGCCCAGGAAGCGAGCAAGCATTATAGGTGCTTAATATATTCTATCCTATGCTTGCTTTACTGTAAAATATTGGTGGGCACATTTTACAACCTTACAAGCTGAGTCTTCTTTCTTTATTAGATGTTCTGATTAGGCTCTGTTCAGTAAGTGTGGAGGCTCTCGCATCATCTCCGATATTAACTTTCTGTGATTTCAGCATTACGATAGTAGTAACGTCGTAAATTACAGATTTGTAAATGTGGCATACAAAGATCCCCAGGCCAGATAATGTTGTGCTGCACCAAGTGAACTTTTAAATGTCTGAATACATGCCATACAAAGGCCGGAAAATGTTGCACTGCTGACTGACATTCTGTGGCCTGTGGGCTCCCCTTACTGTGACAGGGTCTCCGTTCGGCTGAATATCCTGAACATGCCTAAATTTACCTCTGACCTCAGTGGTGGCATAGAACCCTCATGTGGAAAAGTCTGACCATGGGAGTGATATTTGTATCATTTTAGTCCTGTAGTTGTAGTGTGCCATTGATGTTGCAGAATACTTTTGAGTACCTGTGCTGTGCTGCCCTGTCCAAGATGTTTGCTGCGTCTGTGACGTATCCTTACCAAGTAGTCCGAGCGCGCCTGCAGGACCAGCATCGCAACTACGTCGGTGTAGTGGATGTCATACGGCAAACATGCCGGTGATTTATAATGTTTTTGCATAATTAATTAACTATTAATTTTGATTAAAAACTAATAGTGGCAATTGCCAAAAAATGTGCATTTTCTCAGCAAATTTTTCAGTTATTATTGAGTATAAGTTCTTGTGGATGCACCAAGATGAAATTATTGAGCATTTTTTAACCCAGTCTTGCAGACAACACTATAATGTTGATTTTTTCTGGAGAAGCAGATGATTGCAATGATTTCAGATGCTTTTCATGATGTCATTGTATCTACTGTACAATGTTTTGTTGACTTAACTTGCAAATTTCAAATTTTTTTATCAGTCTTTAAATTTGTTTAACGATAAATCGTTAATTTCCACAGCTGCAAGTGTTATAGTTTTCTGGTGGATTCCATAGCTTATTATGCTCAGGCCTAAGCCTGGTATAATTTGTTTATACATAATTGTGTTGTTCTTGTAGATACGAGGGACTGAAGGGTTTCTACAAAGGTCTGATACCAGGTGTGTTGAGAGTTACACCAGCCTGCTGTATAACATTTGTTGTATATGAAAATATGGTCACTCTGCTCATGGACGAAACATGATCAACAGCTTTGATAGGCTACATCTGTGTTACCACAACCGTAGGCAATTGAATTGCCATGTGTAGGCAATAGGCAATTGTTAATAGTAATTCGCATTATGTGGCTGTCCAAATAGTCTACCACATTTCAGATCTTGGCCATGCATTTGATCGTTCTGTCATTCTGTATTCCCTTGAGCCATCTCCTAACTCCTAATAACAAAAAGGCCCAGAAAAAGCAAAATTGGTGTGAACGTTCCCAGAACAGGAGTAGGGCCTAACCGATGTGTGAATTTTTGGTTAAAAAGGTTAGGGTTAGGGTTGTGGAGTGCTAGGCGGATGGCTGCATGTGTTGGCTTAGTGCCAACATATTTTTTTAAGTTATTAGGAAATCTTGCACTTATGACAGAATTGCACAAAAGACAGGCATCTGATGCACGATTTACCTTTTTATCTAGAGTGCTTCAAAAAATTTTATACTGTTTAGGCAAATACACCGTGTTCGAAAAAAACATCTGGACATTTATGTAGGTTAAAGAAGAATTGTCAGATTTCAATAATTTTTGACAAGAATATTTCTGACACAGCTGGTCATCAAATGACCATTTAATTTCCCACTGCACCCAATGTCTACTTCTGCACTACCTGGGAAGCAGAACCAACAAAATATTGTATTTTTGTCCAAGGGAGCATTATTATTTAATCAAAATATGACACTAAACACACTTTTTTACATTTCTGTCACCTGGACTGACAGTTCATCCAGTTGTCCGTTTTACAACTGCCTACAGTAAAAATGTTTAAAGTTTCAGCCCATTACGTGACCACAGGCACAGAGATGGTTTCTCGTTTCGTTGATAGCAGTATCAATGATGTTCTGCTTCAGACCAATTCAGACTTTACCAGTCACTTTTTGAATTCATCAGTTTTCGTGAAAGTCATATGGTTGACACAGTGCTGCATGATGGTCAGAGAGTGTAATTGACTGGCTGTTCGGGGCCACGGGTCTGAAGATATAAAATTTATTAAAATGCACATATCACTTGTTTTGGTTTTTCCAGGTAGTGCAGAAGCAGACATTAGTTGAGGTGGGAACTAGAATAGTCATTTGATGGGCAGTTGTGTCAAAAATGTTTGCACAAAAAATTATTAAAATCTATCAATCCTTCAAGTCACAAACAATAATATTGGCAATGCTTTTTGACGTATTTTTGTTCATTTTAAGGCATATTTCGTTGGTTCTTTTTTCCCCAGGTTGTGCAGAAGCAGACATTGGGTGAGCTGGTAAATTGGCCGGTCATTTGATGGCCAGTTGTGCCAGAAATATTTGTACCAAAAATTGTTATAATTGGTAGACATTTCTTTGACTGACAATCGATAACGTTCAGGATGTTTTTTTCGAACACTGTAAATTCCTGCGATTCCAGCTGCCATCTGTCCCTGAAAACCTGTCCCTAAAATTTTTATTGGATGCCCCAGAAAGCCAACAAAGTACGGCACCAGTATTTCTGAGGGGTCTAATGAAATTTTTAGTAATGGTTGTTTTCGGGATGGACAGCACAGGAATTTTTGGGCCTTATGCTTTCTGCGACAATTTCGACCTTTTTAACCTTTTAAAGTGTCAAAACAAGAAATGTCTAATGCATAAACAAAGTACGTCTGTCACATCACATTCTATGGGACAGTCTATTGTCATGAAGCGGTGGAGCAATTTAAACCTGATCGGGATGCTGGAGAATAACGGAAGATTATTATAACTGCCATTATCAATACATATGCACAATTATCATCAGCAGTTCTTACAGTTTTAGGTTTAGGTTCTTTTTTTGTTTGTGTTTCATAAAGGTTAAACTTTCTGTAAAGGTTAATCTGTTTTTTGTTAGTATGTGTATGTGCAATTTTGCCTGCAAAGGCCCGTCCCCAAATTGAACTATACTGTGTTGGGTGGGATGTTAAACCCTACTCACTCGCGCTAGTCCAGCTCTCGCCAGACGTTCACTCATGCTAGCAAATGCATTTTATGATATTTTATTGTTGTGCTGTTTTTTTATTAATCAGAAAAAGGAGTGAACGTCATAATGTTCAGTCTCAGTTAAATGTTGTCAGTAGATGCCCTTTGTTAGCTGTTGTCTGAGACATTCGAGTATGCGGTGCTGTTCACCACACCACCATAAATACGCAAATATAAAAATTTGTGCACAATATATTTTATAAGAAATTTGAGCAAAGCTCATGAGACGCACGAAAGCCTATAGCATTTCCAGTTCAGCAGTTATAGTTTCGAAAATCGCATATCACTTGGACTCAGCCCATCGGGACCATAATACACATTGGGCATAGGCACGTGTGGTGTTGGCGACAGTGGCGCCTCCTTGTGAATGATATAGACTTGCGCAGCCCGATATTGGGAAAAAAATCTGTAAAACCCCCTATTTTGGCGTTCAAGGTCATCCAAGGTCATTGAATTCGGCGCCAATCGACAGGCAGTGTACGATTTCCTATTAGTGATTAATAGTAACCTAGGCCTTATCTCACACCGTTACTGAGATACAGCGAGTTATTGGCCAAAATCTCAAATTTTGACCACCCCCTCTCATTTAGCGACCTCGTTCGGGGTTACCCCCTTCGAATTTACGAAAAAGCTTTACGGTTCCTGAAACTAGAGTCTTCCAGGCAGCCGATGGTGAAGATTTGGAGATCCTAGCTTGGACCGTTTTTGCCTGATCCACTCGTGTGACAGACGGACGGACAGAATTGCGATGGCTAAGACGCGCTGAAAGCATAGCTGCTTTCGCGCATAAAAACAAAACATGTACACTAAAACAAAACAAGTCATGTTCATGTGCACAGTATATCCTGTCCACTACAGAGTCTACAGCAGGTGTTATTCTCTACATCCTGACACTCGCTTTACTATTTAAAATATTAGCGAAATTATCACCAAGTGATTAGTATCAACTTCTGTGAACATTTATCAGATATGCATTACAATTTTTTCAAGAACTGTCTGTTTTTGCAATGAAAAAGTTCACTGACAGTTCTAAAAGCAGCATTTTGGTGATGTCATAATTTGACCTACGGTGGCATTACTTAGTGATATCAAGGGTATGTAACTTTAAGGTAAGTTTTGTACATTTCTACTAAAACGATGTACCAGGAATCAGAATGATCTGTGTCCAAAATTATAGAAAAAAACAAATGTAGATTTCTGAACACGGTGCAGATAGAACATACCAGATGTATCACAACCAAAATATGCACTATAAAAACCCAGAACCCCATTCACTGAATGACTTAAATTCACACAATAATAACAATACCAATTCCAACAGAACTGGAGTTAGAATGTTAACTCAGATTATGGCTGTGCCATGACCTGCAGGTTTAGCTTATGGAATGGGAGAGGAGATCTTGCTCACGACTAATGCTCACTGATGACAAACATGCACACTGTGATGACTGATGTAATAAGAATCATATCTACTGCATGTTACTCAAGTGCTGCATAAAATGCATTGCAATCAATGGATCAATTTACATTTACATGCAGAACAGCATGACAACGGACAAGTCAACTACAGCACGAATGTCAAAAGGACACCAAGGCAGATTATCTGCACAAAAAACAGAACGTTAATAATGTGTCCATTTTTCACTTTCACAAATCTTAAAATTAAATATTTCCATAAACAGAAATTTTGAGCTTGTGTTCGTAATGCAATAACAAACGTAACAATCAAAACGCAAGAAAGCCTTGCCAACTTGCGAAAAATAAGGTGAAACTATGAAAACAAATGAGCTGATGATATCGGGACCTCCAAATCCTGAGTCATTGAAACGGCAACACAAATGCACAGTTGATGAATAATGAACGTAGCCAGACACAGCTACTGTAAAAAATATGGCGAATGTGAAGATTCTTCTGCTGACGATGGCGATAGAAAAAATAACAACCCAAATAACCCACATTTACAAAACAAGGCAGTAATGTACATGACCACTCACAAGCACCCGACTCCAAACTAAAATAATTGCATAAATTAAGAGGCTTTAGGAAGTGCATCCAAAAAGCGAGCGTACTAGCTTCAAGAAGCTTTGAAAGAACTCCTATGACGGAAAACACTTTGTTCAATATCATTTCTCTGAAAAGCTGCATTGTCAGTTTAATCTTCTTTGCAAAAAACCGTAGTGTGAATGACATGTAAAAATGAAAGTAAAGAACAGTCATATTACGGTAACACAGTCATCGCAAAATAATAAATGCAGCACATTAAGTGAAATTTGTGTTACTGATTCCAGAATACATGTAGTTTAGTTTTCAAGTAACAGGGTCATACATTAGCTGAGTTAAATTCTGACAAAAGTTTGGGACGGGGTCCGGTACCTATGAGCCACTGTGTAGAACCGATACTACGCACGTGCATACGAATGGCATTACAAAAGGTGCCTAGTTATGTTCAATTCATTCACAAGTTCTCCCAGCAGTTACTTTCACCACAACCATAAAACTAACAATTCTCAATAAAAGGCAACACTCAGCGTGTTCAGAGTCGAGGGGGGTAATGCCGATCTCAAACAGAAAGCAGGTACAAGACATCAGTGCTAAGTTTCGATGTGAGGTAGCTAGAAATGGCAAACTCAAAAAATCAGAATTTTACCCCAAAAAAATATTTGGGTGGGGGTAGGGTGTTACCCAAATTGCAGAAGGGGAATCGACAATAGGATATCGTGCTACAATCCCTGAAAATTTGGTGAATGCAGGGTCCATAGCGGATGGCAGGTCTAGGTGTAGTAGATTTCCTCTAAAATGGAGTCTTTATATTCTGTTGGATACTCCTTCACACTGGCAAACTGATTTAACCTGTCATCACAGAGTCACTTGCGAGCAGTGTTGTAGTTGGCTATGAACCAATCACATGATTCTTTGATGGCTGAAATAATAACAAATCGACAATGCCATGTCACTTTACATCAAATGTTAATTTGTCAATATTTAGTTATCTTTCTGTTGCTAGTACATATTTTACCATAAAAATAAGGTTCAAAGTGGACGTATTTGATGGAACTGTGATGTCACAAACAACTATTAGTGTCAATGTAGCGTTCGAGAAAATTTGATGCTAGCAGCATCAACTTACGTCAACAGAGTGCGGTACCGGGCAAAGGAACCTCACTCGCATTTCGAGAAGTTTCTGTCATAAAAGAAGTAGGCCGACTGTATGCCCTTTCTGTTGCACCAATCGCCGACAGCATCCGACTTCTGGTTCCGGAATGCAAGCGAGTTCCCTGCGTCGGGCGTGCGCCATGCGAGTACTGCGTTGGTGCTACGGCTATGCTGCTGGCCTGAAACTTTCGCACGCTGCAGTACGCACTGTCAACAAAGCGTCATTTGTGACATCATCATTTGATTCGCTCAATATATTTTTATTGAAATGAACTCAAACCTATGTTTTTATTTCAGTAGATCAGCATATTAATGCTACACTTATTTATCCAATATCATTTTTTTCATGTGACTTGGCCTTTCAGAATTAGAAACATAAATATCGTACAAAATTTTTCCAATTTGATTATTGTATAATAGTGACATGGCCTATGGTATACACCGACAGCAACACGAAGTGGCAAAAACATGGATCTCCAACTAGATGCAGACACTTGCAAAGTAAAGCAAGTACCTTGTCTGATTGGCGTAAATTTGAAGTCAGGCCGCAGCTTCATCAACTTGGCATTGCTTGCTGTCTTCTTAAACTGTCCGTCAGCTTTTGCCAAGTCATACTGATTGGAAAGTCAAGTCAAACACAATGCTATAATCCTATAACAGAAGGACTCACAAAAACACAATATTACGGAAAACCATTCTCAGCATAGCACAGTACAAACTGTGGCCATCAGAATAGCTGAACAACACCAGTGTCAAAAATACAAAATAGAAAAAAGATACCTGAAATAAAAACACAGCAGCTCGGAGATAAACACAAAAACATTAGCGTGAAAAACTAAACAGGACAAACACTTTTAAAAATCTTTATTCAATATGAAATGATAGCAAAATGAGGAATAATAACACAATTAGAAAAAAAAGATAAAATGGTCATAAAGCATAAAAATATCCAAAAAAGAGCAGATGCATTCTAGGGCACGTTCGAATATTCATACCTGGGTAAGGAGGCATGGACTGCAGAGCACTAGTAGATTATCATGATCTGCCCCAGAGTAAATGAACGCAACAGGAGTAACCATGACATAATGGCGGCCTCATCTATAAACAATGATGAATTGCTGTAGTGGCAGCACATAATTTGCGTAGAAATTTTTGGGATAATCAAATTTAATTGTCAGCAAACACTGAAAGAAAACCATTTTCAGCTTTCTGCTAAGTCGATCATGCACTTAGTCACAGTTAGTCACACATTTGGTGTCAGCAGCTTTGTAGCCGAAGAGGCCCCCTAAATTTTGGGCTGATCTCTCATTTTAACGAAATTTAGCAGTAAAATCGAACGTTTGAGCCGGAAACATGCAACTGCACATCTGTCGTCTGATCAGAATTCTGTCATAAATTTGCAGTGTTTGTCCGAAAATCGCAATTCCTGTCCCGCTTACTTTTTAAAACCCATGACGCCGCTGCCTGGTGGGAAACGTTTAAATGCTAGCACAGCGTAAAATAAATGTTGTAGGCCTACATGCAACCACTTTCTCTTTTGGCAACATACAACTCACACTTTTATATAACTGTTAAGCGACACAAATTAGGAACCAGTTGCTTTTTTCTTTTAATTTCTCCAGTCATCGCCATGACCAGATATGTAAACAAGCTCATTCCTGCTCTTGAAGATCTAACAGCTCGCAGTCTGGACTCCGAGCGTTTGGAGCGTGCTCAGATTGCTCGGAGGGGTAGTTTCCGAACGCACGAGATCATGCTCCGAGTGAATAAACAAACGCATATCTGACTCCAGCGAGCGCTCAGATATATCTGATGTAATATTCAAATGTGCCCCTAGTCTGCACTATCTACACTGTGTCTCAAAAAAAACCGGACCCCTATTACGTTTTGAAATAACTCCAACAAACTGTGCCTAATAATAATAATGATTAGCTGAGAAAATTGTCAAAAGGTACTCAATATCGTAGTGTGTTTCGGGCTTACGATATTTCATAAAACGGGGTACCAGCTGTGGATGAACTGAAGCAGCGCTTGGTGGAGGTCTGGTCAGGCCTACGACAGACCGTTGTCGATGACGCAATCGACGAATGGAGAAGACGTCTCCGGGCCTGTGTTCGAGTAAAGGGACAGCACTTTGAACATCTGCTGTAACTTCTGACTGTGATGTTGCTAATCAACAGTTCGT
>Ga0209671_1001966_pt1 | contig 18192 bp, 17 predicted proteins | sample WorMetHERISLAND2_2_FD_187401 | JGI IMG/M metagenome (GOLD analysis project Ga0209671, IMG submission 187401) | Marine gutless worms symbiont microbial communities from Max Planck institute for Marine Microbiology, Germany - Olavius geniculatus... | ecosystem: Host-associated > Annelida >...
TAGTAGTACGGTAGTAGTAGTAGTAGTAGTAGTAGTAGTAGTAGTAGTAGTAGTAGCAGTGTACGAAACTTATTCTGTCTGTAGCACATTTTTTTTCAATCATTGCTGCATTTCTCGTACAAAACTTTTGCACCGTTTTGAAGACGTTAAAGTTTTTGTAGATGGGTCTTCTTATTGTCGCACATTACAATGTCATTAGTTCATGTCAAGCACAATGTCGTAGTCTGAATACGCCAAGCGGCGTGCGCATTGAAGCGTGAACAGTGCAGCAGTCAAACACTGAACACAATAAATAATGCGGCGCATAATGTTTCCATCCGTATTGTATGCAATAATTAGCCAAAGAAATTCGTGGACTGAACTGGGCTATTTTCATTTTTAGCCTACCTCTGACGGTGTGCCAGCGTGCGTCGTCGATGCTGTACGGCTTTGGCCAAGTCTTGTAGATCTCGACTGAACGCAAGTGCTGCGTTCCCAGCGATTTCAGCGTCAATGCTAACTGCAATAAACCAGCATATAATATACTGCATTTTATCAGTCGATCTGATCATTTTCGTTTTCTTTTGCGATAATACACAAACCCTCAAAATTGAGTACTGTCTGGTATCGTGCAATTATCTTCGCCCAAGAACAAGGGTTAAAGGATATATTTCAGATTTGTCTGCTTATCTCTTTAACCTTAGACTTGTCAAAAATTTTGAACGGATTGTGGTCAAAACAATTAGTGACCCGGGCTTGAGTAGATGGTTCGAATAATAGGCTTAATAGTAGAGCTGTCAAACTAATGCATTAATTAACGCGTTAATGCGTTAATAACCTAACGCTCGTTAAAAAATTAACGCACGTTAAAAAATTAGCGTACGTAGGTAAATTTATGTTAATGTACTAAATTGTGTGAAAAAAATTTCAATATTTCGTTAAACTGCAGTTATTTGACAAACGAATGAATTCAAGTAACTAAACTGTAGTTGCCGTTCCATCGCTACTGTAAATAAATAATTATTTCGACGACAAGCTAATAGATTTTTATGCTAGCTATGACGTCAGTTATTGTTAATTATACGTTTCAAAATGTGTTTCTAACTTTCCATATTCTACAGGCGGGGCCCCCAAACGTCGCGGGGCCCGGGATAACTTACCCCTACTCTTCCTCTCGACGGACCTGGGTGTGTTAATAACGCATTAATTATTGCGCTAAAAAAATTAACGCAGTGCGTTAATGCATTAAAAAATAACTCTTCGACAGCTCTGCGTATCAGCTGAATGACGTCCATCGTTGCCGTCGACCATGTTGCAGTTGATCCACCGAGTATCCAAAGGCAAGTTTGATGATAAGTTGGAAAAAATTCAGACGTAGGCCTATATACTTGGGCGAGGCCGTTGGGCATCCTCTTGCATGAACGTTTGCTTCACGTTTGCTTCATGTATGCTTCCTCGTGTAAAGGGGGTATTACAACTGCAGCTATATGATGTTGTTAGCGGACTGACTGACCGCGGAGAAGATGAACTCGACGACGATAAACTGCGTGTTGACGGCTGCCGTCTTCCACTCGTAGTACTCGAAATTCGGCTTGGAGCCCACTGAGAACAGAATTCCGTTGTGGTTGAGTGTGCTCGGAAAGACTTCCATCTGCAGATGGAAGTGGTCCGACACGTCCGTCTCGCCTTCAAACAACACCATGTCATTTATATGCACACAAATGTCACAGTTATCGGGAAGATTCTGATTCATCGAAGTGACGAAGTGTCACGTGCGATGATAAAATTAGACCTACGCAGAGAAATCAAAATTGTGTTCTCTGCATTCTGGACTCAAAACTCACTCGTAGGCCTACCACCAATCTGTTGCACCTCGGACTATTTTTTGTACCCACCGTACTGAGATCACGGACAACAAATCTTAGTTTTATCGTTAGGCTTATTAAGCCGCCCGGAACTAAGCTTATAGTTCGGGAAGGCTTTGTGTTACTGCGCGCTGTTTCTTTTTTCGCCAATCTCCGACGTCTCTCGGCCGATCGCCGCGAAATTCGGGAAGTATGTTCAATTTTATAGTCCCAGTCAAAAAATTTGGGGGTCTGCCCCACTTGTCTTAAAAATGGGGGAGGGCAAAAACATGCTGAATTAGGCCCGATTTCCGACCCCTTCCCACTTTGAGCGCGAATATCTGCATGCGGAACAGATAGGTCTATACAAAATCGGAAAACTAAGTGACCGACAGCGTTTCCTCCCGCTTTGAACCAAAAAAGTTCGTTGAACTTCGGTTCATTAACCACGAAGATTTGATGGTGCAATCATACCCGGAAGATCGACTTTTTCGGAAAACCATATTTCGACCTCTAGGGGGTACCTTTACTTTTACCTGCGGGGACGATGACCACATAAGCGGCCACCCAGCGCTGAGGCCACTTCATGGGCCCAGGGCGCAACTGCCCCTAGAGGGTGCTGCGCCCCGAAATTTTTACACGAGGTATAGAATGTCCAAGGCTTGCCAGCGCACACCCCACCGGGGACGGGGGTTCCCCCAACATTTTTTACAAAGGGGGGGTCAAAAATTGCCTTACAATGTAGCGTATGAACCTCGAGATCTTTGGAGCTGAAGGGAGTAGCCCCATAAACTTTAGCACGTGATTTGCCGCTAGGTAGGGGTAATAACGAGTGTACAACTTTTGGGGGCACCGCTCTTTTAAAAGTTGGGAAGGCAAAAAACGTCCAAAATTCGGCGCGATTTAGGACAGCTATCGAGTTTGACCGCGAATATCTCTGGAACGAATTGAGATATAAACAAGCGGTCAACGGAGTTATCAAGCAGGATCACCCTGGAGTTGAACAAAAAAATGGTGAACTTTGGTCCACTAACAAAAACGTTATAGGCGCGCATGTTGGCCCACCCTAAGTCGACAATGCGCATTCTGTGTATGCTAACGTATTTGAGTTCGGGCCACGTGAATTTGCTACGAATAGAATTTCAACTTCCTTAACTTTTTCACGCGTCGGACTTACGGCGCCGGACAGCCTCACGTTGGGCTCTGCCCCATATTTCTAGTATTTCGTTTTGTTTTGGCTATGTGTGATATGTAGGCTACAGACTGAAGTTTACGTTACACCTTACGCGATTCGTTCACGGTCTTTTAACACAATAACCTGAGACACACAAAAAAGAAAAGAATAAATATCGCCGTCCAATATAAACCGCCATTTCTTTTTGGAGTTCTTAGGACCCATTCAAGTGGTCTACTCGCGCTATCAAATAGATATCGGCCTATCAGTGGCGGTTTTAGACCCGGGCCGGGAACACAGCCTCCGGTTTTGCTCTAGCCCCCAGTTTCGTGGCCACCCATGATTTTTTTTGCAAAGATAACACAAATATCTGATTTCTTTGCATTTCCAAATTGTAGAAAAATTAGCAAGTTTGCGGCTTCCGCTTTAGGGGGGCTTCGCCCTGACACCCTGACCAAGGGCTTTGCCCCTGGACCCCGTTGGGGGCTCTGCTTCCAGACCCCCGTTGTAGACTCGCACTACCCCGCTCGCCATGGGGCTGTGCCCCCAGATGTTGTGAGCTAAAATTGCCACTGCGGCCTATGTCTATATAGGCCCCCTACAATGTTTTTGAGCCACTAGGTCTACAAAGTGGAGTCTTACAACGCAGGTCATCAGCGTTGTAAAACACGCCGTTTCTTCCAGAGGCGAAGTGTGGCGTAGGCTAGTCATAAATTCACGCCTCGATGGCCAGTTTGAGTTAGCAAAACAACCAACCTACAGTGTACAGTGCAACGCAAACGCAAAGAATTTGTTTTAAAAATTCTTACAAAAACACGCGGTCATATTGTAACTAAAGATCAATGGGTCGTCACGAGCGGAATAAGCCAGACCTAAAATGGCTACTGTTCTGCTGCGGAATAAGCCTACGCAAGTCAGTGAAAGACGAATGCGAAAAACAGTTATAGGAACTGAACTGCATCGTATTCGTCTAAGTTGAATGCCGTCGGTTGAGTCATATGCTACCGGCAGCTGTTAGAAGTCGAGTGCAGTTTTCTTATCACCGGCAGACAAGTTGGCAGTGCATCACTTCGGAATGATGGAAGCACGCTGAGGCGATCCCAAGAGGAAGCTTGTTGAGCGTTTGTCTCAAAGGCGGTGATGCACTGTCTTTGATGGTGATGGTCTTCAAGGCAGTGGCTGCGGCAGAAGCATCGTTAACATGGCGCAGCTGGGACCAGCAGCTTGGATATCAGAATTACGGCTACCTGTTTCCTAGATTTCTTTAATCAGTATATTGATTTTTGTACGTTATATTCTTTATTTCGTCGATTTATCTGTGTGCGTATCTTCCATGTGTCTGTGCTTGTTTGCTTGCCTTTATGTTTACCCCAAGTATATAGCACCATGCAGATAGGCCTAATAAGTTGATTGACTAATTAACTGATATCAAAATATCAGGGACAACTTGGGACTAAGCGTCCCAGTTGTTCGGTGTCTAGCAGCTGTAGGCAATTGTGTTGAGATTATTTTGTGTAACCAGAAGTTATTAAAGGCCTTATTCTAGACGCGGCTCTTCTCGCCAGTGAATATGTAGGCAAACAGCTCAAATTTTCGACATCATAGCTTCCAACAATCAGCTTAGTAATTGCATTTGGACACCAAACATCTAATCCTAAGCGCTACTGTCTTGAGTAGTTAATAGTCCCCGCTTTGTAGCGTTGTCAGAGTTAGAGAGAAACTCTTAATGCCGTATCACTCGCCTATTTCGATGAAAGTTCCATTGCCGCTGGCAAGTGCTTCGGCATCGGTCGCTTTGAACAGCGCACACTCGTCCGTGTTTGGCCTCTGCAATAAACCGACATCAAAGACACCGAATGATCGTCTCAGACTGTGTGTGGTCTTGCAGATAATCGCTATTTAGTCCATCGTTAGCACGCGCTAACGTTTTTACGTCATCAATATGTCTGTTCAATATATTCAGTCGATTTCGACGCAAAGCGAGCGTCTTCCATGTGCTTAAACAGCAAACCTGAACTTCATTATTCAACCTGTCTTTTACAGTAGTTTAAAATATTATGCTAGGCTATCGCAAGGTGTAGTATTGTTGTGTAAGTCAGATTAGGAAATTCGGCGGAGAGAGAGAAAGTGGAGATCGATGCCGGCATTCGCAACCTTTTTCTCATACGGTGAACTATAACTATCATAAAGCTGAAAAATTCCGCTGATTTTATGACATGATTTTAACCGTCTTCTGATAAACCGTGTTGTGCAGTCCTTGATTGTTGTTTTCAGTGATTTGTTTAAAATGTGTATGTTTATATTATTCTTCTATAAAACATTTAAGTAACTGACTGAATACGAGTGACCAAAATCAGTTGTTTCTTGTTACTATAGGCGGCATGTGTGCAAACAACCACGCAATCTGTAGGCATAGGGGCATCTGCAATGCAAGGTTCTATCCGGAATTTCCACCTTTCGTGGAGTAACGAGACCCATATGTCTAATACAAAGTTACGTGGGATCTCATCCCGTCTAATATGCAGGTGCACGAGAGTTACAGATGGACAGACCACGTTACGGTAGCTCGTGTCGCAATAGACTAGCGATGTTGCCTAAAACTGAGCATTGGTGTGGTTTGGAGTGAACTTACCGACAGTCGTCGAGCGTGAATCCGGTGCGTTGATGTCGACAGCGTCAGAATGACGGCGAGTATAACCGACAGTCGAGCGCGCTGAATACACGCAGCCATTTCCGACCGTCTTCTAGCCTTTCCTTCTTTGACCTTTTCGTCTTTTTGCACCAGCAATTATTATGCTCACCTGCAACAAGTTTTACGCAGTTTCTAAAAAAATCTGCACGAAACTGCGTCTTCGTACTAATTTGCAATTTTGCATGCTATGACGTCTTGTTTTGCACGTGGTTGCGAATAGTATTTTTTGCTGCAGGTTTAAAGGCACTCGCACTTCTTTACGACCATCTGTATTACCGAGTAGCGCCTATTTACTTTTAAGAATATAAGTGCGAAATAATTTTTTTTACTTATTACTTATCCGCTAAATGACAATCGTTAATCGTATTTAGCCTATACGCTGACTTGCGTTCTCCTTTTTCTCTTTTTTTAGAGCTACATGTAGGCCTATACCGGTACTGTATTAATTTTGTACTTGAGCCATGTTGCCTGAAATAAAATTGCTTGATTGGCCTAAGTTCGTTAAGTAAAATTAAAAACTAAGTGTAGTGGATTCTTGTTTTTCCACGCACAATTATGAAATGAATTAGATTTCTGCAGCCAAGTTTTACATACCAAGACTGCCAACTAGAAACTCAACTGCTGAGATGTTGCGATGATCGCTCTCAATGTCGTTACTAACGGAGTATCCGACTGCAACGTCAGCTAACGTGGTCCGCACTGCTCTGCGCGCGACGTAGCCCGCGTCACTCAATTCGCTCATCAAATGTCGACATATTTTGATTCAGAGCAATTAAATAAGGCCCTAAAAGTAACGCTAATCTTACGATTTTAAAACATTTCTACAATCAATCAATCAATCAATCAATCATCAATCAAAACACACAAGTATAGCGCCATATGTCACGAATGAATCATGACTCAAAAAGTCAAGTCTTTCAAGATAAGTTGTACAGCCATGTTCAAAGTCGGCCACGTACAGCCTCTGAGACTGAAATTAAGTACAGCGTACTGCAATGGTGATTTTCACATGTAATCTTGTCGTCCACGAAAATTCACGCCGTTTTATTACGCAGTTGACGATGAAAATAATCACTAATAATACATCTAGCACTGATAGACAACACCAGAACTGGAGTGGGATGTTTTTGTTATCAAAACATCACATACATAAACAAGCTGTAATTGTCGACTGATTCATTGTCAGTACCCTACCAACAACGGTTTAACAAGGCACATATTAAACACTAAATGAAATAAGACTGACTGTGTACACGCGACAGGTTAGCAACGAGACAAAATAAAAATCATTCATTTTGTTTAATGCCACTACCAAACAGTGTCCAGAACACACGCTGACGACAAACAGTGAAAAAGAGGCGAGAGACACAACTCTAAAACCGAGACTAATAAAAAACAGTAGATCTATACGGTATCTCCCTTACTGCTCGAAACGCAATAAAAATACTGTGACTTTACATCAAGCACAGTGCATAAAGCAGATGATGAATAATTTTAAGTGCCCTACTTCTAAAACAATCATAGAGTATACGTATCCACCCAGATGTCAACTTTATGCCACTGTGCTAAAAAAGCCACGCATTAAGGCTTACCATGACGACCTTTGGCAATACATAGATGAATCAAGCAAGCTGTATTAAACACGATGCTGTTGCTACTCCATAAAATAAGCAAAAAATCATCTACAAATCCTGGATCCAGATCGTACATGACCCGGATTGCCACGAAAATCTAACTGATCTTTCCTTCGGCTATGTTCCACCCTTCAACAATTTCATCAAAATGCACTGACAACTTCTTCAGTAATCCTGCAGAGTGCAGAGGTAATAATGACATATGCAAAACTGTTACACAACTAGCAAACACATGACTAATAAAATTGCCCGAAAAGCAAAAATGCAATATAAAATAAAATAAAAACAAATATGAACAGGTCTGAACAGTAACCAAGCAATTCCATGAGACCATTCATTATATCGATTAACAAAAACTACGTAAAAATGGGCAAACCTGAAAACCCGTCAGATCAACTTGTTACTGAATCAATAAAACTGTATGCACTTGTCGATCACAAATAACAAAATGTTGATAACAACATGCAACTCAGTTTATATAATATTATGTAGACACACAACATGGTATGCATATCATAAATAACAAATGCTGCTAGTCACAAAGTGACACAGCTAATAACAAATGGCTTGTAGGTGGGATGGCAATACACAAAGCGAAAGCACAAACACAGTCTAAGACTGCATTCACATAGACACAAGTACGAGTCCGGTGTAGTGGAAAATTCGTCGCACCAGAAAATTATTACCACACGCAGCAGTACGGGTTAGGGTTAAGATTAAGGACAGGGTTAAATTTAGGGTTAGGGTAAGGAGTAGGGTTAAGATTAGGGTTAGGATTAGGGCTAGGATTGAGGTTAGGGCTAGGGTTGAGGTTAGGGTTAGGGTTAACGGTGGAGGTGGGAAAAATTTTCCAGGTGCAACAAATTTCCCATGACACCGGTACTGTCAGGGTATCCGTCGTGTATTTCAATGGTGAGGATCGTAGAAACTTCACTCATACGAGTGAGTGTTGATTAGTCACTTGTACAAAAATATGACTCAATGCCTGTCAGCCACATTGAATGAAATCAAATCGGGGAAATGCTTCGCGAATAAAACTACAATAATTCACTACAAAGTTGTTATTTTTACTAACCGCACAACTCTAACAATAAACAGTTTTACAATGACGTCAGTTCTGACGTCAGATATGTGCCATAGCTCTTAAAAATTGCATTAATGCTATTTACGAGTAGTTTACTTCGCACTGGAAGGATAAAAACATGACCTGCACAGAAACTATTTGTACGAGTAAAATTTACAGGTAATCCATACTTGTATGTATGTGAATGGCCGCGGCTGTACCGCTATTGAAAAACACGATGGGTATCAGGACAGTGCCGGACTCATACTTGTGTCTATGTGAACGCAGCCTAACGCTGTCTAGTGTCTATCAATATCTCGCAGTGCACTAATAGTCATCAACTGCTAAGTGAGTGAGTGACTAGGGTTTAACGTCCCACCTGACACAGTATAGATCATTTCGAGGATGGCCTTTCCAGGTGGAATGCACACAAACACATAATAATGGAACAGTAAGTTTAACCTTTACATTTCTAAATTCTGTGCCGATCATTTCATCACCAATGCAGTTATCAACAGATAAAACACATTGGATGCAATATTTCTCAGATCACAGTATAACCATTAATCCTACATTCTGAAGATAACTTTCAAAAAATCTACAGTAAACTATGCAACTACTTTTATCAACTTATATAGTGCTACATTTTTATCAAAAATACAAAAAAATGCTAAATGGATTTGGTATCAATGAAGGACAAACAGCACGGGAGGCTACGTACGTACAACTGCACATTATACATGGGGACACAAAACACACAGTCTGCAATGTGTAACAATGTACAAAAAAAACAAATAACCTAATTAATGAATAAAGTTTGTAATGTTTTGGTTGCACCCTGTAGGTGCAACAAGCTAGTAAACATGTAAACTCAACATGTTTTGCAAATGCATAAATTGTGCAAACAATTTCATTAGAATGCCACAGCTAGATACATGACACATCCCTGCACAGCTAAAAAACTGGCTGAGTCTTCGCTCCCGAATCAATAAGGTGGTTGACGTGGCAGCTTCAAATAAAGAAGTCTTGAGTCTGGTGCAAGAAAAACGTTCTCTGGTCCATGTCATCAAGCAACACCAAGCAAACTGGATCAGGCATGTCTTAAGACATGACTGTCTTCTGAAGACTGTACTAGAGCAGAAGATGAAAGAGAAACAACCAAGAGGAAAAGCAAGAAAAAAGATGCTGGACCTACTAATAAAGCAAGAGGACAAGAAGATCAGTTACGAGGAGCTAAAGAGAAGTGGAGAGCCGGGTTAGATGTAGTCATCGTCAGTGGAACCTGCCTTAGGCAGAGCATGCAAAAAGAAAAAAAGCAGCAGCAGCATAGGGCTTAGTTGGCTGGAAGAGCCGATGACAGACAAAAAATGTGAGGAACTACAGAACATTGACATTTTGCTGTGAGGTCTGTGATGGGGCGTAAATTTGCCAAAAACAATCTCGCCGTTCCTGATGGAATCAAACTACTGGACACTGATCTGCTGCTGGCATCTGATGTGAAAAGCTTCTGGTGTCCGTGTGTCTGTTGCAAACAGTGGCCAAGTCCAGCTGAATGCACACTGCATAGCTACAGGTAACTGCTGGTAAGCTGGCTAAGCTGTCATTATGTGACATGACAACAAATGGCTGATAGCAATGTCAATGGTGATGCTCTCTCGCACATCTGCTGCCACTCATAAGATTTGCAGGAATTTTGCTAATAATTTGCCAACTTCACATTCGAGTGCTTCCTAAAACACCCATTTAAGACTGAAATCGCTTTTTCTTTAACAATTTGTTAAATTGGTCGTGGTATATTGCAGGACGTAAACGTGTCTTAATTTGGCAGACTGATTAACCATAAATAACCCATAAATTAACGTGAACAATAACCATATAATAGACTACTGTGAGTATGTATGTATGAAAATTTTTGAGTCTGTCTGTCTGCCTGTGACATAGGCCTACTATGCTTGTATGTCATAGGCAAGTACGGGTGATAAGCATTTCTCGACAAAGCTGACGTCGGACTTCTTGCGCTGTGCATAGTCTTCCACCTACAACAATACAATCAACCCCACTCTAACCTCACTCTAACTGCAATGCTGTGCTAAATGCCAACTTTAAAGATGAAACAAGAACCAAAGTTATTCCGAAAAATGCAGAAAAATCACTGACCGGAGCAGCCACCGGATAGATCATAAATAAGCAACTGCAAGTTTTGACTGACAGTCTGACCCCCAAATCCTCCTGACCCCATGTAACATAACGTATCACTGGAACCCAATTGGCATCTAAATCCATCAAACGCAGGGTGCAAGAGTGTGACAGACGACAGTAAGTGAGTGAGTAGTTTCTTAACGGCACATCAGCAAATAACAGGCCATTCTGCTACAAAACAGATTGAAATATCTGAGACTGCGTCAAATTTGCTGCGTATAATCCACCCAGTCACAAAACCAATCTAACTGCACACAGCCTCAACTGCATCATCATCATTATGCGGAGTATCACAAAAGCAAAACAAATGTTGAGGCCAGTGGCTTGCTGACTGACCTGCTGCCGAGTGATTTTGCCAGTGGAGAAGTAGGTGGAAGCCGGATGTGAGAAATACAGTCCCGATACGGAGGCAGCAGGATGCATGGCCAGCGACTCGGTCAACGTGATGCCAATGTCATCGGCACCCAACAATTTCCACATGGTCAGCTTCTCTGTGTGATCGGGCTGAGTCGGATAACCAGGTGCTGGCCGAATACCCTGCAAAACATCAATGCACACAAGTGGGGCTGGTGAGGGTGGATCGGAAATGGTACCACAGCAGACAGAATGTTGCTGAGTGCCTATCAGATGTCTATACTATAGTAACCATTCCACTGTCTGTGTCAGTTAGGCCACAATTTGCAACGCTAGTTTTAACTAAGGCTTCTGACAAATCTCACCTTGATATAATGATAACAGAGCCCAGGTCTAATAGAGAGTTGCTTGGGACCATCCAACAGATTTAGCTGCATGTCACAAGTAAAACTAATAGACAGACAGAAGGCTGCTAGAACGAACAAATTGTACACGGTGTTTCATAAAAAGGTGCCCTTTTTCTTTCTTTCATAATTCAGTCAAATGATGATCAATTTACATTAAATTTTTAACAGATGTAGCTGAAGAAATACTAATTCAAAATATTTATAAAAATTATGGCTGTTAATTAAATATTCTTTGCTAGTGGTGACGTAATGCTGACGTCATAGTGTGCAGCGAGTACAAACTGGCTTGTCGCAAACGGTGCTGACAGACTTGCTGAATAGCTGCCCTGTGTTGATGGCGAGCTTCATCTGGTTCACTGATGACTAACTGTTGAAGTTTTACCATTGTAGCCACAAGAACGCCCAAAACAATCACTTTCACACACTTGTGGGAATAGCTTAACTTTTGCACCTTCCAGCAAGATAGTGCACCAGCAAGCACCGCTTGCGAGATGGTTAAGTTTTTGGATTGCGAGACGCCTGATTTTATGCCCACATGTTGCTTAGTGCTGATACAATGAACATTTTTCATCAGTGAACAAGATAAAGTTTGCCATCGAGGCAAAGTAGCAAATGACAGAACCAGTTGAGACAAGCCAGTTTGTACTCATGACACATTAGCTGCGTTTTCGGTGGCCTAACAACCATGAACAAGTTTAGTGCACCACGGATATATAGATACTCTATGCCACGAAAAACAAATTTACTAGTATATTGCATCAATACAACAAAAAAACTCTTTTGAATTTTCCGTTAGCCATGCCGTCAAACAGAATTTAAACTATTAGCTAAAGGTATTAAAACTATTAAAAGTATTATTATCGTTAGCATATTTATAATATATTTATCTGTGGCACACTAAACTTGTTCATGGTTGTTAGGCCATCCAAAACGCTGCTATTATGACGTCAGCATTACATCACAACTAGCAGTGTTGGGCAAGAGTTAACTCAAATGAGTTTGAACGCATGAGTTAACTCAGTTATTGTGAGTTGTGAGTTTGAGTTAACTCATCCCAACACGTGTGAGTTATGAGTATGATTTAATTCAGAATTTGTGTGAATTATGAGTTTATTATGTCTCCAAAATCAACTCACTTCATTGTGGCAGTTTATGGTTAAAATTACAGATGCACAGCAATTCAACAAATTTTGGGGTCGAACAGGGTAAGTCTAACTGAACCGAATCAGTCATTTTCGGTTATTGATGCCCATACATACGAAGCTGATCGGTCGTTAACAATGCTGCACAAATATCTGGGCAGTAAAATTGGTTTTCATTTAGTTTAATATCACACTACCATCATTCGCTGCGGCAGAAAGGCTGTTCAGCTAACATGCGCATAGGTTGACAGAGCGAAACTCCGAGATGCATCAAAATTTCAGATGCAGACTGTGAGAAATTGCCATTGCCGAAAGCAAACATGAAGTATCACATGAAATAAACAGTGATTGAAAACAGATAAGTCAATCAGTCAAGTTTACCCAAAAAACCTTGGACCCAAAAAAACCTTCGTCTTTTGACTGAACTTGACTGATTGATTAAATGATAGAATAACTGAGTAGGAAATATTTTTTTGTAAAACAGTGAACAGTGATTTTGTTGCTGATTGACCGCTTTTTTACTCCTAACATAGCGAAGAGGAGTATATGAGATCAGTGTAATACTGAAAACCAAACGACCGACAACCGACCTCTGTTCCTGGAAGAGCCTTCCTGGAAGAACTTAAAATGGCCATATCTCCCTAACGGTGCTAGATAGATGGTCAGTGGTAACTATGGACCACCCATAGAAGTCGACCCCCGGGAGTCGAATGGTCACATGACCGATGACGTCACGTGACCCCAATAGGTCAAGGTCATGACCTCATTATCTTTGAGGTACCACACATCTTTGTAACGGTGCCAGATAGACACATGCGACGAGGTATAACAAGACAAATGGCAACTAGCGTCATCAACCATTACTGAAAATTTTTTCCTCTCAGTTCCTAAAATCCGGCGTTATTTTATGAACTTTGGGAGAAAATTTCCAATAATGACCGCGACGCCAGTTACTATTGGTATAATATTAAACAGGTCTCAATTAAATGCTGGATCTCTAATACAAGCCGAAAGAAACAAAAAAGCTCTTAAAAGAATACAAAAGAAAAGATGCACGCCAGGAGTACATTAGATTGGTCACAATCTAAGAATATTTCTTGTTAGCATTATAGGACAGCTTTATTGACTTTATTGATTGAGTGCTTGATTGACTGTTTGACTAACTGGTAACCGATAACAAATGAGTTTATGAGTTAATTCATTTTGTTGGCGAGTTTGATTTAACTCACCACAAAGTAGGTGAGTTGAGTTCGAGTTTCAACTCATCTAGTCTGCTTGATTTGAGAGTTTGATTTAATTCAATTTCTCTTTGAGTTTTCCCAACACTGACAACTAGCGAAGAATATTTAACTAACAGCCACATATTGTCCAAATATTTTGAATTAATATTTCTTCAGCGACATCTGGTAAAAATTCCGTGTAAATTGATCATCATTTGACTGAATTACGAAAAAAAGAAAAAGGGTGCCTTTTTAATAAAACACCATGTACTTTTCTGGACACAGTACGCTGTAACAAATGTAACAAATCAGAATATAAATCAAAATAAAATCTATTATCTTCATCTTGCACTCAAGAGACTAGAGAGACAACGGACAAAAAGAGAGAAAGGCAGAACGATAACTCACGTGATATCTGATCTGATGGAGCTGTTTAGTGTCAAGCTTTTCGTCGACATCGTACGCCCAGAACTCCTTGCGTACTCGCTCATGCAACTCCTCAGCAAATGCCTGGCACAACAATGTAACCATCACAAGACTCACTACTCACTTGTGTCACTGTGTCTCTCTGTACGTCAGCTGTTGGTCTCTTTAGTTCACAGAGCAGTACAAACACTAAGCCGCCAAGACGCTGCCATAACTCTATCAAATGCTGACTGATATTCAAAATTCTTCTGCAAGACATATTACATGCTGTGTCCCATAAAAAACATTCCCAACATTTTCGACTGTAACTTGAAAACCAATTATCAGATTTTGATAACTTTTAGAACAAATATTCCTGACACAACTTGCCATCAAATGACCGTTCACCCAATGTATGCTTCTACACTACCTACGGAAAGCAGATCAAACAAAATATATGTTGAATTAAACAGAAAACCTGAAAAAACATCCCCAACATTATCGATCATAACTTGAATAAAGACTGGCAGATATCAATAATATTTGGCAAAAATATTTTTGACACAACTGGCTATTAAATAAGTGTTTTAGTTTCTACCTCACTTAACGTCTGCTTTTGCACTACCTGGAGAAAGCAGACCAAGTATAATACGTGTTCAAATAAATGAAACAAATGTCAATAAATTCCATCTGTCCTAATTTGTGGGCCCAAACAGCAGGTCTATTACAAGGTTTGACTGTCTTGCAGCAGTGTGTCTACCAGATGAAGTTTAGGAATGTTTGCAGAATCAAGAAGCAACTGGTAGTCTGGATTGGTCTGGAGCAGAACATTATCGATACTGCCGTCAATGAACAGAGAAAGCATCTCTTTGCCTGTGTTCGCATAGAGGGCCAACACATCAAGCAACTTTACTGCAAGCAGTAAAAAAATAGAGAACTAGATGAATTGTTAGCCACAGTGTCAGAAATGTGAACAAAATTTGTTTTTACACATTATGATAATAAGCAATCATATCGCATTGGATAAAAAAGCGATATTTTGCTGGCTGCATTTTCCCCAGGTAGTGCAGAAACAAACGTTGGGTGAGGTGGGAAACAAAATGGTCGTTTGATGGCAAGTTGCGTCACGAATATTCATACCAAAAACTATCAAAATCTGATAACTGGTTTTCAAGTTACAGTCGAAAATGTCGGGGATGTTTTTTGGGACACAGTGTACTATTAGTAATACTAGCAAAGTACCAGCCCTAGGAGAGGGTTACTTCACTAGTGAAATGAATGCACGCAAGAGTTTGGGAGGGGTTGTATGCAGTACGTGGTACACGGTCGTAATAACGTGCAGAGGGCGCCACTGATCTAATTGCCAGCACGATCCGGTGACACCGGCACATGTCGCAAAGACTATGAAATTCATGGCCAGCCTTAAAGCCGTAGGCTGTGACCTTTAAGTGGCCGTCATTCACCAGATGGCGAACTTGACAGAATCAGCAAGAAAAGAAGACCCGGCAACTCAACCCCTGCCCCCTCAAGCTGCCTGTGAGGTAGGTGGGGGGCAAGGTGAAGGGAACGGATATAAGGCCCAAGGACTCAAACGCCGCCGTCGGGGTCTGCGACCGTGCAACAGGGAAGGTGCTAAAGGGGGCTGACAGACAAACAGACTTTCTGCGCATTATAGTAAGACTAGTATGTTATAGACTAGTATTGACAAATACACTGGACTAACATTTCTGTCTGTCTCCCTGTACATCCCCCATTCAGTGTACAAGTGGTGCACGTCTGCTAGTGGTACAAACAGTACACAGCATTACCTCTGCAAGACGGTCGGCCAAAGCTTTCACCATAATAATGCTGTAGTCATCATAAACCTTCTCGTACCTAGAACCAAATCAGACCTTATGAACCTTATGAAAGTAATGATATAGCAATACAGCACACTGTATAGCACATTAAACAGATAAGCATTGAATGCAGGAAATAAACAAGCACATTTTTCAATGCTTTTAGCTTTTTATATTCCCAATTTTTTAATTTAATCAACAACCACTAAAAACGTTATCACATTATTACAACCAAGTCTGCTATTTTCTCTGACCGTTCGCTTCACACTAGCAAAAAAGCATGACAGTTGTTAAAGCAACATAAAAAATAAGATTAACAAAGTCAAGTTGAAAGTCTGTGAGATAACTGTGGTGAAAAGTACTTGCGACAAACTATGTTAGGTACAACAGCTAACAAAGCCACGACTAATGCGTTACATCTAGTGATTAAACCGAGCAGGCATATTCAATTCTACAACACAGGAGGTGAGTACAACATCAGAAATCACATGGCATCAGAGATTAGAAATGATCAACAAATGAACACTGAGACTTGGACTGACCGCTGACAAAGATCGTCGACACCAAAACAGCTAACAGCAAACACACCGACATGGTCGACGACACCAAGGTGCTTGGGTGCAATGAAGTCCGACAGACAATAGTACGGCTGACTGGACGACGAGTCTTTTTCAGCCTGACATACAGACAGACAAACAAACATACAGAGTGAGTGAGTGTGTAAAATTTAACATCCCACCCGACACAGTATAAGTCATTTCGAGGACAGCCTTTCCAGGCAAAATGCATATACATACACATAATAATAAAACAGTAAGTTTAACCTTTACAGAAAACCCTAATACGAAACATAAAACACAAACAACTTAAACCTAACACTGTAAGAACACGGCATTATAACTGTGCATATGTAAAACTAATGGCAGTTCTAATAATCTTCCCTGTAATTCTCCAGACAGACATCAATCTCATAATGCTGTCTATTGGAGGACAGAGGCGGACATACAGAGACAGACATACAGACAGACGAACAGTCAGACAAACAGACAGACAAACAAATGAACACAAACAAAGACAAACAATAGTGGGGCAGTGTGAACAATGAGTCTTTCTCAGTCTGTTAAACAAAGAGAGACAGACAGACGTACAGACAACTGGACAGACAAACAGACAGACTGGAAGACAGTCGCAAAGAGACAGGCAGTCATACTCACACACTCATTTTGTTCAAATGAACTACTGTTCTGGAACTAATGCATGTTAAGAAGAACTGCAAAAGAAAAAAGCTTTAGGAAGAGTTGCGCCCTGGTGTCATGCAACTAACAGCATCAAAGTGCACACGAAAAGACACTAACAGAAATACACAGACACACAGTCACAAACAAAAAAAAGACGAAAAGGCAACGGAACACGACGGCCAATGTGCTGAAAAGTCAAAATTTATTATAGTAATGCCAGTGCTAATAACACAGGCATTGATAATGACAAAAACGTTAATGCATGACAAACCTGCTGTCGAAGACCATAGAGAGTAGCAATAACAGCGCCATTATCATCATAAATCTCTATGTCATCATCGACACTGCTGGCTCGCCAGAAGCCAAAGATGCCACCACAGTGCAGCAGACCATTGTTGACAATGTCGGACAGCATTCGCTGAGCATCGTCAAATAACTTCTTTGCTTCCTCACCTGCAAACAAACAAACTGAATAAAGTCAAATGCATTCAACTGGAGCTACCAGCAACTGCTGAGTGGGTTAAGATTATCTACTCATATCTGTGCACAGGCCAACAAATCACAGCATGGTCCAACATAGGAATTAGTTTATTTGACCAGAACCAATTCCTGTAAACCAAAAATTTACTAAACTGACCCATTTCAAGTACTTTAATGCCAGTAAACAAAACACGTGTATTATAAGTTACTGCTTCCTATTATAATGACATAAATAACCACCAAAACAGCACATAAAACTACCAGTATTCTGAAAACCACTGACAATAACTAGGGACCAACTTGATTCACGATTTCACGGCTGTGACATTTTCCGTGAAATTGGCCTCCTTCCGTGAAAAACGCCGATTTCCATAAAAAATCCGTGATTTTTCGTGAATTTTAGCGCGCGCTTTTAGTTTAATTTATGACAATTCCAGAGTGTTATCAGCAGCTTTTGTATGGATGTTGCTGTTTGCTACGTGTCGCACTTCAGCACTAAGTAGCTGACATTGACTGTCTTGAG
>Ga0209671_1001972_pt1 | contig 18173 bp, 9 predicted proteins | sample WorMetHERISLAND2_2_FD_187401 | JGI IMG/M metagenome (GOLD analysis project Ga0209671, IMG submission 187401) | Marine gutless worms symbiont microbial communities from Max Planck institute for Marine Microbiology, Germany - Olavius geniculatus... | ecosystem: Host-associated > Annelida >...
GGCCTATTGTACCACCACAACAGCAGCGTCGTTAGTGAAAACAAGGCATAGGCTAAGCGAGGCAGGAAGCTGCAAATTTCCCACAGAGGAGATATTACGGCCTATAGGTGCTCAAATTTTTTTGCCAAAATTTTCCCAAATTAGGGTATTTCGGCCCTAACTTTTGCACCTTGGATGATAATTTTCCGACAAGAGGACGATTTTCTGACAATTTTTCGACAGCCAAAAATTTCGGGGAGGGGAACTGGGGCAATTGCTCCTCGATGCCCCCCTGCCCACTATACGAACGACACGCGTCAATGTCCGCTCGGAAACAGAAGCATGAAATAATAATTACTGAACAGAACGTCAACCTTCGGTTTTGCCAGTCCTCGACCTCGCATCGCCCGGGGGTAGCAGACAGCCAGACGGACAGAGAGGTCGGTGCGAGGAGCGACGATCTGGACCACACACGACGCTGATGACGACGCATTGAACTGGCACACGACAGGCCAACGAATTTCTCGCCGCGCACCGAGTCTTAATTGCGCTCGTTTACCTATGCCTCGGCGAATGCACGCGACTCAGGCAGGCCTCCAAGCTTTGTTCCAGGCAACGGCGGCGGCGCGGCGGCAAAACAGTCGGTGCGGTGAGAGGTGATCGACTAATGAGCCTCATAATGGCCGGCGCCGAGGACGATGTCGGCAATGCACTGGACCAAGCCACACCGGGCCGACGACTCCACCGGCGCACTGCAGGATTTGGTTTTTACGGGGGCTTTTCGAGGCTGGATAGAGTTATGAGACCATTTCCATCCCTTTCACTTTTTCGTTTCCTTTTTATAAACCCTGTCCTCAGTATTAATAGCAAGCGCATTATGGGCGTTGATGCGCCATACTACAATTTCAATTTTCAGTAGTGGTCTTAAATTACCGTTAACAAACATCGCTGGTAGTTACTGGTAATTTGCGCGTAAGTTACCGGTAAGCTGCCGGTAACTTATCGTTAGCAAAAATATTTTTTTATTCTACCGGTAACTTGTCAGTAACTTACGGGTAACTTACCGGTAAGTTAGCAACGACTCACAACACTAATTTTCAGATTATTTATAGGCTTATGCCTCTCCATTCATCTCATTTCACATCCCTTGTTCTTCCTTAATCCAGATACAGAGCCTAGCGGAAAGCTCCTCCAAAGAGTCCTATTTGTGGTGGATTCATCATCATTCTGTGCAAACAAGTTGTTAATTTGTAATGCGTGCTGGGCGTGTGCAGCAGTTATACAGTTTGAGTCGAGCGCTCTTAAAGCCATCTCTTAGAGCTCTGACTGAGTCTTTTTCGTGTAAACGGGATTTTAATTACAGAATCCTAATCGGTGTTCCAATGTTCAGTGAAACTGGGGGCCGTGTAGAAAATCGTACGGACCCTCTGTGTGCAGGGCTGCAGTGCGGGCTCGTTAGCCCGGCACGGCGTCATTGTCTCCGCGGGCGCGGCCGGCTCGGTGCCTGCCCGGCGGCGGTCAAGTCGGAGCCCGGCCGGTAGACGGACGGACTCGGGCGCGGTCGTCACGACCGAGATGGCGCCCCGGGGCCTCACGCCGTCACTCGCCGCCGTCGCCAATCAGCCGCTCGGCTCGTCGCACCGGCCGAACCAACGGTAATGTATCGCTTCCATCCATAGTTCACGGGAATTATTCGCATTTTACGAATTTTACCAATTTAAAAACAATCGCGATTTTTTTGGCGAATATAGAAACACTGCGCACGCTGCGGCTTTCATTTTAGTTTATTTTGTAATGCTTCATTTCAGCTCAATTCAGTTCCGTCGCTTTGTACGCTTGTTAATGGGCATGAACAACCAGGCATAAACTGCGCTGACGGTTTGTCTGACAGTCTGAATAATAAGAACCAAAAACAGCCAACTTTTAGACAGAATCGCACTTGCAGCACAAGCAGTTCGTCTATTGCTACACATTTCTTCGAAGCGAGGTCTGTCGTCTGTCTGTCTCTCGTCTGTCACAATCGTGACCCTCAGCGGCGTCGTGATTTAAAAAGTGAGCGGGGCCGGAAGTTGAAATTTTCCGATAGACACTCCAAATTTCCGACAGAGAAGATAATGGGTGCTGAAAATTCTAATTTTGCCCATAAATTTCTCCCATAATTGTCGTTTTTAGCTTCAAATTTTACACTTTTTGGATAAAAAAAATTGTCAGACAAGAAGAAAATTTTTTTCGACAATTTTCCGGCAACCTAAACTTTTTTTGGGGACAGTTAATGTATTATAATAATGCCCTTCTCTTACTTATCCCCATATCCACGACGCCATTGGGCACCTTGGCTTAAACCGATCAACGGATTTACATGCCATTTGTCAGACAGTACACTTGTGAGATCCAATGAGATGAGGGCCCAGTGCCGACATATTGCGCGGCCGTCCATTTGATTTTCGACCTACTGAGAAAAAATGCACAACGTTCACGCCTGTTCTATGAAACGTGTACGCCAATAATTATATGTTTAGTTTTTCTGCGTCTTTCTCTTTCGAGTGAGGAGCCCGTACAAAACGGACGGACAGACAGACAGACGGGCAAGACTCATAATGCGGCCTATTAGCAGCAATGGAGCTTGTGCAATTTGGTCGGACTAATTACCGACGCGTTATGCGCGTGCGTGTTTTTTGCAGTTGGCTGCCGCGGCCTATCGTTCGTTCTACATAGCCACGGGACACGGGAAACAATTAGTTGCAATGCCTATATGCAAAAAGTAGGGCCTATTAGAATAACTATAATTAGTCCTACTGCAGGCGATCATCATTGCGGGCCGCTAGTATTGACCTGTGGGCCTACCGTGGAACTGCAGTAACTTATAACATTGCGTGCAAACTTCTGGACTTCGTGATGTCCCATGAACAGGGCGCCACTAAATTTTGTAACTTCATTAGAATTGTTGATCACCTATTAAAACGTCATCTTTTATTGGCACGCTATAGGCAGTGAAATAAGCAAGCAGCAAAATTGGCATTATTGAAGATGTATTCACACCACTGGAGAAGAACCGTCTTAAGGCCTAAGTATATACTGCGCAGTAAGTAAATACAAAATGCCAATTCAGCCAACGTGATATATAAAGATGGTGTAAAAATGATAGAGAATAAGACAACGATGACTTTGTATATACGTGACACAGTATAAGCTCATGGTTGGTAGCTGTCTACAGTGGCATCACTGAGTTGACCTGCATCACCTATCCATGTAGTAACCGGGCTCGGCGTAGATCAACTTCGTCGATCGAGACCAACGCGCTTTGACCGCTACACCAAACCGGCATCGCAGATACCCTGCAGTTTAATCAATACTCCACGACGTATAGGCTACGTAGGGCGGCCTACTGCGTTTGGTCGGTACGTCTTTCATACGCCCGGAGAAAAACGCAATTACGTCGTCGGACTGTGAGCCTTTGCAGCGCTCCGGACTGTAATCATGTGCTACAATGTGGACGCTAATTGATATTTTCACCTGCCCGTAGCCACGGTTGAACGACGTTATACATGCCCGGTGCTATATTGATGCTGCACGGATCCGAACGTGGACATTCGTGGACCTCCAATCCATTTGCAGCTGGTAGAAGGATGCTGCAATTTATTGGAAGAGATTGGAAGAAAGTTGAACTGGGGATGTTTCTTTTGACAAATCAACAAAACGCATCAGTCATATTTGCAAATTTGCAGTGTATGCCATGAGATGCAACAGTGGCGTAGGCGGTATCTAGTTGTAGTGGGGGCAATTAAGGGGTGAGGTATGGGGAGGGGTGTCCCCTCCCCATGGGGAAAGGGTCTGAAGCCCCCTCCCAGAAAATTTTCGGATTTTTGGCGTGAAAATGACGTGTTTTGGTGCATTTTTGGCACTATTTTTAGTAACTGCTCCTAGGGGGGCACGTGCCGCCAGTGCCCCCTCCCTATGGCTACGCCAGTGAGATGCGACTTTCAAGAGCCCAATATTAGGCTATGCGTATAGAAATGCGACTGCGGCTGGGGCTCTATTCCGGACCTCGTTGAGGGAGCTTACAGGGCTCCGCTAATTTCTCCAGCTGGAGATTTTGGGGGGGGGAAGGGGAGGACAGAAAAAGGGTGAGGAAGAAAAAGGGAGCGAAAGGAAGACATGGGGAAGGGAGGCATTGGTATGACTTGGGGGAGGGTGCATTCTGGCACTAAGGAAAGACGGACGCCCTGCAGGACCACATTTACCAGTGCCATAATGTCTTATGTGATGGTTTACAGATCCTAATGGTAAACTAAGCGTATCTCAGAGCTACGGAGCGTCGCCTGCCATGAGATCCTGCCACCCGACACAGGTGAACACGCCGCGCCCCAGTCAGACAGACCGGTACTCAACATGCCTACTCCGAAGAAATAGAAGGCTGAGTTGACCCGGATTTACCGAGATGTCCGCAGACAGTCACCCATTCTAGTAAAAGCACTTGATAGCGATCTGACCGAGAGTGAAACCCACGACCTCTCGATTATAAGTCCAACGTCCTAACCGTTACGAAACGAGGTATGCAGAACGTCACACGATCCTAACGGGACAGGTGCCACGGCGGCCAGCAGCTAAGGCTGAGTTTCATTCGTCGCCTCGTCCCAGTCGCACAAAGCACTAATACCTGGCCGGCCGGACGGCTCGGGACGGACAGCACTGTGGGTGGTCTGCCGGCCCGGCCACCGCCGGCATTGTCGCTAATGGCGTGCGACGCGCCCGACCGGATGTAGTTTGCACCACGTGACCGAATGCTTTTAGGCTTCGCCATGTCCGGACGGGCGGCACGCAAGCGATCGGAAAATATGAGACGCGACGTACGCCCCCTTGCGAGTACGACCGCGAATCAATCACGATTCAGCTTCATCATCGTCAGCAGCAGCAGCAGCAGTGGTAGGAACTTACGGTGGTGTCGTTTTCGTTAACATCAACGAAAACGAAAATTGCCAGTAACGAAAAATGATGAAATCCACTATGACTATACGCTATTAAGCCTGCCGTGACTTGTAGACAAAGAAGTGACGGTATACTGGCAATTGAGGCACTGAGTATTATAGAGGCTCCGACACCTACCAAAACGAAAGCCTCGAAGAAAAATGCATCTTCCCAGACGACTGTGGGATTTGGGGGAGCGTTTGGGAGAGGTACCCCAGCGAGGTCTGGACGAAGCACCGGCCGCAAACGAGTTTTGGTGCTCTTTGAGCTTGAGAAATGCATCTGGTGTGTATTGCAATTGGGTATTTTTGCGTACCGCCAATTGTGACAGCAAGAACTGCTGATACGACATAGAGCCTTAAATGTATGTGCCGGTACGCCGGTGTAATGTAAAGATGTTCAGTGTTCAGTATGGGCATGTTTATTGTGGAAAGCCAAACGACAGAGTCAGCGCTACATTTTGTTTTATTCATGTTCTACTAGGTAACTCAAGTTATCAAAGTCAGCCTAAGAGAGCAAATTATAAAAACGAAAACTGACAGGAAGTGAATAGTTTGAAACAAAAACTAGATGATTTAAGCCGAACGAAAATAGCACTAGCAGCATCAGCTTAAGCGGATGAGTGGGAGCCCATTCAACAGTCGTCAGCTGTCTACTTACCGGACTCCTGACAGTTCTTATGGTCAAAGCACAATCGGCTGCATCTTGCTCTCTTTGTCTGTTCTTCCAGTCTTACAGTGATGACATATTCGACAGTTTTCTGGCGCTAATTGCCGTTATCTGCCAGCAACTGTTCAAAGTATCATACTTTTCGGTACATATTTTAGCGGCAGTCGCCAGATTAAACATGTTCCATTTCGTGCCGATAACTGGCGCCAGAGAGCTAAATGGAAGACAAAGTTAAAGTAGAAAAAAAGAAAAATAAGAAAAAATCATTCAAGTGTAACTTTTTCTAGCCGTGGTCGTTAGGCCTGGTTCTTATTCGGTCATTGCTGATGTCATTCATTATCCCGCGTTCTTATAGTGCAAGTTGTAATATTTTAGAACCGCTATCAATAATGATCATCACACTGCATTGCAAGCCAACGGGTTGTCGTACTGAGCCGTTTCCATTTAGGCGAACTATTTGTTATTGTCTTGACGAGGCAGTTTTTGGCTCGTGGACACTTGTAGCGGTCATCGCCCGTCGAATAGTGCGCTATTGTAGTATGCGGGCTCTTCTTAACTTTGTCTCGTCAACGGAGCAGGCGGGCGACAATAGATCACTGTACATAAGAGGTTTCGAAGTGCTTGAACGTCTACTACAATATAGCCCTAGGACAAGCGACGTCATTACCGTCAAGAAACACCGAACATAGACAGTATAGGATCCACACGCCATTCCGGGGATATTTTACTGACCTCACAAAGACGACCTCGGATCCGTGTAGTCATTATAGTGCACAGAACACGCGCACGTTATGTCCTCACCATAATGCGGGTGCGCGCGGGCATCTTCAGTCGGTTTCTTATCAAAACAGACTGTCTTCAGTAAGCGGGGGAGAAGAACAGATCACTATGGAAGCGTTAAAGTGTTAAGTGTTAAAAGACTGCCGTAATGCCGAGATGAGGCCGAGTATAGACAGTACAGCAGTGTTTGGACTTATGATGACGCTGGTGTGGCTGCATGGTCCAAACAGCAAGTGCTGCTGCAGCGGCTGGCATGCAGCTCGTTGGACGACAAAAGAGCATTCTCGTTACTCGGCAAGTTGACGACATCGCCCGCATAGACGCTCCGTTCGCTCGCTCCTAACGATCCTCGTTACAGCATAACGTAGTACACGTTTAGGCTCCTGTACAGTAACGCATGTCAATATCAATGTTCGGTTCAATTCACACCTGTGTTTCAAAGGCAACAACTACTTTTGCCAGAAGGTCTTTTCTGACCCTTGTTAACGATCTTCGTTAGCGAGCAAAATTGTGTGTACGTGTTAGCACTAATAGTAGAGATTTTGGTAGTTCAGTTCCCTCGTGTGATATTCGACTTTTAAAGTTTTTTAACACGACGTTTCAGCTACTGCCAAAAGTGCTCTTAGTTTCCGCAGTCTAGTTCTCTTCTTAACGATCCTCGTTAGTGGTCTTACTGGCGGGCGCCCGGAGACGTTTGACGAGCGGCCGATGCGACTTGTTCGACGTTCATTACCGGCCGGCCGCGGCGGTCAACTTGCACACAGCCAGCGAACATCGAGGACGCTCGATCTGGCTACCCGCGCTGGCCCACCCAGCATTCTGCCATCCCTCATTCTCCGTCGACTCCCGCGGCACCCGACCGGCGCTCAATTACTCACAACGCGTTTGTTTGTTTCTCGTAATGAGCAAAGTTGACGCCCGAACGAACGGATTACACGCCTAATACTGCTCGCGGTTAGCAGCAGTAACATGTGCACAAAACATTACATTACACGCCTAACAGCTGCAGCGTGAGATTTATGTGATGACATCGTCGAGATATGATCCAAGAAAATAGCCTATACGCCGTGCAAATTTCGATAAAAAAACTATTTCTGCTCTTGCTAAACGTAAAATGAAAGCGAGTGTTAGAAATCTGTTTTTTTCGTGTAACCACCATGAATGTGTTCAGCGTGTTAAATGTTTCCGTTGATTTATGCAACTTTTTGCTGTGAATGTAGTTTATGCAAAAAACCAGCCGAAACTTTCTTTTGAAAAACTTTATCAAACTCGAGGATTGTTTCATGCCGATCATCATCATCATCAGTAGCAGCAGCAGCAGCAACAACAACAACAACTCTATCATGTATATTTTTAATACAGCCCAAAGAATTGTGCATTCCCGATAACAATTATTTCGTGTTAAAGTTTGATAAAGATAAGATAACCAAGCAACTAGGTAAGAGGCCTAAGCAAATAAGCATATGCAATGTGCGGCAAAAACAAGCACCTGGAAAATTGATATACGTATTTTGGAAACATAGTATTTTTTCACCATCTGGAGCTAAATACAGTAGTTCCATAAATTATCGCTGGTGAAGACTTCGTGTCCGTGGCTTGCGTCGTTTTGACATAGTACCGTCGCGTGACGGACAGACGGACAGACAAACTGACAGGATAACGGACATGCCGAGGACAGCTATATAGAAACGCACTATTAAAATGCAGCTACACCTTGGGCCATAAAAATGTGCCACTTTACTTTTGTCCATATCTTCGCCAGTTATTGACCGATTTTCAAACTTCTTTCACTGGCACACTCTGCAGACAATTTGCAATAATGTGATTATAATATATCCCACCATACGGTGAATGCGTTTTACGTTACCTTGTGAAATGTAGGCCTAACTGTAAGCAAGAACTAACAATAATAACAAAAATTTAGGTAAATGAAAAAAAAACGCTTCAGACCAACATTGCGATGAATGATTCGTATGACACTAGACTGTGTTACACCCACACAATCTAGTGTCAAACAGACCATTTACTGCAATGTTGGTGTGAAGTTTTTTTTTCAATTCTACCAAAATGTTTGTTTGTTATTATCGTTATGTATGTATATTTCATTGATATTTCACAAGGTGATACAGAGACGCATTTATTGTGTGGTGGGATCTATAATCACGTTATCGCAAATTGTCTGCAGAGTGTGCCAGTGAAAGAATTTTGAAAATCGGTCAGTAATTGGCGAAGATATGGACAAAAGTAAAGTGACACGTTTTTGGCCCACCCCGTATAGGCAAAACTACAAAAAGAAAAATAAACCCGTACATTATACTATAATGTGCAGTATAGCACAATACTTGGATATTTTCTTACTTACTTATTGTTTAAATGCAATTCAATATATTTTTTCAAATACCCGTATTGAAGTACTGTAATATCGCAATGCAGGATCTAAAAACGATATTCGGAAAACTGTTCTAACAAAAGCGCGCTCAGTAACTAGTTAACTACTGTCACAATACTTAAAAGTAGTAAGTCGCAAAATGTATCGAAATTCTGAAAACCTGAAGAGATTTTTTTAAAACCAAGACCAAAACCAAGATTTTTTTGGTTTAAGACCAAGACCAAGTTCAAAACTTTGTTTTTTTTTGTTCTCAAGACTACGTCACCAGTGTTAGAACTGCACAGTTTTAACCGGACGGCCGAATAATGTCGGCACCGTGCCGGCACATTTATTATACTTCGAAGCAGGCCTATAGAATTACGTTACGTGTCGTATGGCCTGTACACAGATTAACCGGATTACATGACATTACACTGTTCTTTTCAGATCATCAGCTTCACCGTTTGTTGCTCGGACAACGGCGATGGGCTACGATGGCAGCGGTAAACCCGGAAGTGGCCGGTTATCGATCTAAAATATCCGAAAACGTATATACTGAGTGCATTAAGGCGTGTATAAAGCGACAGAAAAGAACTGAAATGAACCAAAATCTCAGTTTGATTCAGTTTTGCGTCAAAAAAGTGTACAAAGCGGCAGAACTGACGCAAACTGAAATGACAGTTCAGCTGCGTTGCACGCGGACTGTAAAGAGGGAAGAGTTTAGCTGCAATAAGCCAATGTCAGTTCAGTTCCATTCAGTACTTTTCAGTTTATTTCACCTCAGTTTATTTCGCGAAGTTCAGCTCAATCTAGTCCAGCTTAGTTCAGTTAGAACGTAATGAATAAACCCCGGTACTGACGCTAGGCTATGAGCTTATAATGTGGTCAGTTATCGATCGTAATTTGTGCCATTGTTGCTGTCAGCGCATGTTCAAAGAATAGTGGCTCGAAACCTGGGTTTCACACCCCCATGCATGCAGTGTCCTTAAATGTGTGTTTCGTACTGCTCATGCCTGACGTTCGCTGCGTGCGGACGTTGTAGGCGGGGCTACTTACTGTCGATAACCCACGCTCCGAGACACTTCACGGATCAAAGGAAAAACCCACATTACGGGATGCAGTCATTCAAATGCCGGTTGCTTGGAAAGAGTGTATTATTCCCAATGCGCGCCGTCGACGCCCACCGGATGGGAAAGCGGAGACCCCCGTAGCCTTAAACAATACCCGGGCCGGGCATCAAATCGGACAGCACGAAATGAAATAAATTGCCATTTCAGTTCATTCGTTTTAATTCAGTTATGTGACTTCTGTCGCTTTGTGCGCTCTTTTAGAAGACTGCAGGGTTTGGCTGGGCGACAAGTCGGACGGGCCCGGCGCGCGGTATGTGGTTCAGCCAGTCCGGCCTACCCGCGGGCTGTATGTTCGTTACACGTCGACGTTGCGTTCGCTGCGTATGTTGCGTACTTTCTTGCTTTGCGTGCGTTGCGTTGGATGGGGATCAGGCTGCTGTTACGCCTCAAGTACGACGGTAGATGCATGATGCGTTGATATCGATTTCTCTGACGGAGGAAGGAGTCTCTTCGTGTCGTTTCTTGCACCTGCGCGTACGGTTACCGGCGCTGCATGCCCGCTTCCTGCACAGTCCCGTCCGTCTCTGTCTCCGCTTCTCTCTGTCGGCCCGTGTGCGTGTCCGTCCGTCCGTCTGTCCGATCGAGCGAACGAGCGCTATACATGTCCGTGCCGTTCGTGCCTATCGTCGGTCGTCTCTGTCGACTAGACGGCAGGGTTTCACGTGGCTCGTAGACAAATTAGCCGGCGCTGCTGCTGCTGTGAAGAATTCGACCCACTCCAAGACAACGTGACAGACCGACCGACCGACTGACCGACTGACGGACCGAGTGTGACAACTCGGGGTATCGCCATCTCTGTCATTGTTGGCTTGACAGGTTAACAGTTAGGACGCTGGACTTGTGATCGTGAGGTCGTTAGTTCGACTGCCGATCGGGACGCTATCAGGTTGTTAGTTCTAATTGGATGGGTAACTGCATTCTGCGAAGAGATAAGCCATCTCAGCATATAACCAACATCTATAGTTCAACTCAGCTTTCCACTCCTCCGGGGTAAACAAATCGATACCAGCCTGCGTGACCGAGATTATCACGGGGCGCATTCACCTGTGTCGGGTGGCAGGTAACGCCGCTGTGTGATCCCGTATGGTCGGTGACGCTCCATAGCTCTGATATGAGTTTTCTATAAAAAAAGAGCTATACCGTTCTGTACGTGTTGTGTTTAGAGTTCCGTGTTAGGAAGACAGACTTCCCCTTTCTGTTTTCCACGGACGTTTTCAGTGAGTCCGACAGTGGTCTCAAGTCTTTATTTCCGTGACTCGGACTCGGACCCGCTGGATTCGTACTGACAACAACTTGTAGTTATTATGCAACAAGAAATATTATTAGATTGTGACCAATCTAATGTACTCATCGCGCGCATCATTTTCTTTTGTATTCTTTAAAAAACTTTTTCGTTTTTTTCCGATTGTATTAGAGACCCGGCGTCTAATTGAGACTAGTTTAATATTATACTAATAGTGTCTGGCGTCGAGATCGTTATTGGAAATTGTCTCCCCGCAGTTCATAAAAATACCCGATTTTAGGAACAGCAAAAAATTTCCAATAATGGTGGATGACGCTAGTTGCCATTTGTCTTGTTATACCTCAATGCATGCGTCTATCTGGCGCCATTATGCCTCGAAGATAATGGGGTTACGACCTTGACCTTTTTGGGATTACGTGACGTCATCGGTCACATGACCATTTGACTCCCGGCGGTCTACTTCCTATGAGTGGTCCATAGTGACTGACCATGCGTCTATCTAGCACCGCTATGGAGATATGGCCGTTTGAATTTCTTCCAGGAAGGCTATTCTAGGAACATAGTGGTCGGTCGTCGGTCGGTCGGTCCTCAATATTACACTGATCTCATATACTCCTCTTCGCTACGTTAGGAACGTAGCGCGCGAGAATTAAAAATTATGTCACTTTGTTATTTACTGATTTGTAATTTTGTAAGCTTACTGCTTGTAGACCTATGCTAATTCGACTATGCTAACTCGCCATTATCACTTTTTTCGATTTTGCTTCAGTTTATAAGATATATAACTTTTGTCAGCTGTTGAATCCTGTAGTTTGCGTGATATTTTTGATTGACCATAAAAATGTTCGAAATTAGTCGATCAATCGAAGTTAATTTAGGCTTAATTTAATCGAAGTTAATTCAGTGCCAGCAGTACATAAATTAAATGTTTTAACAATAATTTATGGCACTGAATGGCTTACTTTGTGCCGATTTGCCGCCAAAAAAACTACCAGTACTCATTTTCGTACGATTTCCCCGAAACTCAACACTCCGCTGCAGTAAGAGAAATCTCTCTAGCGTAGTTTCTGCCAGGTAGGCGAGCCGGCGGACGCATCGCCGCCGGCCATAGCTAGAAAAAAGTCGCCACCCGCGTGGCACAGCAATGCTGGGAGTTCTAGTCACAGGCTTTGATGATAGGATGGTCTAGAAGGTGTGCTTAGAACCAGGCGAGTCTTCCTGTATCTTCGTCCTCATGCAGTGACAGCAACACGCGCCTTTGACACTTGCTATTCACTGGCCTCAGTCAGTGCTCTGACACCGGATTTAGCAATACAGACAGGCCCTTGTGCTGTTTCTTAATCTTAGGCCTTAATTACATGTAAAACATGTTAAAACATTTTTGGCCGCTCGGCATGTGATCTATAGATAGCCGGAGATCTTATGTTTTATATACATATTTATTCACCATGAGACGTAGCAAACCAAATACAGATAAAACAAAAAACTTAACTAATTACAGTTCATACAGTTCATATATAGCTGAATAGTTCGTACTTTCACACAGAACATAATAGGCCCACCGACAGCGACACGCATCGACAGCAACAACTATGACAAACCCTTTTTACTAAGTATTTCTCGAACTTTTTGAGCAACAACTCACTTGGAAGTCTAAAGTCAAAGTAACTTAAACATGCATTAATTATTACCATGTTCGAAGTGCAGAATAGTTTCACTAAAAACGTATGACTACAAAGTCAAGTGAACGCTGGTTAACTTTTGTTAGGGAGCAGACTTCGAGTCCGTACAGCAACACAGGTAAGCACTTTGTTTTAATTAGGTGAAGAACCACTTCCTCGGAAGCAGCTTTACCAACCTTGCCAAATATCGAGTTAGATGAACGGTAGAAATTTCTTTTGGCATGATCCAGCGAACACTTAAATTTGACAGAACGCACAATAAATACACCAAGATATCGTAGTTGATCAACCCACTGTAGAGACTGCATGGCTAAATGTCAACATAATGTCACATTTAACACTGCAACGTGGCTCGAAACGTATACAGGAAGACTTTCGAAAGTTGACTTGCATGTCCAATAAATCGAGTTCCACTTGGCATGCATTTACGAGTTGCTGTAAATTGCAAACGTTTTACTGCTGGTAATTTTTTTTACTTTTTTTGCGCAAAATAGTTGACCTCCCACGGCCGATAGCCGCGAAACTGCCGAATGATCAGAAATAGGATGCTGCGATAACTTTGAAACGCAGGTCCAAAATTTGTGTGTCTACCAAAAAACATTTCGGGAGCAAAAATACGTTTAAGCTTGGTTTTTAAACTTTTTAGAAGCTCTTAGGCAAAACCGCTCTAGCGCAAACGATTTCGCATACAGCTACACATTTCTTCGTAGCGAGGTCTGTCGTCTGTCTGTCTCTCCCTCATTTATCAGTGTCACGATCTGCATCCTGCTTACACCGTTCGACGAAAGGGAGATTTAACCCATTTGAGTCTCAAACCACGCAGCCAAACATGCAGTTGCAAAATGCTACTGCCACCTGGCGAATACAAAGAAAGCGATTCCGCCTGTTGCCGAATTACTTTGGCGGTTGTTAGTTTTCAGCGTACAAAATACGCTCAGCAAACTCTGGCGTTGACACACGCTTCCGGACTTGGACCCATATAACCACGACTGAAGAAAAAGATGGCAATGATGAGTGATGCTGCACATCAATAGAATACTGGCTGTTGATTGACAGGTCGATGACCGACGCTCCACCTGGCTCCGCCCCTCAACTTACCTGGCCAGTGCCGGGCAGCAAGGTAACAGCAGCAGCAGCAGCAAGTCCGCATCACTGTAACTGCTGCTGCTGCTGCTGAGACAAGGCAGGCTGCTGCGGCGTGGCTTGTGATCGATGAAAAGACTGGACGAACGGACAGACACACGGCAGTAGTGTGCCTGCTGTCGGCGGGACGAACGCTTTCACGAAGCAGCTCAGCGAGTTAACTGCACGACACCGCCGCGGTAAGTAACACGGTACCGGGCGCGTAGAACAGTAGGTTTATAGATTGCATGCGGCTAAAAAATCCTTTAATGTTTTTGCCATTATTTGAGCAAACGCTTGGATTTTAAGGCGGTAATTTACACATTTATTACATGTTTGTATGCACGTAACACTATCAAACGGCATATTGTCATTAACTTTAACTACGACAAAGTTATAAAGTTTCTCTGTAACCAGATCGTCATTTCTCACTTTCAAATGCAACATAATGTCTGTAGAGCGAAAAGCACTCCATGTTTGTGCTGCATAAAATCCTTCGAGCAACATAAAACAGTTTGTTAATCACTGTGAGTACACGAAGTGCTCACTGTTTACCGCCAGCTTTCACGCATGCATTTAATCTTTTAGTGAGGTTCTTAGTAGCGTTGTCAATGGCAATTTGTCCCAGATCATCTGCAGTGTCTGTTTGAGTTTAGAGACGTCTTCACTGTTGGTGAAAAATTGTCAATAAATACGATCAAAAATTTAAAGAGTAGACTACACAAACTTTGTTTATTAAGTTTACTCCACTTTGACATGCCGTTTACAACGCTTTTCAAATAAAGGCTAGTAAAAACCTTTATAAGCTGTTCTTTCAATTATAATAGTGACGACAGTATACGATTGATGACGCAGGTCTATTTGTCGCCCCACCCCGTTTGGCGAAACAACAGAAATATTTCCGGTTTTCCGCTTTTCCAAATTTTAGAGAAGTGAGCAAACTTACAGCTTGCATCGCACGTCCAAAAACCAAAAGTGTTTTAGTTGACTGTCTCTGCAGGCCCCCCACTGCAGGGAGCTTCGACCCCAAACCAACTGTATGGGGTCGCGCTCCGCATGTAGTCTACCATGCCTTTTTTGCCAGATCCTGAATACACCACAGATGGTGATAATGAAACCTTACAAACTTTGTGTTTTCGGTTGCCGTTCGTCCCTAGAAAAACCTTCGTCCCTAACATATTAAACGTAAAATTATTAGTGCATTTTTTAGTTTATTCTCCAAACTTTACCAAAAATAAACTGCTTGCAATTAATCTGTAATGTTGCAATAGGCCTATCTTTACTTTAGTTTTTATATGGCTATTGGCCACTATTTAGTAAGCTATGTCAGTTTGTTTTTTATGAGTTGCGTAATATTACGATAACATTGCCTTGATATAAAAAAATAAAATTTATCAAAAAATCTACTCCGTCCCTGCTTCAACCGGAAGCACAGACTTTTTTCTTAGGCCTGATGATGATGATGATGATGATGATGACGTGGTGGCACTGCAGAGGTACAAAGAGCTAGTATCAGCAGCTGTAGCGGTGCAAGCAGTGGCAGGCGGAATGGACGAGGTCATCGTGACAGTTGCGGAGGAGAGTAATTGCTGCGACGATGAACAGCAGCGTCACTGCGTTGACAACCATCAGGACGACCACATCGCCATCGACAGTGTCTCCACCGAGGTAAACCACACTACCACCACCACGGAGCAACCCGTGTTGGACTTGACCCCCGCCCGGAACCTCTCCAACACGACTCCGCTGAGGGCAGCCATCTCACCGTCAGCGGCGGACCCAACCTCCGCCTTCAAGTCCACGAAGACGACCCCGCTGAAGTTGAAGCCTTCCACCATGGAGCAACCCTCGACCCCGCTCCTCGGCGATGCATGTATGGAAGACGTCGACGACGAAGCATCTGCCGGCGTGCGTCAGCGCGCAATGTACGCGCGCTTCCGGTCGTGGACGCTGCACAACTACGGCGAGAGCGGCAAGACGAAGACCGTGACTAGGTCCAAGTACGAGCGCGTGGTGGCGCTACTGAGTGGGGCCGAGCCGCCGACTGCTGACAACTCCAAGCTGAGGTTCTGGATCAAGGCGAAAGGCTTTCGACTCGGCTACCCGCTGCAGGTCGACACCAACCCGCCGAGCATCATAAACCGCAACGAACTCTACATTCCTTCCAAGAACTGGGTACGTACTACGATTTGTTGTTAAGCCTACGCAGCGGCGTCGTGGGAGGGGGCATGAAGCTGCTAATTTCCGACGGAGGACATTGCGGGCGCTCTATATTTTATTTTGGTTCCTATATCTCTTCAAAAGAGACAAAATGGGAAATTTTTGGCCCCTGATTTTGTATATATTTTTAAAAAATTTCCTACAAGAACACAATATTCCGACAGGCTAAAAATAATTTGGGAATGTGGATTGCTGTAAGCACACGTCTAAAACTTTTATGGACATGTTTTACTAGAAAAGCAGACACTTGCAAAAATGTTTCAAAACATTTTATGAAGAACGCGCATGGTTTGAAGATGAAAAGGGCGTTTGAATGAGCGTTATATGTAGGCCTGCAGTCAGATAGTTCAGTATTACAGCCAGGACCTGTAAACGAAGCAATAGGTTCTGGAAACGAGCCTTGTATCTTGTATATGCCGTGCTAGTAGAAAACACGCGCTGCACGCATTGATCATGTTGTGCGAAAGAGTCCAACGAGAAAATCTGCTTTTACGTCCTGATAATCCCATTAAGACGGTGCAGAAATCGGACGCGACGGACGACGCAACCGGAGACGAGTCTTTCATATGGGCCTGCACTGTATGTATGGGCCGGACAGAAACCGAGCGGATGTAATAACTGCGCATGCGTGGCGGAAGGAAGCTCAGATACAGCAGCGAGCGTCTTTGTTTCACGTCGCAGCCGACCGACTGGTCACGCCGACGAGACGGTCTGGTGGCAGGAGCGGTGTCTTCGATGACTGTCCTCGACCTCCAGTACAGCTGTAGGACAAAAAATCGTGGTCCTGGCCTTGAAAATGTTGCCCTCAAATTCGTTCCTGTTTGGTGGTTATTCGTCTTAATGAATTGTGGGACCGAATCGGTGTCCTCGGTACTTGAAGGGATGTACTACAAAGCGACAGAAATCAACCGAACTGAAGTGATATTATAAATTAGGCTCGCCGTTGTTTTTTCCAGCTGTTAGACTATTATTAAATTTATTTTGTAAAAGTTCAAAAAATTAAAAAAACGTTAAAGCTTTTTAACGAGAAAAAACTTAATAAACATTCTTTAGTACAGAAATAGGGCGGCGTCGTAGGCTTAAAAGTGGGGGCGTGTAATTAGTACCAGTGTTTGGTAGGCGGGCGGGATGCGGGGCACCAGACGTAGCGGTGTAATCAGAGTGTCCGAGAGAAGCACATTGCATTGATGCGACCGCAGCAGCAGCAGCAGCATCCAGGCAACGCGGCCACGAATAATGGGCCGACGACGACGACGACATCGTGGGTTGGTGCCGGTGTGCAAGTGAAAAGACCTCTTACAACAAAACCCCTCTACAACCAACCGCCGCTTAATACTCGTATTTTTGTAACTAATCATTGGTACACACATAAGAACTGTTTCTTTTTCTTTTTGTCTGTAAAGAATGATGGACTGTAAAGAATGATATGCTGTATAAAAATCTAGACTGGTGTGCTGAAATATGAGTAACATAGGCCTACAACTGTGTAATGAAATATAGGCCTAGCGTAGAAAAAGCGGGTTTCGTCGTAGCTAACTTGCGGTGGGGAATTTCGTTGAGAGGGTGTTTTGTCTCTACCCGATCGGTGTGCAGGACCTACCGCACAGGTGAGTTCTTTGGCGCGCCACTGACACACCGGGTGGTACCGACCTCGTTGGGTGGGACAGCCCGTCGTCATGGGGGCCGCCCGCCCCGGCCCGGCTAAAGCAGGTGTAGTCCCAATTGTGTGCCGTGATGTGAGTTTTCTCTGATTTTTGGAGGACAAAAAAATCGTGGCTTTGGCCTTGGCATTGGCCTCGACGCCCTGGCATAATGGCATTTAGTCACTTGTAATGCATGTTCTTTGTGCAATGAAAACTGAAACAGTGTTGACTTTTCTGTTTTAGCTTTTATTGGGCTCAATCCGCCCAGGGGTTTTTGCTCCCCATATAGGTGAAATATACACCCCTCCGTGTTCGAAATTTACTACACTGTTTTTTTTTTTGGTTCTTCCGCTCGCCTACAGGCGAGTCCGT
>Ga0209671_1001973_pt1 | contig 18172 bp, 10 predicted proteins | sample WorMetHERISLAND2_2_FD_187401 | JGI IMG/M metagenome (GOLD analysis project Ga0209671, IMG submission 187401) | Marine gutless worms symbiont microbial communities from Max Planck institute for Marine Microbiology, Germany - Olavius geniculatus... | ecosystem: Host-associated > Annelida >...
CCATACTTTTGGCTACGTCACTTTAATACTGTCGCTACACTACCTTGTGAAATGCGGGTTGTTGAGCCTGCTGTTTACGAGTGTTGTCAACGTTTGCCGCTTGCATTCGCGCTGGAAGAGGACATTTTGAGCACATGATGTAATAAAGAGGATGTGATGTGACACGTGTGACTTTTTGAGATAGGTTACAATAGTTGCTAAACGTTTGTCGCTTTTCAGTTAATCATTTCTGAGTCGACGCGTGCGCTATCCAGTATGAATTCATTGTTGTAAATGGCCAAACTACGACCTCTGCATTTCACAAGATAGTGTAGCGACAGTATTAAAGTGAGGTGGCCAAAACTTGCGTCAAGTTTTTTCCTGATGTCGCGTGCCAAAAATTATTAAAGTCGGCCAATGTTTCGCGGAGCTATTCAAAAAATAAAAGTGGCACGTTTTATGGACCACAGTGTAGCCTATACACCAGCGTCCATTAGTCCATCAGGCATCAAGGCCGAAATTTCTGCTACTAATAGGAATTGTATTACAGTAGGTTTGCCGTTAACAAATGCCATTAAACAATATAGACGATGCCACGAAGGACAAAAAGCAGCAAGGATAAGTTTATAGCAGCAACGGTTACTTCTGGACAACCACTGCGTGGCTTCCCAGGTTCGCAGCAATAATCTAATAATAATGGGGTGTTTACACGATCCAGCAAACGTCCAGCAAACTTCCAGCAAATGTATTCAAAATACACGTGCTAACGCTGGACGTTTGCTGGATCGTGTAAACACCCTATAAGTGATGGTTAGATAGTAAATTTTGAAAGAACTCTAGTTCTGAGACACTAGGACACAACCAATGTCAGTTTTACGATTTTGTGCTTATAAACTTTCAAAATATGGATTATTTAAAAAAAATTTTTAGTCTAATCAATGAAATTTATCCAATTTTATTTTATTTTGTATTATATCGCATGCGTGCATATGTGCATAGTCTATATTAATAACAAACGATGTTAACTTTGGTTTTGAGTAAACTAAAATTTGTTGTTCTGGAAAAAGTGCTATAGTCACTGGACGTCTGTGAAGTGAACATGCGTGATTCAGGCATTGCATTGCGTTAAATAAGGTTTAAGATTTAAAAAAACGGCCCCATAGTCCAGACCCCATAGATAATATACTGTCATATTATCGATGAAACTGGAAAGCAATTATTAAAACATTAAATAACTGAAAAACTTGTCGAAATATTGATGCTGGACTACGCATTTGAAATTTGGTATTTTAGAATATTTCTCGTAAACCTATGCAGTATACCAGACGATAAAACGTAAATGTCGTTGGAGTTCAGATATGTGTCGTGTGTTTCTGATGTTTTTTCATTTTTCTGTTGCTTATTTTTTTCTTACCATTGGCAGTGATTTGCGCATTTTAATCTGGTGATCTCCCGGCACATTGTAGACCTATACGGTACGCTAAAAATGCAAACGTCTTATAGACGTTTAAAAAGAGGTTAATATTGACGAGTTTAACGGCTAAAAACTGTTTGCAGGAGATATTAAAAGCCACCGACCAACTAAGCCATGACGATAGTAGGCCTACCATTCAGACATATCCATTACCTCGCTCACTGGACGGCACGTCGCGAGATGGCGCCACAAGCTGACATACTGTAGCAAAATGTATTTTGAGATGTTGGTTTGATCTGCACTACGGTAATGGATTGGCTTCTATAATTTTTTTAGACCATGTGTGATATTAGGCAAAAAGATAAAAGTAGCCTAATTATATACAGCGTGAACCAAAAACAAGCCATCAGTTTTTTATAGTGTGATTTATCATTAACATTCTTTTTGAACTTTTTCTGTTGAATGTGCCAGCAAGAAATGTTCGCTTGCAAATGGTGATTATTTGGAGGAAGAAGCCACGACAAAAATTTCGTTAGATCACCCTGCAAGCCTACACATATAGAAATATAAACTGATGATTAAACGGAGGGAATCCTTGAATGCGCTGCTGCAAACACTCAACGGTTGCCCTGTGGCTGAAGCTAGCAGCTCTCGCGCGTGACATTTGCTTTTAAGGTAAGAAAAGCATCGCGATGTACAGTGTTGTGTTTTTTTCGCACCTGCCTGTTCATCCGGCGACAGACAGTTGCGTGACTGTCTAGAACCGGTGCAAATGCCACAAAACGCCGCTAATGCAGGTGCGATGTTGTGCCACGGGGTGCATTCAAGTAACTTACAATAATCCAGTCGTGTCTGTCTGCATACGATCAACGCCGTTAAGTGGACTCGATGCGTAGAAGACGCTATTCTGTACGACATAAGTGTGGCTGCAGGGTACTACTATATGTCTTGGCCTTGTCACCGGCTTTCTCTGTGTGTGGGGGGGGGGCATTCGTTAATCGACACAGTTAGTAAAAACGCAACAGCCCGTTGTTTATAGGGTGTTTACACGATCGAGCAAACATCGAGCAAACATAGAGCTGGCTCAAGCAGGCCTATTGGAACCCCGCCTCTTGGCTTAAATGTAGGCCTAGGTTTAGGCCTTCCAATTACAACCCGCCCGCCCTTCTAATTAGCATGCTAATTACCATAGAACGTCGAGCTAGCTGCTCGATGTTTGCTCGATCGTGTAAGCACTCTATTAATGCTGGTCAGTATTTGGGTGAGGCCTGTCGTCATCTTCTTCTGACGGCCACTTGCCTGCCGACCTTTAGAAATTCTGCGTCGGCGGCGATTAGTAAGTAAGTAAGTGAGTGAACAGTTTATTGAACTCGCGTCAGAGGCACATGCTTACAGCAGTAGAGAATACGTTATAAAACCGCACGTCAAACCCTTAGAAAATGACGCACAACTGACGGACAGACAGACAGACGGGGAAGATGCGCAATGCGGCCTACAGGACGGCCGCATGAAAAAAAACTCGAGGCACATCTGAGGCTGTGAAAATTATTTCGATGTCGTCTGTGTACAGTATTCGATAGAGACGTCAGATTTCGCCGCCGGCCTCTCTGAGATGGAAGCGATCAGCTTGCAGCCAGACCGGGCACAACTATGGTCCAACACTTCGTCCTACCACGAGTTCCTCCAGCTGGACACCGATGAAGTACCAGCTACTGGGCTGCACTGGAACAAGCTCTGGCTGCTGACGGTGATAGCGGCAACTGGCGCCGGGAACCTGCTCGTGTGTACGGCGGTCTGTCGAGAGAGGGCGCTGCAGAACATGGCCAACTATTTCCTGTTGTCGCTGGCCATTGCAGATCTGCTCGTCTCCGTTACTGTCATGCCAGTCGCCATGACTGTCCTGCTTTTCGGTGTGTATATTATCGTCCTAACTTTATATCGTCACATAAATATAGCTCTGATGTCTCATATAGGTCTATATTTAAAACAGGATAATGTTCAAACGAACACACAGTCTGTCCAGTGCATCTTGATGGCTTACAGTATAAGTCCATAAATAAAATCAGTAAGCTGTGTAGACGAGTGGTAAAAATTAAACAGTTTAATTTCAAATTGTTCAACAGCAATGTTATTGTCGTCTTTAGCTAGCGCTATTATTATAACTAAACAATTAACTTCGTCTGTCATGTGACCATTCAATTCGTCACCAGCAGCTGTTTGCTATGGGTGGTCCATTGTGACCATGCATCCATCTTGCACCGTCATAGAGATGTAGCGCCTCACGGACAAACGCTCAGATGATCTTATACCCTGTTTAACATGCTATGCATTGTATTGGACAGACGATAAATATTTTTACGAAAAATGTTTTACTTTACTCGAAACTTGTTTTCTGTACTATAAAGGTGTGTCTTTATCGCATTTTTAATGTTTCAAAGTTACGATACCATCAAAATTTGGACTGAAAAAATTGGAATTTAATTCGCAGTGCGAGCTTTTTGAGAACTTCTGTGGTTTTTGTTAGTTTTTGGGCTACTAGATTGACTTGCTTCGACCTGTGCATTTAGTCTGGACTTGGATAGTTGCTAAAAATCATCAAAAAACAGCATGATTTGCTGCTTAAACGCCGGTAATACGAACAAGTTAGCGGTTGCCACACTTATCAACAACTTAGCTCTAATCGAGTTTGCTTACATTTGTGGCCGAAGCTTCTCCGACGTAGAAACTTCTCTTGTGCATTAATTTGCCGCCACTCGTCTTGCCGCAAACGTCTTGCACCAACAAGGTCATTCACGATCGATGATTTTTATTCTATCTGGAAAAGCGTAGGCCTATGCCACTTTCTATCAGTGATTAATAGTAACTTTGGCCTTATCTCTTACCGTTTTCGAGATATGTCAGTTTTTCATTGGAAAACGCACATTTTTCTTACCCCTCCTCCATTTTATCTCACATTTTAAAATGTTTTTGCACTGGATAGCTAAAATTTTGCATGTTTTGGTTTAAGACACTGGGCTAATTATTCGTGTAAATTTTTTCCCTACAACCTACCGTTTAGCCACAATGCATCTGTTACAGTCAGACAGACGGACAGACAGACAACACATCGTGCCATAGACGCCCTGCAGGCTACAGCATAACTGCAGCCCGTCAAAACACGTTGAAGATTGAAATTTATAATGCGTGATAGGGGCCTACGTGTGACGCGCAGGTGCCAATTAGTCCTCTCAGAATTACTATTAAGCATCTTGAGGCATGCGGAGATGCCGGCACATGTGCGCGGATGCTGTAACGTTGCTCAGTGGAATATTCTGCTTTACGTAGCGCTGTTGTAAGACTGCCTTATGGCGTGTTTACAAGATCAAGCAAACATCGAGCAGCTAGCTGGACGTTCTATGGTAATTAGCATGCTAATTAGGAGGGCGGGCAAGTTGTAATTGGAAGGTCTACATAACACGTGATCAGCTGTGGGCTAAGAGCCTAAGCCTAGGCCTACATTTAAACCAGGGGGCGGGGTTCCAGTAGGTCTGCTTGAGCCAGCTCGATGTTTGCTCGATTGTGTAAACACCCCCATTATAACGCCAGAAGCCAATGCACACATCGGTTGTCAGACTGTTTTGATCAGACTGTGAAATTTGTAGACCGCGTTCGAATTACGAATGTGGGAGGAAGTTTAACATTATACGTTTAATCAGCGTTACAGAAATTACAGTTGCCTAGGACTGCGTGTGGCCGCACTAGAACGGATTCGCAGGTGACGTCTCGATAATGTGGCAGGTCCTATACTCGAGCTAGAGTTAGCTGTGTTTTGTACAGCAGCATTCAGAAGTTGAAAAAAAAACAAATATTAATGTGCGGTCGTTTTAATAGGCTGCAATTCGTGTTTTTCCATTCATTTGTCTGTCTTGTATTCGCCGTGGGCTCTGAACTCGAATGCGAAAGGGCGTAAAAAAATCTAAAATTGGCGCAAACGTTACTCATAATGGTTTTTAAGGAAGTTTCAACTCAAGACCAGAAGAAAACGCAGAAAAACCAAAATTGATGTCAACATCCCCGAAAGGCTGGTGCGCATTATTTTAGAATTTAAAGAAAGCGATAAAGTATACAGCTAGCAATAAAGACCAGCAGTTATTTGATAATTTTTAACGAAGTATTTCTAAAAGGAAAAATACTGAATGAGTTTAGGTCTATAATAATAAATCTGGCGGTTACGTTATAATGATCATCTTTTTATCTAGTATATTTGGTGATGATGCTGTAGGCTATTTTCCACTGTCGTCGAGTCTGTGTGTGATCTGGGCAACGCTGGACGTACTCATGTGCACCGCTTCCATATGGCACATGTGCATCATGTCTATCGATCGGTTTTTGACGCTCAGGTATTGACTGCCTCAAGCTCTTGAGCCGATATAAGCATGACTTAGCTTGTCTCATTAAGCATGCCCAGGAGCATTTTAGACGTGTGAATTGAAGGCCCGGAATGTACGTTCTCAAAAGAATGTAACGTTATTTGCCATTAATATTGTTTAATCTGATTTAAACTGCAAATTACAACCCTTTAATTGCTTGTTTTTACTTTTAAAATGTGCCCAGACGCATGCCCCCTAAATATGCCACTGCATTTATTACAGCATAAGAGTTTATCAGGGAGAGAGAGAGAGAGAAAAAAAATTATTTGCCAAACCAACTTAAGATAGCATAACACAATAACAATAACACAATGGCAGGCTGCCAGAGAAGTAATATAGGCCTATCAAGCTGGCTGCCCATAGCAACAGAACATCAGTTACTCAAAATATCAAAAGAAGAAAAGAAAAGAAACACAAACAAAATACATGCATAACAGAACATAATCATAATCATTATGTTGACATTATATGAACAGTTTGCAATTACTCTTAGCATTCGTTGTACATTATGTATTTGTTGTCTACTACTATCTACTAGTTATGGTGAAATAAAGATTTTGATTATCGTTATCGACGATATCGTCGTCAATCGTTTAATTCTAGGACGCAAGCATCGATTAAGCTATAGAACGGTTGAACAACACGAGCAAAAAGTGTTATAAAGGCACAAAACTATATACAGTATAGCACTCACAACTAGCTAAGAAATTTTGAGACAAGGGAAAATAAAACTTAGGTAACGGACAGACAGACGGACAAAAGGACGGACGGACAAGACGCAATTACGGTTTATAAGACGACCGCATAATAACTGAATGTGGCAAATGTATGCAACACCCCGTTTACACTATCGAGCAAACATCGAGCAGACATTGAGCAAACGTCAAGCAAACGTCGAGCAAACATCGAGCAAACATCGAGCAATTATATATGTTAGCTGGACAAGCCAGCTCGTCGAGCCAGCTTTGTCGTGTAAAAGTTTGCTCGACGTTTGCTCGATGTCTGCTCGATGTTTGCTCGATCGTGTAAAAGGGTATAAGTGTTTTCCGATGTTTATGGCAGGTATCCGATGCGCTATGGACGCAACCGAACGCCGACGACGATGATTGCTAAAGTGGCGTCGGTGTGGATAATCTCTGTGGCGGTCTGTTTGCCGCTTCTTGTCATGGGTTTCGTCGATCGATCTACCGTCTATAACGACAGCGTCTGTGTGCCAGTCGCCAGACAGGTTCGCGCGTACAGTAAAAGCAAATTGTGATAATGACAAATGGTAATAAGCGATGGTTAAATGCTTGCGGTTAAAATAGCTCTTTATGAGAACCCTATCTTAGTTGTGTTTTCACCAGGTAGTGCAGAAACAAATGTTGGTTGAGGTGGGAAACTGAATAGTCATTTGATAGTAAGTTGTGTCAGAAATATTCGCACCAAAAATTATCAAAAATCTGGTAATTGATTTTCAAGTTACAGTCGAAAATGTCGGGAATGTTTTTGAGACACAGTGTATTATAGCGATTGCATACAATCGGCAATATGAAAGCTTGTTCCCAACAAGTTTTTGCGGGTCAAGTGTTGAGCTGTTGACGCGCTATACACTGTGGGCCATAAAAACGTGGCACTTTATTTTTGTCCATATTTTCGCCAATTATTGACCGATTTTCAAACTTTTTTCACTGTCACATTCTGCGGACAGTAACGTGATTATTATATATCCCACCGTATCGTAAATGCGTTTTTGCTCTACTTTGTGAAACACAAATGTAAGAAAACCTAACGATAATAACAAACATTTAAGTAACTGAAACCAACACTTCAGATCAACATTGCGGTGAATGATCTGTATGACAATAGACTGTGTTAGACCCACACGGTCTAGTGTTATACAGATCATTTACCGCAATGTTGATCTGAAGCGTTTTTTTTTAAATTTTACCATAATGTTTGTTTGCTATTATCGTTGTACATGCATATTTCATCCATATTTCACAAGGTAGTGTAGATACGCACTTACGGTGTGGTAGGATATATAATAATCACGTTATTGGAAATTGTCCGCAGAGTGTGCTAGTAAAAGAATTTTGAAAATCGGTCATTAATTGGCGAAAATATAGACAAAAGTAAAGTACCACGTTTTTTATGGCCCACCCTGTATAAATTCACTTTTTACTTACGTAATGGACCCAGCAGGCGAAGGCAGACAGAGCACGAAGCTGCACACTTATCTGAGCTGCCGTCCAGTTAAGCGTCTGCCATACTGAGGATGCAAAAAAAATCAGCAGGTCGCCGAAGATCATCAAAAACTGTGCTAATTGCTAGAACGCAAACGACTTGATGGAAACGGTGGTACAGCGTGGTTAGCGATCTGTTTACGGAAAGAATGTGGACGTGTTACGACAACAGCGACCTTGAACGGCCATTAGCACGCCGTGTCGTACGACTAACACTGCGGTCACAGTTGTTAATTATTTTCCGCTAGTAGGCCGGCGTAAAAGTAGCAAGACACGTGGTCCTGCGTCTTACAGGCTGTGACTTAGTCATTTATGGGGTGTTTACACGATCCAGGCTCGATAGTCTAACGGTAACGTGTCGGACTTGTAATCCTGAGGTAACTCAAAGGCGCAGGTTCGACTGCGCACCGGGACACTACCGGGTAACGACCTTGGGAAACTTGTTCTCACATATGTGCCTCTGTCACCAAGCAGTATTTGGTTCCGGCTTCACCGTTGGGACATAAACAGGCACACCGCGTGATACACTGGCCCCGTATCTGTGGTCCCGCAGTGTAAAAACTGGTGTCTGGCTGAGGGCCTTAGGAAACGAAGATCAGCACCGCTCTATCGGCCTTAAAGCTCGGGAAGGACTTTACGTTTTTTTTACGTTATACGATCCAGCAAACGTCCAGCAAACGTCCAGCATTAGCACGTGTATTTTGAATACATTTGCTGGAAGTTTGCTGGACGTTTGCTGGATCGTGTAAACACCCCATTAGCTTTCTTAGGGCACCGTATATAGGCTATTAGGCCGTGGTGAAATGTAAAGTTGAAGTGTTGCAAAAATGTTTTCACTTACGTCTAACTACATATATATGTACAGTCTGCCTCTAACAGGAAGCCTATGCGTGTTAGGGAGACTGTTACACGTAACCCAAAACATTTTTGCCAGACTTTATGCGATCCTGCTAAAAAAAATCTTGGCAATATTGCATTTTTATTTTGCATGCACACATAGGCCCAATATTCGCGGCTTTTCTAAGTTTATTTGTGGCTATACTAATTAAAATCCGAATTTTAAAAACGTTTTTAAAAACATCTGCGGTTTTCGGCGAATAGACATTTTTCAAGTTATTTTGCATAAGTCGCTCGCCCACGTGCAATTAACGCGTTCGATAAGCTAATCTAGGCGACGCCGCATTGTCATACCCCGTTTACACGATCAAGTTGGCTCGACGAGCTGGCTATATGTTAGTTAAACGAACCAGCTCGATGTTTGCTCGACGTTTGCTCGACGTTTGCTCTGTGTCTGCTCGATGTTTGCTGGACGTTTGCTCGACGTTTGCTTGATGTCTGCTCGATGTTTGCTCGATCCTGTAAACAGGGTATCACGTTTAGAGCAGCAGCTGCTCCACCTTCCAAGGCCGAGCGGCTACATTTATGGACAGACATTTCAGCACGTCAGATTAAGATGTGGATCGCCTGCGGCCAATGCATTAGGGGCTCTGTCACAGAATAATGCCATCTCAGCGGTATTTTGATCAGGCAGACGCGTCGGGCCGGCACATTACGCGGCACAGCAGGCGACAAAGATGTCACTTTGACAAGAATGGAAAAAAAACTCTAGAAAAAGTAAAAAAAAAACTATTAATAATTTTGGCTTGTTTATTGATTAATTATAAAAGTCGTGCAACGGTACACACACAAACAGAGAATAAATGATCGAGCCTACGGAGCACATATTAACTGATTAACAACCACATCGTAGGTCGATATCGAAGTCATACAAAATACAAAACTAAAAGAAATCTATTTTATTGGCCATAGCATCTTTTATGTGTTAATTCGATGAATAATTTTTAGCGAAGCTCAAGTATGCAGTGTCAAATTGAACTAATTTTTGGAACCGCGGTTGGCTGACTGATTAACTGAGTGATGACTTTCGTAAAACGAAACGATATCCTAGCAATCACCGAACATCTGAAGTTAATGAAATATTGTATTAGGTAGATTACGGTGAGAAATTGATGCACATTTTATAATCGACTTAAATGGTTTTAAAAAGTTAATTTAAAAGTGATTAAATGTGTTCGATGTAAATGGCACATCCAGTTTTCGGAATTAATTAGCTAAAGTTATCGCGCAGTTGCTGGGGGATTGGGTTTAGACACAAATTCTGCGGCGCTTTATCAAATTTGCTTTTGGTCGGTGCCTCTATTACAGTTGAAAATTATGGCTGTATGTGTTATTACGTCAATGCATAAATCGAAGACAAAAAAGCAAAAATGTTGCTTTACTGCCGACATAAAATACGGCCGTCCGCCTAGCAGTTACACTGCTCCACGCAATCTTAATTTTAGATCCGAACCCTCCCGTTTAAGCTTTTGATTTAAAAAGTGACACATCGGATAGGCCGGCCTGCTCTGCAGAATCTTTACGCTTTCCTGGTTCATTTAGGAGCCCCAGCCCGTACGCGACAGACAGACGAACGCACAGACGGAAATGCAAGATCTGTAATGCGATTGTTAAGACAGCCGCATAAAACATTACGCTAACCAGGCCGTCGAGAGGGAGTGACGTATAGGGGTAAGTTACCTTGGGCCCCGGGGGCCCCGTCGTCGCTGAGAAATACACAGGTACATGTACAAACTAGCTAGTCTCAACTGGTGCTGTCAGTTGCTACCCTGCTTTGATGGTGAACTTAATCTGGTTCGCTAATAAAAAATGCTTATCGTGTCAGCACTGAGCAACATGGAAACACGAAATCGGGCGTCTTGTGATCCAAAAACTCAACATCTTGCAAGCTCGGTGTGATGGTGCACTGTCTTGCTCGAACATGTGAAAAACCAGCTATCTCCACAGACACGTAAATTCGATCGCTTTGCACGTTTTTGTGGCTGCAAATGCAAAACTTCAAATATTTGACACCAGCGACCCAGATTTTTCACCATTGAAGCAGGGTATCAACTGGCAGCACCAATTGGAATTAGCCTGTTTGTACCCGTGACACATTATAATGTCGGCGTTACATCACGACTAGCAAAGAATATTAAATCAAATGCCATGTTTTGTTAAAACATTTCGAATTAGTATTTATTCAGCTACAACTGGTAAAAATTTCATGCAAATTGCTCATCATTTGAGTGAATTATAAAAAAAACAAAAAGAGTTTTTTTATGAAACACCGTGTATCTAGTACATCAGAATGCGCCATTTTAAAAAGTGAAATTAATAACATTTTTCCCAGAGGAGCCCCGCAAGAACATATTCTCCGGGTCTCGCTGTGGCTCTCGACGTCCCTGACGCTGACGCACGACGCCTTGTAGCTTTCGGTTTCCGGTCGATACTGTGTTGATACATGTGGTGAATTAATGTTGACGTGTCGTGTGGTGTCTGTGTAGTTTGTTCTCTACGGGTCGCTGATGGCGTTCTATGTGCCGCTCGTTATCATGTTCGCCACGTACGCCCTGAGCGTCCGCATTTTGAGCGTCCGCATTTTGCGCCGAAATCACCAGCTCATGAAGCTCATTGCACTCGGCTCGGTGCGTCGTAACGGCCGCCCAAAATATGCTGATCATTCCATTCAGTGATATAGGCCTATGAGTGATGCGTGAATGATTGATTTATTATGGGATCGGTGCGGCGTAATGGCCCGAAGCCTGCGTGCGACGGCGCCGCTGCAGCTACAGCCGCTGACACTCCAGGTAAGACGCGCGTCGTGACCTGGTCGCCAGTCACATCTGGTAAAATGCCCTAAACTGGAACAGCCGATTAGAACGAAATCTTATTAGAACGAAAGATGTCAACCTTCTCTAGTAATAGAATGCAATGCCTCCACGTACACAGCAGAAACATACCTGGCACAAAACAAATTGAGCCTATATTAAAAATTACACTTGTTCAGAAAGTAGGCCTAAGCATGAAACAGGCGTAGGCCTAAATAACATTTGCTTATTAAATCCAAGAAACCGAAATCCCATTAGAAGGAAACTACCTTCCTCAACAGAACGAATTTTACTTTCGTTCTGATGGGTTTTCGTTTTTGTGGGCCTAAGTCCCCTATACGACCGACTCTGCTATTGACGTGACAATTTTGAAGTTTTACAGTGAGAAAAAGATCAAACATCAAAATCCCAGCGTAAGAAGGTAGACCGAGTTTATCATCGAACTTTATCAACCGATTCTCAAAACTCTTTCACTGATATATATGTTTAGCAGTAGCCTACAGTTGCAAAAAAACTGATTACTAAGGATTTTATCGGCATAACCACAGTACAATAATAGGCGCCGATGGCTTCAAGCTTTTAGAGCGCTTCGTGTCATTCAGTTCATTTTCACTGCAACTGCACTGTCCTCGAATATCTTACAATTATGACGTGATTGCCTATGAAACAATTAATGATTGATTACTGATTGGCTGACAAATTGATTTGTTATTGATTGATTGGTTGGCTCGTGATTGATGCGCGTATAGGTGCTCAGGTGGAGATCAGCCGTACGTCGAACGAGCGGCTGAAGCTGCCTCCGGTCGTGACTTACGTCACCCGTTACGTCACTTACGTCACCCGGCTGCCGATACCCAGCTCGCCGTCAGGGACGAGTCTGAGCTTCTTGAACCAGAGCAGTACGGCCACAGACCGACGCCCGTCCAGTGTGGTTAAGTCTTCTGCCTGGGCTCCGTCACCTCACATAGCTCACCGAACCACTGAAGAACCAGCATCGACCATCGAGCCGACCGCCGAGGTAATTCTTAATACCCCGTTTACACGATGAAGCTGGCTCGACGAGCTGGCTCGTCTAGTTAACACATATAATTGCTCGATGTTTGCTTGACGTTTGCTTTGCTCGATGTCTGCTGGAGGTTTGCTCGATCGTGTAAACGGGGTATTAGCTTTTCTGTCAGAACTGGCGGTTTTTTTCTCCAACGTGAATATCATAAGCTTACAAATTCTATTTTTTCAAATACGTTATGTATTTTAACACATTATTTCAGCGTACGATACGCGAATTTTCTTTTCTTTAAAAAATACGCACGAGTTTTAACGTATTCTATTCTAGCGTACGCGTATCTTCAAACACTTTTTTTCTCAAACCTCTTCTCAGTGATGACGAGCACTTAAGTACATGTGTAAGAGTCTCTTTCCCGTTGTCCGATGTTGACCTAATTTTTCGTGTTGGCTTTCATATGGTGGCTATTTTTATATGTCTTTTGACTCAAGTTTTACCCTCTATTTTGGGCTTCTTCCCCCTCTAGGGAAAAAAATTTGTTCAAGTTATAGATTGAAAAATAGGGAAGAAATAACAAAGTAGGTAGGGGAGTTTTGTTAAAGGTGTAGTTTGTCTAGTAAAAATAGGGGAAAAATAAAAAAAATAAAGAGGGGGAGTTTTGTGAAAGGTGTAGATTGAAAAATAGAGACATAAGTAAAAAAATAGGGGAAAAAGTTTTGTTAAGTGTGTAGTTTGCCCAATGAAAAATAGGGGAGAAATAGGGGGAAGTTTTGTTAAAAGTGTAGCTTGAAAAATAAAGAAAAAGTAAAAAATAGGGGGAAAGTTTTGTTAAAGGTGTAGATTGCCCAGTAAAAAATAGGGGAAAGGTAAAAAAGAGAAGAAATTTTGTTAAAGGTGCAGATTGAAAAATAAGGGGAAGTAAAAAAATAGAGGGAAAGTTTTTTAAGGGTGTAGTTTGCCCAGTGAAAATAGGGGGAAAGTAAAAAATAAAGGGAAAGTTTTGTTAAAAGTGCAGATTGAAGAATAGGGGGAAATAAAAATAGAGGGACGTTTTGTTAAGGGTGTAGTTTGGCCAATGAAACTAGGGGGAAAGTTTTGATCTGCAACCTTATCAAAACTTTACCCCCCCATTTTTCACGGGGTGCAAGCTGCGCCCACCAGGTATAGGGATAGAAGCCGCTGACAGTATCTCTGCCGCGTACGACGACGTAATTTTGTAAACTTTGGTGGAAAATATAACCGGAGTTCGGACACCACCTACGAACCACGTAGGGCGATCATTATCATGTGTCTGTCATTAAACTACTTTATGATATCTACTGCTAACAAAATCCTATTATATTTATTCGTTCGCGACATATGGCGACGTATTGACTGCATTGATTGAAGGCGGAGCAGAAAGTGGATAATGCGGCAAAGGTCAATGAAATGGAGAACGGTTTGTCCCGGCCGGCGGCGGCTCAACAGCGTCGTGCGTCCAGCATCAGGTCAACCCTGTCTTCTATTCACATCAGGTCAAGCGAACCTTGGAACTAAAAGCAGAGAAATTAGCGGACGTTCTTTTAAACATAACCTAAGACATGGCTTATGATAGTGTAGCAGGCGCTTCCGAGAACTTTGTTTAAGGGGCGCCCCGTAAATTCACTTATTGATTGATTGGCTGTGATTGATTAAACCCTGTCTTCTACTCATGTCAGGTCGACCCTGTCCTGTTCTCAGCTGCTCGCAGGCTGCGCCGATCATCGACGTCCGTCACTGGTCAGCGTCAACTCCAACCCGGCTCTGATGCCTCACTCCGGCACTGCAGGCGCCGCCGACGATCGACAGAAAGACGGACTGGTGGCACCGGTCTCGTCGGCGTAACGTCATCGCTGACGTCACGTCATACTGGTTCCGGTCTCGTCGGCTCTCACGCGCCGCATTCGCAGTTCTCGCACGAGCGTGCGTAGCGCCGGCGAGCTGGAATCAGTCAAGAACTTCTACTCAGCACAAATGGAGTTTGGGCTATCGGCTGCTCCGAGGAGCTGGAGTCGGTCAAGAACTTCTACTCGTTGTCCGCTCCGACCTCCATGAGCAGCGTGCATCAGCAGCTCGACGACTGGCCAAGCTGGAACGACTGCATGCTGCGCAAGCTGACCCAGATCGAGGACGAGATGGACGAGTGTCTTATGCTACTGTAGCGTTGTCTGTCCGTCCATTCGTCCGTCTGTCTGTGGTAGTCGTGGACCGCGGACGAGTGTCTGATGTCGGTAGACGGCGCAGACGACGTAGTCGACGCTGCTGCTTCCACAACGCTGCGTCGCACGCTGTCCGAGACCGTTCACCGCGGCCCGGGCAGAACGTCATCCGCCAGCCGAGGCCTTGGCGGTAGTGACGGCTTCCGTGCCCTGGTCACTGCATCCAAGTCCGAGCAGACGCTATGCAGCTGGAAGCAAAGTCAAAACGTCGCCGGCTGCAGTGGAACGAAGAGAAGGGATACGGTGACTTCCGGCCAGAATACTTGACGTCAAACCCGGCTCTTCAAAAAACCACACCCCATCGTTTCAATGATTATCTCTGCCAGACCTTGTTGCCCCCACTGCTTCATACTTCAAACTGCAGTCGGTTAAACCTTGAAGTAGCATTGCTACATAGGCAGTTATGATTGATTGACTGCATGACTGATTCATCCATTCACTGATACGGTGACTTCTGGTATCCAGCTGGCGGATGACGACGACGCACCTGCTGCTGCTCCGGTTGTAATCACTTTTCCCGGTTCCGACTCCGTAGGCGAGAGGGAACTCTCGTATCATGCGAACGACGTTTCTGAACACGGGGAAACTCCGACGCTTCCAGGCTCGCCGTGCGGCGGAAACTTCGTCGTCAGCGGACTGGCGAGATCGACGAGCGACGTGACGTCACAGCGGCAGTTTCGTCGGCGTCGCAGAGCGGCAAGGTGCTTGCCCGGACTGGCTTTTGTGTCCGGTCTGTACGCATACGCCGCGTCGTCGCGTCACGGTAGCAGTTGCTCGACCATCGGCGACACGATCCGGCGCGACGGAGCATCACATCCGGGCTTCTGTACGCCGAATCCGGATGTCAAAGAACAACAGCTGTATGGCGCCGGAGGACTTTGTGGTCATCACCGAATAATGAAGTTATAATGACGTCACTGTCACGTTACTCCAGTGACACTGGTATTACCTGTACGGAGCATGAAGCGCTCCGTGGCACGGAAAAAAAGCCGTCGCTATGCAGTGGCCAGATCAGTCAAGGAACAACAGCTGGAATTCGACGAACTGGACGACGGTTCGTCTTCGGATCCAAGCAGTCGCCAGTCTGATCCAGTCGAAAAGGAGCCGCCAAACGGATGTATTTCTGAGCCGGCGGTCAACGCGGTACCGGACACGGATCAGGGCCGGTCTACTGCTCGGAGCAGTTTAGACACGACTCACTCGAGCCAGTCAGTGGATGTCGCCATCACCGTGCAGGTTTGCGATGACGACAACGACAACGACCTTAGCCAGACTGACACTCGTTCTTATCACATTCCCCCGGTCACCATCTCGTCTCACATCTCGCCGCCGGATGAGGAGCCGGCTGACCGGAAATGCATCATCGCCATGTTGTCTTCGCCGACTTCCGTTCTGTCGTCGCCGGCGACGCCGCGGTCTAGTCGCCACGGTCTCAACTACGTCAGCGGCAGTGAGACTCAGTCCGTTAGTGAGTAAAGTTAAACCCAGTTTACACGATGAAGCAAACATGAAGCAAACGTATTCGATATACACGTGCACGACGTGTGCTCTAAGTTTGCTTTATCATGTAAACGGGGTACTACGTCGCGCGCTCACTAACACGTTGAAGGTCATTTCAAGGACGAGTGTTTTCATGCAGCCACTTGCATCGGTACTGGCTGCTGACAGCGGCAGTGAGAGTAACCCGAACCTGTTGTCGGTGTCGCGGACTGGAACGTTTAGCAGCGGTGGCTGGTCGACTCGCAGCTCCTCGCGTCGACAGAGCAGCCAGCAAGCATCGTCCGTAGTCGAACCGCCCGACATCATCAGCGTAGACGGCAGTTTCGATTAATAAGTCACGTGACAATGACGTAAGCATGACGTCAATGTTTTGACATGACTTTTGGACACGTTGCCAGACAGTACGTCGTCGTCATAAAAGCTGGTATTGTAACGTGCTCTAAATAACACGTCAGCATCAGCGTAGACAATCGTCTCGTGACTTTCGTCGTGAGCTACGTCATCATCGTTTTAACGCGGCTTATCCACTCATTGAAGTCACGTGACGGTGACGTCACAATGACGTCATCACTCGCTGGCGTCACGTGATTTGACAATACGTCATCAGCGTAGACAACAACAACGGTGGCCACTCGTCGACGCCAGCAATTCCCGCGTTCCCACGTCAGTCGACGACGACTACGAAGACCATCGGAAGTCGTCAGTGTTCGGCCGGCGGCAGTCCTCGAAGATGCTGCTTTCTGCTGCCCGCTGCACGACGTCGACCTGGGCAACGACTGACTGACTTTCGTCATCTAACGGACCGTCACCTGCCATACGGGATCACAAAGACCTGCCACTCGACACAGGTGAACGGACGTGGTATAACAGTGGAGCACGGACTGACGCCGACGATAGAGGTTAAAAAGTTAAAGTTGTCTGTAGTTTGTTCGTTGGAACCCGTCCTCAGAGCTACGGAACATCACCTGCCAGACGGTATCACAGGTGAACAGACGCGGTATAACGGTGGAACAAAGACTGATTTCCGCTATCATGCGACGACGTCGACGTGGTGGTCGTAAGGATTCGTTCTGCCTGCCGCTGGCCAAGTGCTGTCCGTGTTTCTCGACCCAGAGCTACACGAGCTACATCAGTATCAGAGTGGCGTCGAAGGCAGATACCGACGCCGAGTTGACAATGTCCAAACGTACGACACGCAACGAACGCAAGGCTCGTCTTTTTCGTCTCATTTTCTAATTTACAAAACTTTCTTAAATTTTTTCTTAGACATTATAGAGATCTTCCTGTGTTTTTTCTACGACTCAGTTATGCGTATAGGTTCTCGTAACTTTTTGCTTGGGTTTTTTTCTTACGATCGCCTTTTGTTCTCTCAATATTTCGCCAGTCTGATTTTTATCTTAATTATTATCCCAATTTGTTTGTCAATTTAGCAGGCTTTTGATGAGCAGCATAAAATTGTCATAGGCGTACTTATTTTACTTACTGGCCAATTTTGTGGCCTTTTCCTTGGACGACGATTTGCCTGGGCTTGAACATATCATCGAAACTTATAGATGCATGTAGCCTGTCTTTAAATTCCCATGTTAATTATGTGTTGACATTGTGTAGTCAGAGAATATTTTTACTAAAGAGACTCCGTGACCAGGGCCTAAACTATCGTCAATTAGATACAGTTTTTCAGGCTATTGTAGTAAGTAG
>Ga0209671_1001975_pt1 | contig 18164 bp, 15 predicted proteins | sample WorMetHERISLAND2_2_FD_187401 | JGI IMG/M metagenome (GOLD analysis project Ga0209671, IMG submission 187401) | Marine gutless worms symbiont microbial communities from Max Planck institute for Marine Microbiology, Germany - Olavius geniculatus... | ecosystem: Host-associated > Annelida >...
TACTCCAAATGAAGCTGTCCACTCTGACTGGTATGTGGTGAGGAATTCATCTTGCTGACACTGGCATTCTGACAAAATGGTTTCCTGGAGAGAAAGGGTACTCACTGCAGAGGCCACGAAGGCGGAATTTGCAAGAGAGGATACCCTTCTAACTCCCAGGCCACCATCCCTAATTGGCAAAGTCGCCTGAAGCCACTATATTATTATTATTATCTGCGATAGAGACATTGCATTTATCTGCAGTTAATTGCCGATGTCGTTTTGCGTGTTTGGAGGAAGTTGTTCGAGGTTCTGTGATGGGAGTGGCTGCTGGGGCCCGGGTCCCGGTGACTGTGTGGCATGTACTCATTACTGGCGGGACGGAGAATGCGTCGGCGAGTGTGACGTCGCCGATGGCTTCTATATTAACGCAACTTCCAAACATTGTCTGCGCTGCAGCCCGGAGTGTCGTAGCACCTGCAGTGGACTGGTAAATTCGGCTGTGCTGTTTTTGCTGCTTAACTTTGTGGATTTTTTTTTGTTTTTGACATCTCTTTCTATCGTGTTCACAGTATTTGTATTGAATGTTCATGGTTGTGTTTCTGTTGGGTGAATGTGTTTTAAATGAATGTTTATCTTACTTTACCTTACTTTTGGGGTGGGCAGGTTGTTGCACCTGCCCAGTGCTGAGGCGATATCAGTTCAATCCAATGTGCATCCACGGAAAACTATGGTAACCAAGGGTCACATAAATGACTGTGAAGCTGAAATCAGCATTAAAGCCGATGATTTACCAGTCAGTGAGCACTGCAGCATGGTAAGGTGTATGATGACAGTTCACATAAAGTTGGTCTGCTCTTGGTTGGCTGCTGTCTTCCGGATTTTAGAGATCTTTCGAGTCTTTGGAGTGATTATGTGAATCGATCACTGTGTATAGCTATTTGTCAGACAGTGTGTGTTTCATTTGTGTTTGAAGTTAAACTGCTTTCTCTTAGCTTTTAATAAGCGCATATGAATTAAATTACTTACTGAGGTGTCGCTGTCATTGTGTGTGTTTGTGGCTGTTACTTTTTCTGAACTACTGTTCGTTTTTCTGCATGTTTCTTTCTTTCTCATTCCTGGTCAGGGAGGCCGGTCACCACCTCAATTCACTCCAGAAAGTCCCATTGGCGTCGAGGATCCGTGTTAAATTTTCCTCCAGGCCAGACGTCCCGCCAGGCCTGGTCATGAGCTGGACACTGTAGCCCCAGGTACGCTGCTGTCTCGTCGGTGCTGTTGCAGTGTGGACAGGTGGCAGAGTTCCAGTGCCCAATCCAGTAGAGATATCCTGCCAGCAGTGGAGAATGGCCAGTGCGTAGCTGGGCCACCATAACGCACTAGTTCCTGGTCCAGTCACGTTGCCAGCGTTGGAACTTGTTTACACTGCCGACGAGCACCATATGGGTTCTGGCATGGGGGTCGCTGAGATACCTGACGTCAGCGACACTCTGTTGATGCCGTTTGATGGCACGCAAGCAGAAATGAAATTTATAGGTACTGAAAACTGTGTTAATGTGGTGCCTCTTTTAGCTTCAAGGTCGGCTTCTGTGTTGCCTTCCAGACCCACATGTCCCAGAATCCACTGGGCATTGACTGGGTTTGACGAAAAAACGGTTGCAAGAACTGGAGCTGCATGTGATGTCCGTCTATCTGTCTGTGTGTCTATACTGTTGCTTGTCTGTTTACTTCTTCATGTCTATGTGTGTTTGCTTAGGGTACGGATGAGTGTGACTCGTGCCGTAACTTCCAGGATGGTCCATACTGCGTGGCGGAGTGTCCCGAAGCAACATACCCAGACTCGGAAGGCCGCTGTCAGCCGTGCCATGTCAACTGCGTGGGTGGCTGCACCGGTCCTAATGACGGCATCGGTGAAGGCGCCTGCAAGTTCTGTGATGTTGTTCTCTACGACGCTTCTGGTTCTTTCTGCCTCGATCGATACAGCGACTGTCCCAATAACTTCTTTACAAGATACAAACGCGATGATGAAGCCGGTAAACGTTACACGGTGAGTATAAAATTGTGGCATTTAGATATTTTTCAGAGCGGTTAAATTTTTTATTGGAGATGCATTACTAAAAAGCATTGTAAACTGGATATGATGCATCTTTGTGAACGAGTTTTCAGCTCAGTTGGATATGTTGTCGACAAAACAACGATCATCTCTTTCTCCATAGACTACGAACATTCTATTCTGCCTAAAAGACTGGACGAAAAACACTCGCTAATCGTGTCTTACTGTAGTTGTGATAGCTGTTAGCTTAGTTATTGATGATGGTTCTAAACGAAGATATGTGTCATATGTGTTCTTAGATAATGATCAGTTTAGTTTTTAATCAAAATTAACGATTAAGTAATCATTCGTGTTTGAAAAGTTAACTATTGAAAATTATTTACTGGCATTTGTTCTGCTTTTGTCTTTTTTGGCCGCCCGGAATGGTACTACCCGGAAGGCCTTATATTTTACTGCAGTTCTTTGTTTATTTTTTTCAATGCGAGATCTCCGTGGTCCCTCGTGCGATCTTCGTGAACTTTTGCCACATGGTCGGAAGCATGTTCAGTTTTATAATTTCAGTCCAAAAATTTGGGGCACAATTCCCAAAAAAATTTGGTGGCGAAAAATATCCCAATTTGAGCGCAAATATTTGCCGAACGGATAGAAATATCCAAAATCGGAAAACTAGGTGATCGACAGCGTTTCCTCCCGCGTTCGGATTTCAACCTCGCAAACTTTTCCCCCATCAGACTTACGTCGCCGGGCGGCCTCACGTTGGGCTCTGCCCCGAATTTCTTGTTTAAGATACATATTTGCGTGCAGGCCTGAAATGGTTGTGCATTGATGTAGCTATGTAATACGTGCAGACTTGCCATCCATGTGACCCGCAGTGCAGAGGTTGCGATGGCCCGTCAGCCGCCAGCTGTGTTGAGTGCGTCAATTACAAGCAGAGAGACTACTGCGTTGCTTCGTGCTATGAGGACTACTTCATTGACAACAGCACAAAGACGTGTATTGCGTGTGACCGACAGTGTCTAACGTGTCGCGGTCGCACTGCGTCCGACTGCATTACCTGCCGGAAAGTAAAGCTGTATCTTGATATGGACGAACGTGGTCCAGATACCCCAGTACGTGTGTCTGATTTTGACTCTCTCTTTGTCGTACTGTTTGGCGTGTAAGCAGGCCCGTCAGGAGGGTGGGTAGGGGGGCAAGTTACCCCGGCCCCCACGACGTTTCGGTGGCCCTGCTGTCACTCAAAAATATAAAGTTCACTAGAATGCACTATATTGAAAAGAAAAATTCAAAATATTTTTCTTTAGAGGGGCCTCAGGAAAATGTTTCCCTGGGCCCCGCTGTGGCTCTCGACGGTTTGTGAGTAAGTGTCCGTAAAATTTAGTGCTGCACTCGATGCATTATTGATCATTACTGGCTGCAGAAGCGATGACATCTTCAAAAACTGTTAACACGACAACTTACGAACTGCTGCACTTTGCTTGATGGAATTTTGAACGTGTCTCTTGACAACCTGTAGAGGCTGGTTGAATATCAAGGTCATAGGTCAAGAGTTCCACTACTGACGTTCAGACTCAGTTTGAATATTTATGTTTTACAAGGTAAAATAGTGACATAACAGGTGTGGCCTGCATGCCACTGAGTAGCACATTTTTTACAGAGTCTACCAGTGAAAAAATTGTGAAAATTGGTCAATATTCAGCAAAGATATGGACAAAGTACCATAGCTTACTTTTTTGGCCCACCCTGCATGCTTCACTTTTTGTGCACCATGACATCTGGCGCGGTTGTAGTTTCAGTGTATGAACGTTTGCCCCGACTCGGCACCGAAGATGTTGCCAGACGAAAACTCCGACTCAATGCTATGTGTCACTGAGGCCATCTATAGCGAAGTTATAGCCAGTGACATGTAAGTTTATAAAGATTCTATTTTGTTGTTAAACATTCGTTCATAACGTGTAATCTGATGACAACCATTTGTGTTGCCATTGTTGGTGGTAGCATATTATAAATTTTTCAATATTATAATGTAACTGATATAGTGAATTTTAGGATACAAACATTTTCATTTAGTTGCTGTTCCAAGGTTGAAGGATTTTCATAGTATCTGTGTTTTTGTCGTCAGCACATGCCTTCGTTTAATAGTTGACAAATTCTGTGTTTTGTGTGTCTTTTTGCATCTTTTTATGATATATTTTGTTGTCAGTTAAAACTCATCGTTGCAACCTGCTTCAGTCCAGCACTTTTGATAAACATTTATTGAATAGTTAATTGATTGATCGGACTAATCGATTGAGTGATACTGTAGGAACGTTGGAGCTATCGTAGGAGGTGTTCTGGTGGCACTGATCTTAGTTGGAGTGGTCATCGTCGTCGTTGTCTTCTTGAGGCGGCAGTCGGCTCGCTCGGAGGAGAACAAAGCTCGCATTAACGCTCGCTTGGCCGGTGAAGACGAGATTCTGGTAAGTAAAGCATCCGTGTGTCTACTGCACAAGCATTCCTGAATTGCTGCTTCGGCGTTGTGATTCATGCCATTTATTGGTATGTTTGACAGCGTGTGTGTGGGCGCCAATCTTATGCATCTTTAATTAATTTGTTCACTATGTATGGCTCTATGCAAATGTGTTCTGGTTGATGGATCGACCGATTTTATGCCATTGAGAATGCATCCCAGTCAGACATGCTTCCTTACTATTCCATTATTATCTGTATGTATGTGCATTGCCTGTAACTGTATGTCGGTACGTACGGTTTAGCCACAATATATGCACACACGAGAAAGTACAAATCATACAGTAACCAAATTTGCAGCATTTGTTCACGTTGTCTGTGACCTTACCTTACCTTAACTTCGGGGCGGATGCCACCCGTTAAGGCAGCATCCAGTGCTCAGGCCACCAGGTGGGCCCATTGCACATCCCCGTAAAGCCAAAGGCTAAAGAAATCTCCCTGAAGCTTTGAGAAAAGACCGACGTATATTATATAAGTCCTTATACTCAATACAGTAGAGGCCTAGATGGTTAAGTCTAGTGAGTGAGATTGTGTCACATCTCGCAAGTAGATGGAAGGCTCTCTCTTCCTCCTGTTGACAAAGGGGGCAGAGTGGGCCCGACCTGACTTTCATCAAAGTCAGATGCCGGTTAAGGTCTACATCACCAGTTAATAAACCTATAAGGATACGAAGATCCTTTTTAGGTAATCGTAGGGTATATGTAAAGAGACTAAGATCAACTCCTTTGAGCATGGATTTAGCCTGCCTACACCCCGGTGTTGAGTTCCACAGTTGACACTGTTCCCAGAGAGCCCACTGTTTTATAGCATTATGCACAGTGGTGGAAGAAATGCCGAGGACCGGTTCAGGTCCAATGTAATGCTGTGCTGATGCTTGCTTTGCAAGTTTATCAGCTATCTCATTGCCTGGAATTCCATATGTCCAGGAACCCAGAGCAAATGAACGCTGTTAAAAATGGCCAGCTCCTGCAGGGCTGCCATTGTTTCTAAAACCAATGCAGAAGTAACCTTGGGTGAAGACAATGCCTTTGAGGCCGCCTGACTATCGGTACACATGGCGATCGAGTCATTGTGTCTCTGATGTAAATCGTCAGATTTAACACATTGTAAAATGGCATAAATCTCAGCCTGAAATACTGAGCATAGTGTACCTAAAGGTAAGGAAATGTCTTCCCCTTTAGATTGATTATAATAACTGGCCCCGCTATGAGTAAGGTAACGTGAGCCATCAGTGAAAACAAACAACATTGTCATCAAGTCTGACTTTGTTGTTATCCCAATCCTCGCTAGAGGAAGTTTCTATAGCATAATTATTATCAAAGATGAACTTTGTTAGTATTTTATCACATCTCATCTTAGAAATAGGTATGAGTTGTGAAAGATATGAATGAATAAGTGTATGGCCACAGTTAGTAGATACCCACTGGGCAGCTAGCTTTAATCTGTTACAAGCAGACATGGCTTTCTGCTTGACATAAACCGGTAATGGTGTAATGCCAAATATTATCTCAAGGGCTGCAGTGGGAGTGGTTCTTACTGCACCAGAGATATACAAGCAAGCAAGTCTCTGAAGATGCTCAGGTTCTTTGCTTACTGTTTTATGAGTGGTTTGGGACCACCACATAACTGCTGCATAGCAGAACATTGGCCAAATAACGGCAGTATACAACCAGTGAACAACTTTGGGAGTCATACCCCAAGTGGCTCCTGAACTCGTCTTAGCTATGAAAAAGGGTCGTCTGTGACACTATTTGTACAAAATTTTGTAGCAAACGGACCTCGTTTGACAAACTTACAGTAAAAAACTAAACATACCGATGGACCCAAGTTCGCAGACTCAAGAATGGCCACCGTCAGACCTTATTTTAAGAGTTCTATGGTAACTGCTGATAACCATCGGTTTTCCTTCACAAAATAGTTGACTGTGTTTATCTCAATTTTTCATGCTGATTAATTTTTTATTATTTTTTATTCCCTAGTTTTCTGTTCAGTACTGTGCATTGGACTAAGCTACTTTTTAGTTTTTGAGTGTCGCTTAGTCTTTGAGGCATGGGTTAATTGTTTGTGTTAAGGACCAGATATTTCTGCTGTTTTATAATAATTATAGGTACGCATATGTTAGGTACATGCTCCCCAAAGACACGATAAACAAAGAGTTTATTTATCGCATGTTTGGGGAGCGTGTGTGAGTATATTAATTTTTGTATTCTTCGAGTCACATCACATATTAAAGCTGCCATCTTTCTCTTAACTTCTTAAAGCAACCGCTTCGTTCTTTTTAATATTACTGAAGATTTTACATATCTGATTAAATTAATGGTGCTGTTAATATGCTATACAAATTCATTAAAAAATACAGCCTTTAATTTCTAATTCGTTGACATGTCGGCTTATCGTTGACTGCTTCAGCCTACCAGTTTATTGAAGGAAGAATGCTGTATTTGTCTTCCGCAGCCTATGGTACCAAGCTCTGCTAGACCGGACATGGCTCAGATGAGAATTATTACAGAGTCTGAACTGCATCGTGGAGACGTAATCGGCTCTGGTGCCTTCGGGACAGTCTACAAGGTCTGTGAGCTGTTGCATTGGTAACAGCCAGCTATTCCGAAGGTCCGCTATTCCGAAAGTCCATTGTGCAGATACGTGCCACAGTGCTAACGTTTGGGTTAAGGTTAAGGTTAGGGTTAGGATTAGGATTAGGATTAGGGTTAAGCTTAGGGTTAGCCTTGGGGTTAGGCTTAGGGTTATGTAATAGTAGACTTTCGGAATAGTGGACCCAAATCATTGCATTAAATTCTAAAACAGTTTGCAAACTGGCAGAAGTATAATTTCTTTGTTGTCACTCGGCTACAGTTTTGTGCCTTTCCTAAAATGCAATTGTTACATAACATATTTACAGGGAGCTCCGGCAGCACCTATATGTAGCTTTATACCACACTAAAAGGCGACGTGTGATGACCTTTTTAATGAAAGATATGAATTTGAAATATTTATTATTCATCTCCGAAAGATAAATAATTTTAGGGAAATGGACCCAATTTATTTAGTAAGAAAAATAAGCCAGAATTTAATTTTATTTTACCAACAATACAAAGGTACATTACGACACAAAATACACTACATAAAGGTTAAACTTTCTGCAAAGGTTAAACTTTTTGTTTCGTTATTATGTGTATGTGCAATTTTGCCTGCAAAGTTCATCCCCGAAATGACCTATACTGTGTCGGGTGGGACGTTAAACCCTACTCACTCACTCACTCATTCAGGTCAGCACAGTTATGTGGCATTTTGTTGTGTTTTCCACGCCGTGTATGTAATAAACCCTTCACGTCAGTGCTTTCATGGCGTCACACCACTGAATAGGTAACAATAAGGTTGTCAATCCTGTGCAGAAGTCTTCATTGGTAATTTTCATGCACAGATAGAAGGGGAGCTGGCTTAACATGGAATAACCTTAGAAAATTTGGACGGTCAAACAAAAATTGAAAACTGAACCATAGTCGTAGAATTGTCAGTAGTATATGTTTGTTCAAAACGATTGTCAGGGCGTGTGGGTGCCGCCGAATGAGAACGTGAAGTTGCCGGTAGCAATAAAGGTTCTGAACGAAGGATCTTCAGTGACTGAAAGCCGAGAGCTGTTGGACGAAGCTCGTATAATGGCGTCAGTGGTTCATCCGTATTGTCTGCGTGTCGTTGCTGTCTGTATGACAGCTCGACTGATGCTGATTGTTCCTCTCATGCCACTTGGCTCTCTGTTGGACTACGTCCGCAAGAACCGAGCCAACATCGACTCTAAGACGATGCTCAACTGGGCCACACAGATCGCTCGCGTGAGTTGACCTGCTGGTTTTTTTGCTTCTCTCACATAGTGTGGGCACATTTATGGTATAAGACCATTTACTGCTTCACAGGCTGAAAAGTGATACTCATTTTTGCCATCTCATGTAGGGTAGAGCGCTTAGTCGATCTGGGTGGCTGGTTATGCACTGAGACAGTTCAACTTCCTGCACACAGTCAGCTAGTGTAGAGTAACTTCATTGATTGAATACAACGTGTGTTACTTTTTGTGCATGAAAGCAGCTACTGCTTTCAGTGCATCTTAGCCATCGCAATTCTGTCTGTCTTTCTGTCTGTCTTGTCACACTGGTGGATCAGTCAATAGCGGTGCAAGCTAGGATCACCAAATCTTCACCATCGGCTGCCTGGAAGATTTTAGTTTCAGGAACTGTAAAGCTTTTCCATAAATTTGTAGGGAATCACCTCGAACAAGGGCACTAAATAAGAGGGGGTGCGGAAAATTTGCGATTTTTAGTCATTAAGTCGCTGTGTCTTAATAGCAGTATGAGACAGGCCTCGGTTACTATTAATCATTAACACTGTGTCTCAAAAAAAAACATCCCCGACATTGTTGACTGTAACTCGAAAAACAGCTATCAAGTTTTTATAGTTTTTGGTACGAATATTCCTGACAAAACTTGCCACCAAATGACCATTCAGTTTTCCACCTCACCCAGTGTATGCTTCTGCACTACCTAGGAAAGCAGATCAAACCGAATATGTGTTGAAATAAACAGAAAAGCTAAAAAAAACATCTCCATCATTATCGATCGTAACTTGAAGAATGATTAGCAGATTGAATTAATTTTTGGCAGAATCATTTCTGACACAACTGGCTATTAAATAAGTGTTTTAGTTTCCACCTCACCCAACGTTTGCTTTTACACTACCTAGGGAAAGCAGACCAAGCATAATACATGTTAAAATGAATGAAAAACGTCGATAAATTCCATCTATCCTAATTTGTGGGCTTGTCTATTACAAGGTTTGACTGTCATGCACCAGACGAAGTTTAGGAATGTTTGTGAAGTCAAGAAGTGACTGGTAGAGCCTGGATTGGTCTGGAGCAGAACTTTATCAAAACTGCTGTCAATAAATGGAGAAAGCATCATCTTGCCTATGTTCACATAGTGGGCCAACACTTCAAGCAATTTTACTGCAGACAGTTGAAAAATGAACAACTGAATGAAATATCGGCCAAAGTTTCAGAAATGTGAACAAAATGTGTTTTACACATTATGTTAATTAAGCAATCATATCGCATGGGATAAAAAGTGATATTTCGCTGGTTGTGGTTTCCCCAGGTAGTGCAGAAACAAATGTTTGGTGAGGTGGGAAACTGATTAGTTATTTGATCGCAAGTTGTGTCAAGAATATTCCTGCCAAAAATTGTCAAAATCTGATAATTGCTTTTCAAGTTACAGTCAAAAATGTTGGAGATGTTTTTTTGAGACACAAGTGTAGGAAGTCGTACACTGGTTCTCGATTGCCACTAAATTCAATGATTTTAAATGACCTTGAACGCTAAAACAGAGGTTTTACGGATTATTTTGGCGATTTTGGGCTGCGAGACACATTTCAAGAGTGAATTGCGCCGAAACCAATTGAGATAGACATGGACAAGCTGCATATGAAATTTTCAGCATTAAACGTAGATTTTGACATTCCAAGTCTTGATTTTCTAGGTTCAAGGAAACTTGCACACGAGGGCATCGCCCCCATAAAAGTCGTTATTTTACCGTTGTTGGCCAGTCTTTCATGAAAATGGTTGCAGATAGGCATGGACATGCTGTCTATCACAACAAGCACTATTGACAAGCTTTTCAGACGTATCATCATCGATGATGACAGAACCTGAACTTCCAAAATAAGGGGTTTTATTGATTTTTGCAGTCTGGCTGCAGTGCACACTCCAAGAATGAACTGCGATGAAATGGCTGGAGAAAGATGGACAGTTTATGAACAGGAACTGCTATAGGCTTTCGTGCATTTCATGAACATTAGCTCAAACTTCTTGGACATCGCACTATCATCTACCACTGTTTTTGCTGTAGTTTTGCTCATGCTGTTTGCAGGGAATGGAGTATCTTGAAGGACGTGGAATTGTGCATCGTGATTTGGCTGCAAGAAACGTCCTCGGTAAATTTCTTTATTTGCTGTCTTGTTTGATGTCAGTGTGTGAGATTTTTTTAGTTCGTATCAGGTTATCTGACATACTGTTTGCACTTTAATCATAAAATTTCATTTAAATGGGAATTTTTGTAACATTTCTCCAACTTGTTCAGGAATTATTGCTCAGTTAAATTTTGGTATCTGGTTATAACATATGCCATGTTTAAACAGTTATAGACATTTATTTCAAGAATAATATTCTTGCAATCTTGCCAGCTATTTTCTTAATTTTATTCTGTTGTGTTAAATTTCCATTGAAATAATTTGTCCTCTATTAGTCTTAGTGCTAGAATATGTTTGGTGTCAGTGTAAAGTCATTGTGGTGTCATTGTTTCATGTGCAGTTCAGAATGCGAATGTTGTCAAGATCACAGACTTTGGACTAGCAAAGCTGCTGGATTCTAACGAGGATATGTTTAAAGCTGCCGGCGGCAAGGTTAGTTAATGCATTTTAAGCACGCATTGCGAGAAACAAAAACGAAATGCACAGAATTCTTTGTATTTTGGTGCTCATGCAGGCCGAATAATTTCTGTTGGGATTTATCATTGTGAATGCTTCAAGAATGGTTTCTTTAGCAGGCAAAGCAATTTAGTTGTGTTCTGTACAGTCTTTGAGCATTTATAGCATTAATAGTACTTGACAATTAGGTTTATTCATCGAGTTTCTTATTTTCCTGTAAACATTGTATGGCGCTAATTGAAACTGAAATTGTTATCTGTTGCAGATGCCTATTAAGTGGCTAGCTCTCGAGTCCATTCGACATCGGATTTTCACACATAGCAGTGACGTATGGAGTTACGGTGAATAATTTTTTTCATACTGTTGATGGATTGTGATATGTTTTGATTGAATATTCTTTAAAATACAGAAGATCTTGGCCTGCAGTTAAATGTACGAGTAAATTGAAAATAGAAGCATAGCATTGTTAGTCTGCATAGAGCATATGTTATCATGCTACTTTTAGAGTTGGTGGCTTGGCATAGCGGTAACGTGTTTCATCCGATCAACAAAGTTACTCTATGCCGGGCCGGGTTAGTACTTGGATGGGTGACTGCCTGCAGGCAGGTAAACCATCTTGGTATGTAACCAGCTGCCTAGGTCAACTCAGCCTTCCATTCCTCCATGGTAGGTAAATCGAGTACTGGCCTATCTGGCTGGGGTTAAGGCTGTGCGCATTCACCTGTGTCTACAGGTAACACTGTGTGATCCCATATGGTGGGTGATACTCCATAGATAGGTTTCCTATGATGAACTGTAGCATTTAACTATTAACTTTTGGTTTTCTTCAACTACATACTTTAGTAATGTTTTTCTTGGTTATGCTGGGTAATTAAAGGATAACCTGGATGCATTGTCAATTGCACCTCCTGTTATTACACGGTATTTCATAAAAGAGGGACCTCTTTTTGTTTTTTTCATACTTCACTCAAACGATGACCAATTTACACAAAATTTTCACCAGTTGCAGCCGAAGAAATACTAATTGAAAATATTGCAACAAAATATGGCAGTTGATTAAATAATCTTTGCTAGTCGTGATGTATTGCTGACATCATAATGTGTCACGGGTACAAGCTTGATAGTCTCAACTGGTGATGTCTATCGCTACCCTGCTCCAATGGTGAAAAATTTTGTGTAAATTGATCATCATTTGAGTGAACTATAAAAAAAACAGAAAGGGGTCCCTTTTTATGAAACACTGTGTGTACAGGGTGAATGCTCTTTTTGTGCCACATGTTGGGAAACACATTTTTTAAAAATTTTTATTCTGTGTAATATACTCTTGTATTTGATGATACTATGACGATGTTGCAGGCATCACATTGTGGGAGCTGTTTACTTACGGTCAGCGGCCATACGAGGACATTCGTGCAATTGATGTCCCGGGATACCTGGAGAATGGCACGAGACTTTCTCAGCCAGCGATATGTTCCATCGATGTCTACATGATCATGATTAAATGTTTGTCGCTTTCTTTGATGAACCGCTACTTTGACATTAGCAATGATTCTAAGTACTTCTGTATTTTCAGCTAGGAGCTGTAATGTAATGTTTACGTAGTTGTATGTCAATATGTATTTATTTTGCCAATCAATGCAGACGAGATTTTATTTGTTATTCTGTTGTTTTTTTATTTCTTATGCATATTTTGTATAAGCTTTCTTGCTATTTCATACATAAATGGTTTATTTATTGTAATTACCTTTAATCCAGCAGTTGTGGAGACATATTAAAAACAAGAAGCCCAGGTCGCTAGGGTGGGGCCGACCGCACTGGTTGTCACTGCCCTTGAAGGTCATCCAAGGTTGATGATTTTTATGTCATCTGAAAAGGCGTATGCCATTTCCTATTATTGATTAATAGTAACCTAGGCCGTATCTCTCACCGTTTCCGAGATATGGCCAGTTTTCCATTACCATAGTGCATTGACGCTTCAAGGTCATCCAAGGTCATCGATTTATATGTCATTTGAAAGCCAGTATGCAACTTCCTGTTAGTGATCAATAGCAACCTAGGCCCCGTCTTGCACCGTTTAGCCACAGTACATTCGTGACTGACGACAGATGACAACCACAACAAAGGGCCGACCTTTGAGCTTACAGCTTATCGTTCGGCTCAAAACTTGAGTGATCGATTGATAATATTTGTTTTTTTTTTGTAACGATAGAACAACTTTGGTTGTAGCTGTAGCCGTGCTGTTTAACAGGTTGGCTGGTTGATGCTGAATGCCGACCAAAATTTGCTGATCTTGGAGATGATTTTACAAAGATGGCTCGAGATCCTGGCAGATACCTTGTCATTGAAGTTCGTTTATAATAACTGACATTTTTGTATATACCATTTTCTTTGCTAGTCTTTGTAATGGCACATTCGATGTGATGATAATTGGTATTTTAGATAGTCAGTTTTTTATAACCGAGAAGTGGTTGCTTTTTGTTCTTGTATAAATTTGCTGCTTGTCGATGTTTACATGTGGTTTAAACAATTAAACATTATGTCTTTTAACCAAAGTGTCAAATTTGTTGCTGTGTCTTACATGCTCTATTGTTTTTTCTTCATCTTTTGCCATTGTTCTATTATCTTGCTTTTTGTGTATTTATGATATGTTATTTTATACGCATGACACGTGTAAAATAAAACTGCTTGCTTACTTACTTACTGCTTGCTGATATGAAGTGGTTATATTAGCAGAATTGTCCATATATGTATTTAAATAAATGGTATATGTATATGTTTGCTCTGCATTGTGTTACGCGAGCATAACGAGGTATAATGCACAGTAAACCATGTTGAGACATACTTATTTCATGGCCGTGATCGACGGCGTGTTCTGCCTGAGCGCACGTGTGATATACAAACCCGAGATGCTATCAGTCGTCACGCTTGAGTGCGGTGAGATTATTGGCACTTATAACACTCCAGACACTGTAGTGAGAAATAGGAGGATTAAGTACGTTGTAGAACAGTATCTAATAACGACCGTCGTTTGATGTTAGGGAGACAAGCAGATGCGGATGCCATTGCATGCTGACTATAAAGCCGAGGACATGATCACTGACGTCGGCGGCAATGCTGAAGGACCGGAGGCACTTCTGACGGTGGACGAATATCTGATGCCACAGAAATGGGTCGATGAAGAGGAGATTGTTGCTGATAAGGTATGATATCAGCTGATAGACAGAGCATGTACTTGCTTTTTGCTTGGTCATGATTAGTCACGAGTAAACTGTGAGAAAAAAAATTCTGTTTGCAATCTCTGTTTACGAATTTGTCGAGCTTTTGGCAACTTTGAATAGCTTTGAACGCCAGCTTAAGACAAGCTATTTTAGCATTGTTTTTAACGCCCACGCGGACATTGTAACACCGCTGTCCTTATTCTAAACAGCACACTATAAATTACTTGTAATGATGATTGTGATGCTGATGATGATATTTTCCTCGAAATGATTGCTGTTTGCCACTAGATGTCACTGCGACAAATGGTGTTTTGTAAATATGAAGAAGTTGATAGAACCCTTCATCTGAATTCATACACTCTTTTGCATGTGGTTGGACAGGTGCCGGCTGCTGCCTCTGGCAAGAAGAGGAGTAAGAAGCATGCGGACAAGGTATACGGTGGACTGGAATCCGCTCGATCTGCTCCCGGCCGTAGAGTCTCTAGCAATCGGTATATAAGTGAGCCACGCAAAGGCAAGGATGACCCCAAGTCTGTCTACGTGCCCATGAATGCTGGTGCTGCCAGTGAACATGGCAGTGCTGCGGAGGCTGGCAAGAACATCAATGAGCTGCAGATGCCAGTAGTTGCTGAGAACGACTATCTACTGCCACAGTCCGGCGCCACTGCTCCGCCATACGTTGATTTCATGTTCGACAAAAGTCATGGTATTATCAGTTCTTTTGTTCTTTTATTGTACTAGAAGTGCCCCACCTTATGGGTGGGAGTTTTCGGCCATGAAGCATTATGTATACGGTGTGCTAAGTTGATGGGCTTGGCAAAGTCAGCGAGGAAAGAAGACCCGGCAACTCAACTCCCGCCCCCTCAGGCTGCCTGTGGGGCAAGGTGGGGGCATGTACCTATGGCCCATAGACTCAAACGCCGCGGTCGGGGTCTGCAACCATGCCACAGGGATGGCGCTAGAGGGGGCTGACAGACAGACAGACAAACAGACTTTCCACGCATTATAGTAAGATACTGAGCAGCTTCACAGCAGATTAGCCCAGGTTTCTAGCTACGAACCTTTGGAATTACTGTCCATAGCATGTTTGTTGGCAATGTGCGTTAGGAGTTGCCAAATCAACAGCATTAATTTAGTGAAGCAACAAGCAGCATAGCAGTGGAAAATGGTGTTGTACCGCATGGATTGGGGGTGTTTTAGAAGGTTTTAATGCTTGTATTGGAGAATAATAATAAGAACAATATAATTCCATAAATTTTTACTACATTCTCTTTTTTACGGCCGCATTAGCAGTGTGATTGCAACATACCAACTGACTACTGCTACTGCAGAGACAGTTGTGTTACTGTTTGCTGTGTTGTTTCTGACTACTGCTATTATCACTACTAATCGTATTCTCTCTTCCAGTTTAGCTATGTTTGCCACAGACAATGCCATTCTTCGGAAATCATTAAGAAAGCTGTTGATCGAACCGCTTTTAACATAGTGGTGAAACTAGCTGGATATTATCTCTGTTAATTAGTACAAAAATAGTTTATAACAAAAACTTTTGAAAAAGTGATATGATATGACATGAATAAAAGTGTTTATATTAATTTATTTTGGAAGTGTGTGGCACTGTACAGATGGCAAGGCAGCAGCAGCACCGACGGCGGTTTCTAATCCAGAGTACTTTGCAGCCAAATCTTCGTCTAAACCACCGGCTGGCCATGGCTATTACAACGATCCGCCAGCTGCTAGTGTCTCACGGAACAATTCATGTTTCAACGAATCTCGAGTATAGCATTACTCACTGCTCTGTACCCTTTTTGTCATGATACATTACTGGCAGCTTGTCCATGTTGCAGTCACAATGAATCTGCATTGAATCGATTTACGCTGTTTATTGTTAGCAGAATGCCGGCGTTTAATGCTAGTGGAGATGTGATGTATTCGTCGTACTCTATATTCGCTGGGATTTGACAAAAATCTGAGTGACATTTGTTGCTAATCTTTGATGTACAATTCAAATGATGCGCTAAGGCCTGGTGCTTTATGAAACCAGTTGTAATGCTGTCTTTGATGCTTATTTCAACATTATGCTGTTTGTACATAAACAGAACGCCAAGTTTTGCCCAACAATCTACTATTCTTCTTGTCTGCTAACTGAATGCTGTAGTGTTATTTACCATTGTAGTGGATCTGCTATTAAACCATAAACCGTAATGGCCTAAAATATTTTACAACAGTCGCCTAACAAATACCTAAATGTAGTTGAGTTTATACTTTTGTTTAAATGATGTTTGAGTGTCAGACATAAGATGTCGTGTCTAAAATACAGTCCCTTCCTTGGACAGAAAGAAATCATTTTTACGTGCGACAGGAGGTACTGCTATAGCGCAGTTCTGTCCTTCTGTCTGTCTGTTTGTCTGTCTCTCTGTCCGTCACATGGGTGGATCAGTCAAAAACGGTGCAAGCTAGGATTACCAAATTTTCACAGTCGGCTGCCTGGAAGACTCTAGTTTCAGGAACCGTAAAGCTATTCCATAAATTCGAAGGGGGTCACCACAAACGAGGGTGCTAAATGAGAGGGGGGTTGCCAAAATTTGCGACTTTTGGCCAATAAGTCGCTGTATCTCAATAACGGTGCGAGATAGGGCCTAGGTTACTATTAATCACTAATAGAAAGTCACAAACTAGCTCTCAATTGCCACCGAGATCAATGACTGTGGATGACCTTGAACGCAAAAATATTTTTAATGGATTTTTCTGCGATTTTGGGCCGCGACACACATTTCAAGAGTGCCAGCATTCACGCGAGACGGTGGCGACATCTGGCGTATGTAAATACATCGTACCCAATGTCAGTTGCTGGGATTGATAAGTTAGATCTGTTCACAGTGGGCCTTCACACATACACCGCTGTTGCGCGTACCCCTTTGCATTAGTTGGACTTTTCCGGTATTTTCTAGCTGGAATGAATCCAGGCTTGCAAGTTGTGTCAGGCATCATTGCAGAACGTGCAATGCCAGCTATTGCAATGTCAACATCTGTTTATTTGTGAAGTGAAATTTATTCATCACACTTGAGCACTCTACTAAAGCCATTAGATAGAGCAAGATGCCATTTTTCGGGGGAATATTTGTGGTTCTAATCAATGTTGTATTAAACGGGCTCTGATCATTCTACAAGAAGGGGAAATTTGGGAGTCAGAATTTGCACTCCAAACTGTAGTAAAACGCCAATGACTTTGGTTTAATAAAAGTTGTCTGATAAGTGTTTTGTATTTTGAAAATGCTGTTTATTTGTTACGGGATAACCGAAAATGGGATATGAGGTGTCTATAAGTAGTTTGTGTGCTATCTAACAACGACAGCAGATGGGTTGTATTGCGGGTTTGATATTGAAATTTGTTTTTGTCTGAATTTTTTCTAATCACTTTAACTCTGCACGTCCATTGGTCACTACAATGCACTGTAGCACAGCGTAGTTGACTCTGATCTTATAGTGCACTATATTTGACTTTTAATCGGAAGTATCCTAATCGTTTCTGTTGTCTTTTTTGAGTCATAGTTTTGACTGTATGTTGATGTGGTTCGATTAACGGCATAACATTTTTAAATAGTACAAACTAATTTTGACCCATTTTTTAGAATTGCTTACATCCTTGGAAGCAGATATGTTTACAAACTTTTCTTTGGAGCAAGATTTAAATTTATTGTTACGGATTTTGATATGTGAAATTGTCAATATGTGTTTAATATCATTCGACTTATCTGCATTGGCTGTGTAAATCTGTTTGGTGTTTAGTTTAGTTTTTTGCTTTTTGAACTGACGACCCGTCATTCTGTAAATATGCTAGAACAGTTGTACGTGTATATTAGGAGTGCATGTTAATAGTTCTTTTTATGGCTCCGCCTTGCACTGGAATGTGATGTCTTAGCCTTTTAGGGCGCATTGCACCA
>Ga0209671_1001978_pt1 | contig 18156 bp, 11 predicted proteins | sample WorMetHERISLAND2_2_FD_187401 | JGI IMG/M metagenome (GOLD analysis project Ga0209671, IMG submission 187401) | Marine gutless worms symbiont microbial communities from Max Planck institute for Marine Microbiology, Germany - Olavius geniculatus... | ecosystem: Host-associated > Annelida >...
GCACATATTTCATAATTATGCTGACATAATTATAATGAACTTAAACTACAGTGCATCTGTTACTTGAAATATGTTAAACGCAAATATTACATACTCAGGGTGGCACACTTTTTCTACTTTCATACAGTCAAATTGTCAATAATTCAAATTATTTAAAGCTAAAATATAAGTAAGCAAAACAGTATTTGTGATTAATCGTCAAAAATTTTTGTAGTCGCTAAAATTCCTTAATCGTTAACGATTAAATTAATCATTAACTTCCGCAGCTTTAGTGGAAAGTATTTGTAGAACCAGTCAGTATTAAGTTGTGCATTCTTATGTATCAGCAGCAGTTGTTGAATTGACGTGTGATGTGTAGGAGTGAAGCATCAAATTCGCTGTCATTTAGCATTTGGTCTTAACACACCGATACTGGGTGACCACAAGTACTCGCACTACAGTAAGATGGCGCCTCAGGTACTGACTGTGCTATGCAATTGACAACAGAATAACAAGCTCCATGTGAATTCTCCTATTCCATTTCCCTGGGAAATTTGTAGCAATTTTTGTTGACTTCATAATATTCGAAGTCAAGTCTGTTACAGTAACTGAGTCACTCTAAATTGAACTAGATGATACTTAGATGCCCAGCATTAATGCCTTTGCCTACTAATAGCTTGGTAAGCTTACTTAAGTGTTTGACCTCCCTCTGACCTTCTAAGCCTAAAAAGTTCATTTTTGGTCTTAACTATGTCATCAATCAAAGATTGATTCATGAAATTTTCTTCACTTTTCTAAATTTTCAGTGGTAATTTACCATGGAATTTAAATTATTTTGCTGATGGCAATGAAGTCTAGGGAGGCCGTGCATACCACAGCCCAGGCAGAACTATTCGTTTTAGTAGTAGACTTTAATTTTGTTATGGGCCAACATCTCACCAGTGCTCTAGCAAGGGGGTAAAAGACCTAATTGAAGTACATTGTAGCGTAAAACGTTTTTGTCGACATTTAGCATGGTTTCTACTGCTCTGCAGAATTCATTTTCCCTGACTTTCCAGGACAAAGTGAATCATTTTCCCAGACTTAATTTGTTTATGTGAAATACCAGTGTTGGTTTTCAGTCGCTTGCAATCACACTAGAAACAAGGGCGGTGGAACAAATTTAAAAGTGGAGGTACAAATAATCTGTGAGCGAAGCGATCAGGAAAAATTTGTAACTGTTGTACGCAGTCTGCATACAACAGTTCCAAATTTTTTGCTGCATCTTTGTTAACTTTTGCACCCTGGTACTTTTTAATTCCCTGACTTCACCTGATCGTAGGAACCATGACTTAATTGTCAGTATTTTTGCTTAATTTATTTGCACATTTTCCAGTATATTCACTACTTGCTTGACTTAACGTTATCACAGTACTGTTACTTACATGTACAGAGTTTATTCTTACTCTTACTCTTACTCTTAAACAGAGTCATTTGTTTGATGAAATAAATGGAATCGAGGTGTGAACGAACGTGTTGCAGAAACTGCATCCTGAAATGCTGCAGAAGTTGGGAGTTCGTCAGGCTAAGGTCCGTCACATTCCAATGCATCTCCATGCCAAGGCAGTTGTACTGCCGGAGTGGATGAACGGACGAAATCTGTTCCTGTCTGCCCGATTACCGGCTCACTTTACCCAGAACATGAAATGGCTTAAATTGCAGCCACCACAATGATTTGCGGGACTCTGTTGTATTAGTGATTGCTATCCGTATGTTACCTAAAAATTGTTTCGTTAACAAACTGCATCAGTGCCTTAACACATCTGGTCGGTACTTTTTGACCCTCCCCCCTGGTGTGTATTTCTGTCACTGGATGTAACTGTGCCACCAGCGCTTGCTATTTGAAATGAGAGGCGAATAAAAAATCAATCATGCTGCGAAAGGTAGTTGATCGATTATGACGGGACAAGATTACGCCAATCCGGTGACCAAAAATCACTGAGCACATGTATATGTATATTTACATGTATATTGCTGTGTGCATAATTAATTCTGTTGATTACATAATTCCATAATTTACTCAAATGATCATCAATTTACACAAAATTTTTTACCAGTTGTAGCTGAAGAAATGCTAATTCAAAATATTTTAGCAAAATGTGGCTGTTGATTAAATATTCTTTGCTAGTCGTTATGTAATACTGATGTCATGTGTCGTGAATACAAGCTTGCTTGTCTCAACTGGTGCTGAGAGTTGCTGAATAGCTGTCCTGCTTCGATGGTGAACTTAATCTGCTTCACTCTTGGCAAATCGGTGAAATTTTACCACTGCAGTCACAAAAATGGCTTAATACAATCACTTTAACGCAGTTGTTGGAATAGCTTGACTTTTGCTGCTGATTGCAACTTCCAGCAACATGGTGCACCAGCACACAGAGATTGCGAGATGGTCGAGTTTCTAGCTTGCGAGAGACTTGATTTTAATCCCCCATGTTGCTTAGTTCTGACATGATGAACTTTTTTCATCAGCAAACCAGATTAAGTTCACCATCAAAGCAGTGTAGCAACTGACAGCATCAGTTGAGACATGCAAGCTTGTACTCATGACACATTATGACGTCATCATTGCATCACAACTAGCAAAAAATATTTAATCAACAGCTATATTTTGTTGAAATATTTTGAATTAGTATTTCTTCAGCTACAACTGGTAAAAATTTCGTGTAAATTGATCGTCATTTGGGTGAATTATGAAAGAAAGAAAAAGGGGTCCCTGTTTATGAAACACCGTGTATATGAGTGTCAAAGTACAGCTGGACATTAAACCAAAATGATCATAACACATAACAGCAAGAATTGTGCAAGTAAACTGATTATAACAATACAATCATGTCTGGAAGGAACCAATGCTTACAACACTTTTCATATTGTTGAACTCTATTCTGAACCACGAATTTTCGGCATAAAGACAAATTATGGAGTTGACTCTAATTTGGCTGGGTCCATTCTCCAAGGAAGAACATTTTGGGATTAATTCAACAGGTTTCACATGGACCGGATGTCCGAAAAACAGTATCAAAGCGTTTAAGAACAAATATTAACAACAGAATTAATATTTAAAAAACAGCAAAACTGAATTGATTGAACATGGGTCACATAATCAATCATCAGACCAGAGGCCCCAATGTTTAACACCAAACAGTGAACAGCGTATAAACTAGCAAGCAAAGTTAAATGTCCACTCAATTACAAAATTAGCATAGACACTGTGTTAACTATTACAGAAATATCCGGTATGTACATAACTAATAGAACAAGCAAAGATGTCTGCTCATTGTCAACCAGGGGTGCCAGAGCCATGGGGGCAGCTGCCCCCGTGCCCTTGTTGCACGGGGGGGCAGCATGGGAGCAGAGATAGAAGCTCAAAATGTTAATTTTGCCACTAAATTTCCACCAAAATTTTACAGTTTTCAGAAGAACCAAAATTGGCAGGAGGGGGAGCAATTGCCCCTCCCCTTTCCCCCCGGCCACGATGCCACTGCTCTCAAGTATGACGCTGCCCCGTGCCCCTTGTGGTTTCCAGTGCCCATGGTGTCAACATAATATGCGGTCGTCCACCTAGCTACATACTGCACTGTGCAACACTAATCAAATCAAAAGCTCTGTGGGAAAGCTGAACTCGGGTGGTGGCATACTAACAAAACATTAACTATGCAACACGAATGTGCACGTACCAAAATGCAATCAGAAAAAAATGTGGTAGGTGAAGAACCGGTAACCTATTAGCCAGCCGAAATGCTAAAAACACAAAATATGGAACTGCTCGCTCTCAAAGCCACAAACATTTAGCCACTGAGATTTTTGAAAAATTAAGTTACAGTCACAACGATAACATATGCACATTTAAACAGCTGTTAACGAATGCTATTCAGATGTCGTATTCAAAACATTGCAAAGATGTCCAGCAAGATTCATCAACATATTGATCACTGCTAGAAATGCAGGAGACAGGGTTTCCACTCTTTTACTGACAAATAATCCATAACTTCCAGGACTTTCCAAGACCCCTGCAATATATTTTCCAGGACCTTTTCGTAGCCCCCGAAAACTTAAATATAACGTACTGGCACCACAAATTTAGAAGTAGGCGACTACAAGTGATCTGCGAGCGAAACGGGCAGAAAAAATGATTTCCATTTAAGCCTATAAAAATGCACGATGTTTAAATATATTTTGCAGGACTTTCTAGGACCTTAAGCTTTAATTTCCAGGACGTTCCAGGAACTGGAATTTTTAAGAAAAAAATCCAGGACTTTCCCGTAGGCGTGGGAACCCTGATGAAATAACCGAGTGCAAAATGCAGACACTTAACTAGTAACGAACAGATATCAGTCCGAGTCTGAAAAATGTCTGTACAGTTTGGCTTTAGAGAACGGAAGATTCAATGCTTATACTGGATGACAGGGAGCTGCAGCGACTGCGGCTTGACAATGATGGAGCTGTAGGATTCAGAACAGCAGCCGTAGCCGTGGGTGGGATGAGACGAGGCGTCGACGGTGCACTTGCAAAGCCACTCTCACCGTCACGCACGTCTCTGTTGACGCAGCCATGCTGCTCGCTGCTATAAACATACAACAAACATTTGCCATCCGAGTCACATGGAGTCAAGTTATTGATCACCCACTCCCACCAATGAGAGAGTGAGGGAGTAATTTCTTAATGGCAAATCGGCACAAAATAGGCCATTCAGTGCCATAAACAGTTGAAAGCACATGTTAAAAAAGATTAAGGCTATTAAGCTAATATAAAATCAACATTATACTAGAGCTATCGAAGCGTTAATTTTTTAATGAACTAACACACTGCGTTAATTTTTTTAACGCATTAATTAACGCATTACTAACGCACCCAGGCCCGTCAAGAGGGACAGTAGAAGGGTAAGTTACCCTGGGTCCCGCAACATTTGGGGGGCCCTGCCTGTAGAATACAGAAAGTTAGAAACACATTTTAAACATATAATCAACAATAACTGATGTGATATCTTGTATAAAAATCTATTAGTCTGTCGTCGGAATATTTATTTATTTACAGTAGCAATGGAACGGCAACTACAGTTTAGCTACTTGAATTCATTCAATTGTCAAATAACCGCAGTTTAACGGAGTATTGGAACTTTTGCTTCACAAAATTTAGTAAATTAACAAAAGTTTCCCCATATGTGCGTGAATTTTTTAACATGCGTTAATTTATTAATGCATTAACGTGTTAATTAATTCCTTAATTTGACAACTGTATATTATACACAATAATAAAAGGTTGCAGTTTTAATAAAAGCAATGATGTTTCAAGATTCATGTATCAACTCCAATATATTCCTGATGTGCTGCACCAAATCAGGTGCAGTCTATGGGAATACGCTCGATCATCAATCAATGTTTTTATCAGTGTTTTTTGCGGCTAGCCATAACCATAATGAGGATGAAAAATAGTTGCTACTAATGGGCCACCATAAATTCTGTGATTAGCCATTTCATCTGTCAACGAAACGATGTTTTCAGGCTGTCGACGATAGATATTTTTAATTGTGAAAGATTGCAGACAGACATTTTGCTGTAAGATTTATCGGTCACTCAACTTTCCCCCTTTCAGTGATGACGTAGCTGTTTCAACTTGAATAAATAAAGACAAAGTCTGTGCCTGTCAGATACATTAAAATACAACAGTCATTTTTTACATACGGAAAAGTTTCAGTTTGGCTGAAAACAAAAAAGCATGTGCCCCACACTGGCTGAACAAAATTAGGTTAAAAATACAAGTCACAGATTCTTTGGACTGCAACCACTCAGTATGATGTTTAATTTAATGTCAGCAACTATTAAGCAGCAGAAATATCACTGAGTGTGCATACCTGGACGAGCAGAGATTGCCTTTGATGCAGAGTATCTCAGTTGAGCTGTCCTTAACAACCGAAGCCACATAGATGGCACCAGGACTCACGGCTGGACCAAGGTACTGGGCTCCGATCAGATTTACAAACGTCTTCTTGTCAACTCTGCCAACAGACAGCAGATGCTAGCAACAGATTACGAGTGACTAGTTTCTTAACACTAGAAAATGAATGGTGTATTCATTATCGTAATAAGAAGCCCAGCTATCGCTAGGATAGCCCACCATACTGGTTGTCAGTGAACTACAAGGTAATCCAATGTCGATGATTTTTTTGTTATTTGAAAGCCAATATGCAACTTCCTATCAATGATCAATAGCAACCTCTAGGCCCTATCTTGCACCATTTAGCCACAGTACATCCGTGACAAACGGACGGATGACAACCATAACAACCCCTTGACGATTACTTAAGTACGGTCCGCTAAAAACTGTACAGAAAGATGAGCACAATGCAAATAACAAAACTAATACCACACTTCTTTTGATATCTTTGCAAAGTGCAAAAGCAGATGCCTTTTTCTCGGATAATGACAGCCATGAAGCAAAGGAAGGCAAATTGTTAAATGTAAATAACAACGACGCCACATCGTCACCTAATTATCAATTGTCATTCATGTAAAGCACGCAATTCCAAGTCAGTTAAACGCTAACCATACAATATGAATTAACAGCAGACACAGAAACAAAGAATGCGGCTGACCAAGTAAGCATAAAGCCGATCAACACTAGGAAACGAATGGCCTATTCACTGACACAGAAATAACAGGCGGTGCCAAGAAACGTATCCCAAAATGTGGAAATAAATGGTGATATACTGCATAACCAGAGATCACAAAAGATGATTAGTCTCAGTCAATGGAGACAAAGATTATAATTTTCACAATAACACAGTGGGTGAAAACATTGAGGCTGTGATTAACACTCACGGAGGTGTGTTGGCGCTGGCTCCGGGATCCATTATGTGCATGACTTGCACCGCATTGTAGTGGATGGTGTATAAGAACGGCTCACGATATGCTGTACATAGCAACAGCAGTCGTCAGTAAACGTGTGTACAGTGCGACATAGCTGAACTGAAGTCAACTTAACTGAACTGACATGGTTTAGTTTCTGACAAACTGACCAATGCGCGAGCCCACTGGTTGATACACATGTGCCTGTAGTCACGTAGACACTGAAGCCGTTAAACTAAGAACTTTGAATTAAGTACATTAGTTAATTATAAATCATTCAGACAACAATCTCCGATGCACTGCATTTGGTTCAGCTTACCAAACAAACAGAATACTTTACTTTAGATTCAGTAAAACAGCCGAATCAGAAGTTTAGTTAATCTTTTCAGAAGGAAAACATTTTCAATTTGACTATAGATAAAAAAGTGTGTGCCTCTCAATGACTAAACAAAGAAAGGTTAAAACACAGAGATTCTTTGGATTGGAAACAGTCAGTAATTAGTCAGTAATTACACACGGTAGGCTGACGCCTAAAAACAAATGCACCTTCAGTAATCACTTGAAATATTCAGTTGACGTCATACCCGATAAACTGGCATATTCATTCCACATTTACTGCAAGATAACTCACTGAATGCAAGTGGCAGACCGGTCCATCGAATGTTGTGTTTGCGACTTCGGCGTCCGTGGTTGTCAACAAAAACTCCAAACTCTACACAGATCGGCAACCGGAACACGTTACAGTGCAACTAAATCAAAGTTGGCTGGAATTAATGCAGAGACGTGTTTACTGTTTGGTTGGTACCTAACAGTGGTGATGGCAAATGACCAATAGCACGACTGAAAAGGGTAAGGCAAAGGCTGCAAATACAATCTTGCAGAGGGGTGGAAAGTCACTAAATTGGCACTGGTAAACTGCACTGTATCTCACAAAAAAACAGTCAAAATTGTTTTTGTCATAACTTTGTCAAATTTTTACTAACTTTAATAATTTTTGGCACGTTGATGGCTAAGACGACGAAGTTATGTAAGGTGCACTCATTTTACACCTCACCTAATTTGTGTCAATGCACTACCATGTGAAACACAGATGCTCCAAATTGTTGCACAATGCTGAGTTGTCGTCTCAAGTAAACGTTGTAACGAGTTAATTAGGCACAAAATACACTAAAATGTTAATTATTTAACAAAATTATATGTTTGTATAACAACTCGCTTGCAAATTAGAATTTATGCCAAAGTGTGCTCCGCGTACAAAGATGCAATGGCTTAGATGCAATACCAATGGCTGACAGCAGAATCAACGATCGTCTGATCAAATGCATTGCATTCACTCATCAATTAGACGTGTTTTAAGCTCATCAGCCAGCTATTGTGTTGTCTACTATTTGAAGCATAAAATATTTAATACCTCAAAATTACTAAACCACGTCGCACTCTCTGTCAAATTGACGATGCAAAGGTGAGCCATCTGATACAAATAATTGCCGCGTAATGTAACAATTTGGAGCATCTGTGTTTCACACAGTAGTGTGTCGACATAAATTAGGTGAGGTGGTAAATGAGTGCACTGTACATAATAATATCATTTATGTAGATTTAAATTAGACATTTAACCTCGCATATTTCATATGTTGACTTGAACTTCATAAATATATGAAATTAATGTGCGATTTCAAACGAAATGCGGCACTACATTAAGTTATGCAAAAAATTCCAATTCATCAGTTCCCCCGGTGACGTCATCAACCTAAGCTAGGCCATTAATATTCATGATGTCTTTGGGCTAGGCTAGTGACGTCACCGGGGGCCATCATGGCGGCATGTTTTCTGCGTCATTTTCGTAAATCGTCGACTTTTCTGTGTTGAGAAAACGCTGGGTGCCGTCATTACTGTCAAAAATTCTCAGAAAATTGTGCTCTTTTAGGAAAATAGTAAGTTAATTTTGGTGTCCATGGACATTTAAGTAACAGCAATTAAACTGCCCGAGATCATCTTACCAGGCCAACGTAGTACAAATGAATTGTGTTCGCCAACCATTCTGCACATAAAACTAACAGCAGCACAGCACAGAGTTAGTCTATACTACAGTATTAATGGACAGCGGCAACAGAAAAATGCAGACAAACCGTCGAAGCAGAGCAGAAGCTCATCCAAGCTTACGGGTAAAACTGCAACAGGAAAATTGTCGTACTGAGCTGCTCCAAATACAGCAAAAGCCAATGAACGATCAGTCTTGTCCAGAAATTCTGCACATTCAACAACGCCAGTCAACACCTTTGCATTAGGAGTGTTTGTCTCTTTTGCTTTTCTGAACCCAGCTGCCAGTTCAGTTCGGTACGATATCTTATGTTCACCCAGTTTTAATAGCAAACAGCTATCAAGAAAGTGCTGGTTCACGCCAGGCTCAGCAGAATAGTTCAGTCTTCAGCTGACGACAGAAACAAGATGTTGCCAACAAGTCACAAACAGATGTCAGTAATGAGTTCCATGCTGTGGGATCAGACACGATTAGATTAGCTGAATGGTCCATATCGCAACCATCGAGAATGCAGAATTCCGAGGTCACATGGTGAACCGCAGGCCGAGATCGAGGCCGAAGGCTAAGTTGAGGCCCGAAGGCTGATAATATGGCAAAAATCAAGCGGACATGGAGCATAGCGACTATGCTCCCTGTCTGCTGTCGTACGCTTGTTAAATAATAAATCAACTTGCTATGCATAAACAACTCTTTGTTCACCACATAATAAAGAACAAAATATTTTAAAAAATCTAAATCAGTAGCAATCACAATGGCTATAAGAATACAGTTGAACTTCATTATCCTGAGGGCACACAGATGAGCTGAAACTACACGATGTTTCATAAAAAATCCTTTTTCATAATTCACTCGCTAATGAAAAATGTTTATCGTGTCAGCACTAAGCAACATGGGGGACATGAAATCAGGCGTCTCGCAATCCAAAAATGCAACCATTTTCCAAGCTTGGTGTGCTAGTGCCCTGTCTTGCTCAAACATGTGAAAGTCTAACTATCCCCACAGACACGTAAATGCAATCACTTTGCACGTTTTTATGGCTGCAACTGTAAAACTTCAAATATTGGACACCAACGAACCAGATTTTTCATCATCGGAGCAGGGTATTAACTGACAGCATCAATTGAGATTATCAAGCTTGGACCACTGACACATTATGATGCCAGGGTTGTGTCACAACTAGCATGAATATTTAATCAACTGCCATATTTTGTTGCAATATTTTGAATTAGTATTTCTTCAGCCACAACTAATACAAATTTTGTGTAAACTGATCATCATTTGAGTGAACTAGAAAAAAAACAAAAAGGAGTCCTTTTATGAAACACCATATAGAGGAACACCAAGCAATCTACTGAGATTGTAAGGTCATTTAAATAATTCAGATATCACTGAAAGAATACGAACGTGCATACCGGTTAGTGTAAATCCATTAAAACTGATGACGTAGAACTTGTCGGTGGCAAAGACGACTCCGTGGTTGATGAAACCGATACAGCTTGATGGCTGATTGACTGGCACCTCCTTTAACAATGACAAAAACAGACATTACTTGACTCGCCTTATCAACTTGGCCACATCTCAGATAACACAACAAAACTTGACACTTGAAAGCCAAAGATGTTTTAGTATCACATATTTTAGTAACTAATAGTAGAAAAAACCAAATTATTAGTCTTTGTTTTACAAAAACTAAAAATTATTTCCGGAAGAAGTGTACAAAAACTAAAATTGAAAGTCTTCAGAGAAAAGTAAAACTGTACAAAAACTATGTCTTACATTGGAAAAACAGGTAGAGTTTTTGAGGTACGGCTACAGGAACATCGACAGGAAGTCACACAACGTGATGTAAGGGCTTACACACGAAGCACCAGTAAATTCACCGCAACTCAGCAAAACAAGTCGGCAGTCATATCTTTGCCAATTATTATATATTGCAAATTGTCCGCACAGTGTGCCAGTGAAAGAATTTTGAAAATCGATCAATAATTAGTGAAGATATGGACAAAAGTAAAGTGCCACGTTTTTTAAGGACCACCCTGTAGTAACAGCAGCAGCAACGGTAATGTCAATAAAAAAGCTGTTGGTGCTAACAGTAATAATAACAACAGCAACGACAATGATAACAATATTAAAAAGCAATAAACCAAAAAAACGGGCATATTCACCGTCTGAATAGAGAACGAGCGCAGCCTGGTTTCATACTTGTACAGGATAAACTTCTCGGTGGTTGCAAGCGCCAAAAACAGGCCATGTGAGAAACGTCTGAATGTCAGAACTGTGCAAGCCGTGGCACCGGGGAGCAGCTGGAACTTCGCCGGAGGCTGAGCACCGTGGGGTGACGTCAGCCAGAGCATTAGTGACTTCAGTTCACATGACACCACATCCCGATCAGCTCCTGCAGCAGATAGTGGGAGAGTGAGTAGAGATTTAACGTCCCATTCACTACATATCGTTATACCTCAGCACAAAATACCTGCATGCAAGTGGTCCAAATTGCATCACGTGACCGTCGACAAATACGCACTCTTAACGGTCAACAGTTTACCAGTCAACATCGAGGTGAAATGTTGACTGGTAACAGTGAAGTCGTCAAACGATTCGTGTTCAAATGACCTTTGTTTAAATGTTTTGTTTTTGTTTTGAGGTATAACAAAACAATAGTGACTGGCTTCATTGATCATCATTGAAATGTTTTCGCCTCAAATGATTACATCATCATAGTCATTTGCTTCAGTCCAATGCAACTAACAGATGGCGCTTTTCTGCAATTGTTTACTTCTTGACTTGTAAAATTTTGGTATAACAACAAAAAAAACAGTGACTGGCGTGTCGATCATCGTTGAAAATTTTTTCCCCTCAGTTCGCAAAATGTTGCCCTCGATATTCAATTTCGGGCTACATTTTAGAAGCTTCAGGTCCAAAATTTTCAATAATGACCTCAACGCCAATCACTGTTTGTATAACAGGTCATTTCGGGAATAGCCTTAACAAGCAATGTGCGCATAAATACATAATAATGAAACACAAAATTTAAACCTTACAGAGAAAAAGCGATATGAACATACAAAACACAATATGTCGACCCCTAGCCTGAAACTGTAACAGCTGCCCATTATGAGCATGGATACGTAACAATGTACACTGTGTATACATGGCAGTTCTAATAATCTTCCCTCTTATCCTTCAGTCATTAATCTCAGAATACTGTCTATTGCAGGGGGGTACCTGCAATAGATAACTTTAACATTAAGTCCGATAGCTGACAGCCTGAATTCTGTCAAGCTGTTCTTGATGTGCATCACAAAATTTCCAACTACATGGGCATAGTGCTATCATTATTCTTATTATTATGCCATTGGTAAGGCAATATTAGTCAGATGACATAAACAATGGAATCACAGATGAATGCCAGAACTACCTTTTGTATAAGATACGACTAAATTCACAATGATTCATTGCTCAAACAATGAACAATTTGGCAAATTCTTTAAAAATATCACTAAATTACGAATACATATTTGCAAATGTCTGCAATGGAAACAAAATGTTGTGCCTATATTCTGTAAGTATACATTCTGAGATATAATTACATTCACTGCATAAAGAATGGCTACGAGTGCGATAAAATGTCACAGCAAATTCTGAGCATAACTCCAACAATTTCTGCAATCTACCACGCGCAACTGGAGCTAATGGACTGTGATCGTAAGAATTTGCTCAACGGCAAAGTAAACTGCAGAATAGTAAGCAAGCAAATAACTTAAGTACGTTTATATGGCAGACATTGTCAACAGGAACCAACTGAATCTAAATCTCATGTCTGCTAGGTTGAACTGCTACTGTAGTCTGTATGAATATGTTAATGTGAAACACTTTTACATTTCCATTAATAAACTGTATCATTATGTGATGAACGTACCAACAACAAAGAATGCAAGACCGACATCTGTGTGTCCATCAATTGTGTGAACCATGCCGTCAATACCAGTGACGCAGGTCAAAGGTCGATGGTTAACGTCATTGGTAAACTCCATTGCAAACAGACCGCAGTCAGAACCAATGAGCAACAGCTGCACACACGCAACAGAGCTCTTGGCTATACGTTAATTTACAACCACAGGTGCACAACCTCTGTTGAAAAGAAAACACCAAAATTGACGCATCAGTTATACACTTTACTGTCTTTCTTTCTAAAGTTGTTTTAATTGGCACAATCAGCTCTAAACTTAGTAACAATAACATATATAAATATGGTACATCTGCTGTTTTTTGTCGTATATGCCAACGGCATTTTACATTAGTCTGGCACGCGGTGACTTCCAAGACTATCCTGACCATGATAAAATTTGCCCATGACTCAAAAACCGTGCATCACTGTAATACAAGCACACACATACACAAAGGTAAAGGTGCTGTATAGCCGTTAACAGGAAACCAATCACAAACATATGGAGCGTCATCTGCCATATGGGATCACACCATGTTAGCCGCCACAGAACACAGGTGAGTGAACACACCGCGCCTTAAATCCAGCCAGACATGCCGATACTCGATTTGCCTACCCCAGAAGGATGTAAAACTGAGTTGACGTTGGTGTTGGTTATGTATTGCAATGGTTTACTTGTCCGCAGACAGTCACCCTTCAAAGTAGTAACCACTTGATAGTGACACGACCGGGAATCGAACCCACAACCTCTCGAACACAAGTCCGACACCGTACCATTACACCATCAAGCCACACACTCCCAACTGTGAAAAATGCCATTTCTTAGACACACGAGTTACTGACCTGATCAGACAGTGGCCAAGTGCATGTGACATCCATATAACTGTCACCGTGACATGACATCCTCAATATCGCATTGCCAAGCACCGAGGCATCGGCAATCTTGTTGCAGTTCTTGTTGCTACTGGTGACCGCCTCTAACAGCGCAACCCACTGCTGCTTCTCAGCAAAGTTCGTAGCCATCAGATAGAAACATCTGGACAACAGCGGACAAAACATCACCGATAATAACTGAAACCAATGTGACAGAATATTTTTAGTATAAATCCACTAATTTCTGTAATTTGTCTTGTAATATGCCCAACTGGCTGTACTGGACTGTGATCACAAGATAAAAACAGATAAAAACATCAGCGATAATAAATAAAACCAGGACTGACCTAACCTAACCTGGAGTAACACAAAAAGTAAGCCATTTAACTGACAACAAAAAAGTAATAGTTGTCATCGAGGAAGCACCAGCAGTATAGCAGAACAGTATTTATATTTTGATATCTCACAATCTATATCTGAAGAATAATGAAACATCTACTACCAGTAATACATTATCACTAGCTTACATTCTTGACTGAAGTTACTTATACTCATTCATTTTATCCCTATCACTCCTGCACAGGTAAACTAATTTTGTCAAGCATTTAGTGCAACATACATTTTACACAATACACATTTCACGTATTTTATACTCATTCATTTTATTGTGACCATTTCTGCACTGTTAAACTCATTTTATCTTGTAATATCTGTGCAGATATGCATGCGGTGGAGTCAACAACTATTTAAAAGTGCTAAGCCCAACACACATCTGTTTCACGGACTATCAGCACAGAACACAAATGTTGCAACTGTACAATGATTTCACCAAGTAACAGCAGATTGGAATTTGTCGATGCTATTACTATTATCATAAACCATGGTTCCTAATACTCTGCAGAATTCATTTTCCCTGACTTTTCCAAAACAAAATGAATCGTTTTCCCCGATTAATTTGTTCACGTGAAATACCAATGTCAATCGCTTGCAGTCACATTAGAAACAAGGGTGGCGAAAAAAATTTTAAAGTGGAGGTACAAATGATCTGTGAGCGAAGCAACAAGCAAGCAGAAAAAATTTTAAACTGTTGTACGCAGACTGTGTACAACAGTTCAAATTTATTTCTGCATCTTTCTTTACTTTTGCACCCTAGTACTTTTACATTCCCTGACTTTCCCTGACCCTCTTGAATTTTCCCCAACTTTTCTTGACTTCCCCCGACTTCATAAAATTCCCTGATTTTCGATGACTTCCTGTGACCATAGGAGCCATGCAAACGAAAATTCTCAGTGGCTGCAATAGGGGCACCTGTTGGAGAGGTTGATAGCATCGGGTTCAAACTCGAGCATGAGCACATAGACCAGCTCGGAGACGGAGACATTAGCCAGTTCGGTCTGCGTCACCGCACTACGGACCGACACGACGCCGTTGCGAGGACACAAATCAAACTCATCAACAGTTGGACCAGCCGCCGACTCCTCACGACTGTTGTATACCGAGAGCCGGTTGTCTCTCAGCACAACCCACTTCCGGTCCCACGCACTCTTACCCGCCCTGTTAACAACGCATGACATTCACATGATGGAAAATTATTACAATATAATGCATAATGATCAAGAAGTATTGGAAACTTTAGCAGCAATTAACTCTCTATCTCATTCCTGGTCATGGGGGTGGATCGCAGCAACAATCCAGTCGAGAAAGCAGCAAGCACCATAATAATAATAATAATAATAATAATAATAATAATACATTTGTATAACGCCGCAGTGCCATAGCTTCAGAGGTGCTGGAGTGTTGTGAATCGCTTGCACCTTTGTTGTCTGTCCATGTGTTCTTCTGGGCCTGGTCATGAGATGGCCAGGGAAAGACCAGGTGGTCTGCCATTTCGTCTGCTCCGTTGCAGCGTGGACAACAATTAACTACTAATACATGCTGTTACAATGATTAACAGAAATGCTAAGTATACAATAAACAAAACAAAAAATAAATAAATGCACAGCTACAGATTAAATCATAAATTACATAGAAAAGTGTACTTGTGACAAACAAGAAATTTTATAATCTTTGGATCCGTTCCACAGTGCAGAAAATCGACAAAAATTGCATCTGCACTGTTATAAAAATTCCTTCAAATACTGAAAGATCTTCTTTGGTTTAATTTGAAGTAACTTAGTGAAGTAATTTTGCAAAGTAAATCTTACATGACACAATTACAGTTTAGACAACCTACTTTTCCCAACTTAGTCTAGCAAGGCCAGTCCACATAAACGTAAACTTTTGAGAAGAGCTACACGAGGATAAATTACAAGCTAGATAGATTTTCTAAGGTTAAAACAACAGCGCTATGTTATCAAAAAAACAAACTACATGGCGATTAATCTGCAAAGATATTTTAAAAATAAAAAAAATATGCACTGATAATACTAAGCAACCTTGACAGTTTCATGTATGCCGCCAGGTGCAGTGCTGATGATGACTTCTTAACAGCCGGTGTTTTACCAGTGTTTACAGCAGTGTGACGAACGTCGGCTGTGAGCCTTGCATAATCACTGGGCATGCCACAGTTTGCTGGCAGGTTCGGCAGACAGCGTGGATGACAAACGGCACCACAATCTGTTGATCAATAATACAACTGACTAAAAGACAGTTTCCGGGATTTCTTAGTCAGTCAATGCAACTCATTAAATATGTCAGTGACTGTACTGAGTGATATAGTATTGCATCAGCAGTAACGAATGAATGTAAACTGGCAGTTAGCTAACAAAACACCTAACTAAAAAAACTAAAAAAACCAGCCCTAATTCTGAAAAGAACAGCAACTAGAACTAAATAGGAGCCAGTCTAAATGTACATCAGTTTTAGCTATAGCAACAGCAGCTCTTATGCAAAGAAGTAAACAAAGCTGACTGGGTTGTCGAAACAGGCGCAGGCGGCCACCTGGCACTCAGTTCACTGAGTCACAAAGACGGTGTCTACTTCTACTAAGTAAGTAAGTAATTTATACAGCATGTTAACTGTAATAACCTCAATTAGTTTTCAAGATACAGTCGAAAATGTCGGGAATGCTTTTTTGGGACACAGTGTAGGCATTAAGTTATTGTATTATACGTACAAAATGCATATTAAATATGTAACAGTACCTTGACATTTTGCAGCTTGTTGTATAAAATGAATGGAGCCGAGACAGACAATGCACACCGTTGGCCGGCTGTTGATGCCTGTTATCAACCTGTTGCCAAATACAATACATACACACACGAATCAAGCATAGCAGCTTCCTCAGACGAGCATGCAGCAATGCGGTGACATTATATCCGACTCAGACAAGCGGAAAATAACTTATTCATGTCTGTACACCGCATTGCTTCATGATTTAACGACATTAAATTCGCAATCAAGAGAGGCTGCGATTGCACAACTGGCTTCTTCATGGTCGGATAACGAATCTATGAAAATCGTTCATACTCATATCGACCGCTATTACTAAATTTAATATAACACTGAATGGCAAACAAATGGCAGTAATGCATGCTCTTTGGCAGCCACCATATGAGATATTTATTTTTAACAAAATGCTGTCAGCACGTCTTAGCCATCGCAATTCTGTCTGTCTGTCCGTTCGTCCGTCCGTCACACGGGTGGATCAGTCAAAAACGGTGCAAGCTAGAATCACCAATCTTCACCATCGGCTGCCTGGAAGACTCTAGTTTCAGGACCCGAACCATAAAGCTTTTCCATAAATTCGAAAGGGGTCACCCCGAACGAAAGCGCTAAATGGGAGGGGGTAGAGAAAATTTGCGATTTCCAGCCGATACGGTGAGTACAAGAAAAACACAATAGATAATTAACCGCCGGTCGTCTGGCGCCCTCTGGCGACTGGTTTTGTTTTACTGCGCTTTCAAACATGCACGCTGCAAAGCCTTTCAAGAACCAGCTGCTCTATATTCATGGAGAAGCTGGTTCTTGACGGGCCTTGCACCGCTGTTGAGCGTTCCCCTTTGCATTAGCTGGGCTTTTCTTGTACTTCATGACTAACTTCTGCTAAATGGTAACAGCACTCTTTTTACTGATGTAATAGCAGTCTACTAGTACTATCAGGTTCACGACCATAGTCACCTTCATGCAGACTGCTGAGAGACTGGCATGACTCAACTTCATTTCTGTATGAAATATTATCACTGCATAAATACGGACAAAGCACAAACAAAAATCAGATGTCACATACTTGTGAGAATGTGCTTCGGGATATTTCGGAGGTCGTGCTGTGGCGGGAAGAGTCGCTCCACGGCTTGCAGCAGTCGACTCCACTGGAACAGAGACATCTTGGCCGCCTTCTGACCTCGGACGAGCTGAACTTCCTTCATTCACAATGCAGCAATGTCAATGTAGCGAGAACGGTGTGAGAGGCTAAAGATTATAGCTGTGTATTGCTC